>Ga0335083_10005898_pt1 | contig 15428 bp, 12 predicted proteins | sample Lox_Sample_42_FD_206716 | JGI IMG/M metagenome (GOLD analysis project Ga0335083, IMG submission 206716) | Soil microbial communities from Loxahatchee National Wildlife Refuge, Florida, United States - Lox_Sample_4.2 | ecosystem: Environmental > Terrestrial > Soil > Wetlands | place: USA... | reverse complement strand
TCCCTCCGCCTCCGCGTGTACTGATTCTCGGAGCCCTGGACCTGGCTCTCCATCGTGTCCAGCTCGCGCCGATAGTCCTGCTGCGCTCGATAGGCTTCAGAGTCAAAGCAATGTGCAGTGCTACACGCCGGTGACAGGCTCATGGCGGGTTGTGCAGTAACTCTCGCTGCATTTGTTCCGGACGGCGGAGCGGTCGAGTAGTTTACGACGCCTTTCTCGTCTACCCATTTGTACATATCCGCGCCGGCCCATGGCGAGATGGTCAAAAGTTCACCGGTCAATAGTAGAAGGGCTAGGTACGTGGCGCGCATGGAATCTTCGTCCTGATATGCTCAATGCATTGAGTAAGCAAGTTCCGAGCAAACGGATTTGCAAGGCTGAAGGCTCGGAGCGCTGCGCATCGCGCGATCTCCACTGTAATGTGCGACTCGCCCACGCCAAAGATTGGCTTAGCGCTGATGGAGCTCTCGTTCGCCAAACCCAGGCGAGATTGGCGCATGATACGGTGACAGCGATAGAGTTGCGAAGGCCAGTCGCAATTTCCAGTTACCATTCGAGCACAGTGCACAGGAGGCGGGGGACATGCGTTATTTCTGCAGCTTCAGCGAGGTTCTGCTGTGTCTGATCGTGTTCAGCTCAGGCGCGTGGGCGGAACCAAGCGCGGACGTCAAGTGGCTCATGAACGACCCGGTCACGATTTTCGACTTGGGGATGAAGCGCGCGGACGAGGCGCTTCGCGAGGCAGTCAATGATCTCATGGCTGCGCATGACGACATTCTCGAGACATCGTCGTCGCACTTCGCTTCCGTTCAGTATGCCTACGGCCAGAAAGCTATCGAGCTGACTCTAGGTGCGTTCCTTGGCGAAGGCGCGAACCTTCCTACGGCGGAAAGGTGTCAGAAGCTTGTGAATGACCTGCAGGACAGACTGCTGGCCGCTGAATCTGTCACCGATCAGCGGCGCCAGCGGTTGTCGCAGGAGCCGCCCAGAACGTCAGAGGCGCGGGCGGCGAGCCTGGTGGCCAGGTGGTTCTCTCACCAGGGCTTTGAACGAACGGATCGCCCTGCTGGATTGGATGCAAGAATTGCGGGTCTCATGCAACTCAACGTGCAGATATTCCTGCTCTCCGACAGCCGACCGTCAATGGTTTGCTCCATGCCGCTGGCTGGAGACATAGTCACCATAACGACGGGGAAGCACTGATATACAGGCATCGTCCACTGCGACGGGTGCATTAAAGCTTCTTCGATCGATTCTGGTCCCCCCGACAGGAATCGAACCTGTATCTAGCGCTTAGGAGGCACTCGTTCTATCCATTGAACTACGGGGAGAACGGGGACCGGACGCGAGTTGATGCCGCAGCCTGAATGATGCGCGAATTCTAGCGTATATTCTCGGCTCCGCCGCACCGCCGCGGCGCGCTTCCTCTCCACATCCCATGCGTCTGCCGCGTACTGTCGTCGCACTCGGGTTGGTCAGCCTGTTCAACGATCTCGCATCGGAGATCGTTGTGCCCTTAATTCCAATTTTGCTGACCACCGTGCTGGGCGCAGGGCCGGTGGCGCTCGGCATCATCGAAGGCGTGGCCGATGCAGTCGCGGCATTCTTGAAGCTGTGGTCGGGACGGCGCTCGGATGCGCTAGGCGGTCGTCGCAAGGGCTTTACCGCTGCTGGCTATCTTCTGTCCAACGTCGCTCGTCCGTTGCTCGGGCTCGCAGGCAGTTGGACTACAGTGCTGCTGCTGCGCAGTGTCGACCGCGTCGGGAAGGGCCTGCGGACCGCGCCGCGCGACGCACTCATCGCAGACGCCGCGCCACCGCAGATTCGCGGTTATGCATACGGCTTTAACCGGGCGCTCGATAACTTGGGTGCGGTCGGAGGGAGTTTGATCGCCGCCGCGGTATTGGCTTGGTCACACATCGGGCTGACCGAAATGATTCTTTGGTCAGCGATTCCGGGCCTGGTTGCCATCATCGTCCTGGCCATTGGAGTCAAGGATTCGCCTGTCGCGGCTGCGTCGACTGCCGCCAGCGCGCCCTTGGCGTTCAGCGCGCTGACCGGCGGGATGCGTAGGTATCTTGTCGTCGTAGGCGTGTTCACACTTGCCAGGGCCTCCGAGACTTTCATTTTGCTGCTCGGACACCAGCGCGGAGCGCCGGTGGTGGAGCTGCTCTTACTCTGGGCCGCGTTGAATCTTGCCAAAGCAACTACGTCGACGCTGGGTGGTCGCGTGGCCGACCAGATTTCTCGCGGTGCAGTAGTCGCGATCAGCTGGTCGGCTTTCTCATGCGCTTTCGTACTCCTTGCTGTTTTTACTGACCAGCAGGCGTTCTGGCTGATCACCGTTGTGTACGGTCTATTCTCGGGTTTCGGAGAGGGCGCGGAGCGCGCCGTCATCAGCGACTTCGCCGCAGAACGAGAGCGTGGTACGGCTTTCGGTTGGTACAACCTCGTGCTGGGGCTCGCCGCCATTCCAGGTGGCTTGCTGTTCGGTGGAATCTGGCATTACTACGGCGCCGCGGCGGCTTTTCTCACCGCCGGCGCGCTGGCGTTCGTCTCGATGGTCCTCCTGGGTGGGTGGGCCTGGCCGCGCGTGGTTGCAAGCGCCTGAGAGCGAATCCGGCATACTGGATAGTGTGACTTCGGGCATTTTCTAGCTGTAGCAATCGATGAGGAGTAGAACGTGGCAGACGAGCGCGGAATGATCATTCACTTTACGGACGGTTCGAGGATGAACCTGCATTTTCCCAAGCAGGTCAAGAGCGAGGAGACGGTGAGCGTGCGTCTGGAAAAAATTCTGGACAAGAAAACCTTGTTGATCGAGGCCGACGGCGCTTTGCTGGTGTTCCCGTTCAGCAACATCAAGTACCTGCAGGTTTATCCCTCTCCGCCAAAGTTGATGGACTATGTCATCAAGGGTGCGAGCGTCGCCTCGGACGCGTGAGTTTTTCGAGCTTCGAGGATTGGACGGTGTCGCGGGTCGGTAAGACGGAATGGGGCGCCGGAGCTGTCGTTCTCGGCCTGCTGGCTTGCATGTCGGCGAGGGCTCAGGACACTGTTACACCGGCGCCGAAATTTTCGATTGGAGCATTCGTAGGCTATCGAGGCGGCGGCTCCGGCACGGATCCCACCACCGGCGCTGAATACCAGCTCGCCGCGGCCCAAAGCTACGGGCTGGTAGCGGACTTCCGCGTCGGGCCCTTCACGGAAGTCGAAGTGCTTTGGAGCCAGCAGAACACGCGCGTTCAGCAGACGGCGCCGGTCAACGCGCAGCTCTTTGACGTGAACGTTGGCTACTATCAGATTGGAGGCACCTATCTTTTTACCACCGAGGGGGTGCAGCCGTTCATGGTTGCCAGCCTGGGCGCAACCTACATCTCTCCTCAGCAAGCTGGATACCAGAGCGAAACCAAGTTCTCGTTCGGGATCGGCGGTGGCGTGAAGTTGCCGATCGGGCGCCACTTTGGCTTGAGGTTGGAAGCGCGGGCCTACGGAACCGTTCTGAACAACGACAGCAGCGCTGTCTGCACCAACGGGAGTTGCCTGATACATGTAAGTGGAAATCTGATGTGGCAGTACGAGGCGAACGCCGGGGTATACCTCTCATTCTGATCATTTGGAGCAATCATGACGTTTTCATTCCGACAATACGGAACTCCCGCTCGGATGTTGCTGGCTTTGATCGCGCTGCTGCTGGGGGCTTGCGCGTCCACCACCCTGAGCAACTCGTGGGTGAATCCAGACTACAAGGGACCGCCGCTGAAGAAAGTGATGGTAGTGGGCGTATCCAGCCAACCTGCACTGCGTCGCACCTTCGAGGACGACTTGGTCAAAGAGCTCAAGGCGGCGGGCGTGGAGGCGGTCGCCAGCTACAATTTCATCCCGGAAGATGGCAAGGCCGAGGAGGCGCGCGTAAGCAAGGCAGTGAAAGATGCCGGCGTACAAGGCGTTTTGATCACGCGCTTCGTCAGGGTCGACGTAAACACGCAAGTCACGCCAGCGTATCCGCCGATGTGGGGGATGGGATATTACGGCGGGTATGCGGGTGCCTGGGGCGGCTACTACGATCCGCCCATGGTTACCCAGACTGACACGCTGGTCCTAGAAACGAGCCTGTACGGTGTCGACGAGTCGCACCTGCTCTGGTCCGGGACGACGCAGACTTTCGCTCCCAGCAACCTCAAACAAGAGATGCCCGGCTTCGCGAAAGTCGTCATCGGGGCGCTGCACAAGCACAAGCTCATTTGAGCCCTGGACCCCATCGGTACTGCCACGCGATGCCAATCGTGGTGAAGTCGGTGCCTGTCCGTGCGTATACTCCGGCGTTGACGTAGAGCTTGATGGAGTTGCGGGCGTCCAGCGACTGCGCAAGCGTGGCTCCCCAGCGGGTGTTGGACTGAAGGTCCTCGTTGAGCGTACCGTTTACCGAGGTCCTGCCGCCGGCATAGTACGTCGCATCGAGCGCGCCCCAGAGCTTCGGGTTGAAGTTGTAGATTGCGTGCAGCTGCAACGCATACAACGGATCCTGATGGCGGACGCTAGTGCCGGGATAAAACTCGTTGTTGTCGGTGTAGAAGGTGACTCCGAACGCGCCCTCGAGCGTCCATGGCCCCAGAGCTTTGGATACGCCCACCTCGGGTTTGAACGACCAACGATTGGTCCCGATATTGATCAGTTTGTCCGGATAGTAGCGCCCGGTCGGCGCGGTGACCACAAGGCTGACCCCGACGATGGTGTCCTGCTGATAGTTGCGAAACTCCGGTAGCGAGAGTGCTGGTGCCCCATACAGGTTAACCGCAAACCGCATGGCCACGTCGGCGAAGCCGGATCGGTCGATGGTTTGCGGCTGACCCTCGACATCTCCGTTAGCCGAGACCGTAGCGTAGGGCAGGGCTACAGAAATGGTCCCCGACTGGCCCCATAGGTCGAGATACCGGCTGTAACCTAGAACGACGCTGTTGACTTTGGCATCGATGTTGGTGATAGGAAGCGATGGATCGAGCAATACATCGCCCCATGAGTATTGGTAGGCTGCGACAAGGAAGTTGAGCCCGACCGGGGCGTTCGAATATGAGCGCGGTTCCATCTGCTGGGCACACGCACCGTGCACGATGCTAACTGCGAGTGCCACGGCGAGCATCTGGACCAACGCTCTGCCGACGCGCGATCCAGGCTGCCGATGTGACGGATGCGAAGCGCACAAGCGCGTCGCGAGCGGGAAGGGGGGCATCCTCAACGCGTCGCTGGTCCGGGTTCTGGGGCGGGGTTGCTAAATATTCAGGTGCGGGCTCCAGCATACCCGGTTAACTCGATGGCGCAAAAAAACGGCGCCCGACCATCCGTCGGGCGCCGCTCGCTTTGGATACAGCGTGAAGCTTATCCGAGGTCGACCGGAACAAAAATCCGCGCGTCCTCGCGTTGAACGAGAATTGCGACCTGCTTGCCGGCTTTGGACACCAGCGAGCGCAGCTGATCGACGCTGCGAATCGGGGTGCCGTTGACGGACAGGATGACGTCGCCCGTCTGAATACCGGCACGTGCAGCCGGGCCGCTGGCGTCTTCCACCACCAGGCCTTCCTTGACGCCGGACTGACGCTGCTCATCGGGGTTGAGCGGACGCACTGCTACGCCGAGGCGACCTTGTTCCTGCGGCGCGCCGCTGGCGCTGGCGATCTTGCTGTCCTTCATCTCGCCTACCGTGACGCTGAGTTCCTTGGTCGAACCTTTGCGGATGATCTCGAGCCTGGCGGTGGCACCGGGCTTCATTTCCGCCACGCGCGCCGGCAACTGCGCAGAGTCCGCGACTTCTTTGCCATCGAACTTGATGATCACGTCGCCCGGCTCGATGCCGGCCTTCTCGGCGGGGCTGCCTTTCTCCACCGAGCTGACCAGCGCGCCCTCGGGTTTGCTCAAGCCAAAGGATTCGGCAAGGGCCTGGTTGACGTTCTGAATCGTTACCCCCATACGGCCGCGCGTGACCTTACCATGTGCGACGAGTTGGTCTTGCACCTTTGCAGCCACCTCGACGGGCACCGCGAAGGACAGACCTTGGTAGCCGCCGGTTTCGCTGAAGATCTGCGAGTTGATCCCGATGACTTCGCCCTTCATGTTGAACAGCGGACCCCCCGAGTTGCCGGGATTGACCGCGACGTCGGTCTGGATGAACGGCACCAGGTTCTCATCGGGCAGGGCGCGTGCCTTGGCACTGACAATGCCGGCGGTCACCGAGTTTTCGAAGCCGAACGGGGAACCGATCGCGAGCACCCATTCGCCGACCTTGGTCTCTGCGGAATTGCCCAACTGAACCGTCGGCAAATTGGTGGCTTCGATCTTGAGTACGGCGACGTCGGTTTGCCGGTCCACGCCCAATACCTTGGCCTTGAACTCGCGCTTGTCAGTCAGCTTGACCGTCACTTCCTGTGCGCCATAGACCACGTGCGCATTGGTCAGGATCCGCCCGTCCGGGCTGACGATGAAGCCGGATCCCTGTCCGTGCATCGGCGCCCGCCCATGCGGCATGGGACCTTGGAAACGCTTGAAGAACTCATAGAAAGGGTCGTTCGGATCGAGGCCCGGCATCTCGGGCGCCGCCGCAGCGGTCGCCTTGCCTTCGACGCTGACGTTGACCACGGCTGGACCGTATTTGTCCACGATCCAGCTGAATCCGGGTAGTTGCGATGTCGCTGCAGGTGCCGCGACGACGGCTGGTGCGGCGGTGGCGTTGACGTGTGCCGCGGACGGCGTGCCGGCGCGCACGTAGCCCGCGACGCTGGCCGCCACCAGGCCGGCGGCGATCAGGCTGCGAACCAAAAGCTTCTGCTGCATGGGTGCACTCCTCATCTGAGTTGGATGTGACGCCGGGCAAATTGCCCAACGACGACCGTCACCCTAGGAGTGCCCGCTTAACGCAACCTTAAGAGTCCGAAAATGTTCGACAACGAGGCGTCAAGGTATTCAGCGTTCGAAGGTTAACGCTGAATTGCTGTCGTCCGTCTCCAGGATCAGCTGTGAGCCGTTGATCCGGTAGCGCGACACTTGTCCTAGGATCTGGAAAAACAAGTCTTCCCGCTCCATCGCCTCGGGCGGGCCCGCCATCATTGTGCTCTGCAAGCCGGCGTCGCTCCATGAGATGCGGCCTGCAGGCGTCGCGTCGTAGCGGCCGGAAAAGCGGTTGATCGGGCCGCGGCCCGAGGCGTTTCCCGACGCGTCGAAGCGGATGCTGATCGGCGAGCCGGGATCGAACTGCAGACTCGTCGCGGCGCCGTCGAACATCAACTGTGTCAGATGCCATTCGATGCCGGTCAGGCCGGCGGCGGTGCCGCCTTCGGATTTGGTTTGCGATACCTTGCGGGCCAACCGCACCCGCAGCTCATCGGCGCGCGCACGGTCCATCCTGATCTCGCAGTCCAGCTTGACATCGCTCGCTCCTGTCCCGGGCGAGAGCACCGCCGCTACCCATGCGCAGTTGCGATCGCGGAAATCGCGAAACGCGCGTTCGCTGGCCTCCAACGTCGCCGACGCGGTCCCGCGCCCGGTCGCTCGGTCCAGGCGCTCCATCTCGCCGCGTGTGGCGAAAAACGCATCCGCCAGCGCATCGGAAGCCTCCTTCGTCATCCGCTCGAGACAATCGCGCGCCTGTCGACGCTCGCCCGAGAGCGCGTAGCACTCCTCGAGAGGCGTAATCGCCTGCGCATCCAAACACGCGAGCATCAGGGCTGTCGAGGCAACAGTCGATAGGGTTCGTGAGCTCATTGCGTTGTCCTTTCTGGTTCACATCAGGCTTGTCGAGCGTCGCGCGGTTCCTTCCGAGCGCGGCGCCTCGATCGACAGCGTTCGACTATAATCACCCGGCTTCCGGAAAATCGCAACGCTGCAGCGACGTCTGTCGCGTAGTGGTTGTCACATGAGTGACATCGGACGCGCACAGAGGAGACTGGGGATGAGACGAGCAGGGCGTACCTGGCGCGTGATTGCACGGCGCAAGGTCTGGTTCACCGTCGTGCCGGCTGCAGCAGCGCTGTGGGGCTGTCAGACGCCGACACCGCCGATGCCTGCTCCGGAGCCACCCAAGCCAGAATTATCGTACCTGAATATCCCGGTCACGATTCCGTTGCAGCCGATCCAGAAGGCTGCCGAAGACGAAGTTCCTCGAGCGGTGGGAGTGGATCCTTTCAAGTACCGGATGGACGGCGGGGCGGCACCTCCAGCGTGCGGTATCGACGGGGGCTACTCGATCACGCGCGCTCCTCTGGCGATGGGTGGCTCGGGCGAGGTGATCACTACGAGCGTGGATCTCAGCTACTGGCTCAAGGGTCGCAAACAGATTCCCTGTCCCGGTCCCGTCACCACAGCTTCCTGCGGTACCGATGGAGAAGCACCTCGGACCGCGGATGTGTCCATCAACACTACGATCACGATCCTTCCCGATCTGACCACCAACGTGCACTCCACTTTGGGTCCGGTCGTTCCCGGGAGCCGATGCGTGCTTCACCCGCTCGACCTGGATGTTACCGACGAAGTCGTAGCGGGTTTCGATGTGGCGCTCAGGAAGATGCTTCCCGCGGTCGACAAGCGCGTCGGGGCAAGCTTGAATCTCCGCAAGCGTGTCGAAGCCGGATGGGCCAGGATGAGCGAACCCACCGAGTTACGGCCGAACGTGTGGCTGGCCCTGAACCCGGAAGGGATCGGCGTAGTCCCGGTCAGCGTCGCCGAAGGCGAGCTGCGCACCGGTATCCAGCTGCGATTGCGCCCGGTGGTGAGCGCGGGCAGGAAGCCTTCGTCCAGCAGCAAGCCTTTGCCGCTGGCGGATGTCGCTGCCCCCGCGGATGCCTTCAAGCTGCAGATACCGGTCGACATGAAGGAAGCCTTCGTCCAGGCGCGGCTGGACAAGGCATTGGACCTGGATCAGGGTGGCATGACGATATCCATGAGCAGCTACACCGTGAAAGTCACGAGCGCGGACATCTACGGCGAAGGCTCGCAAGTCGCCATCAAGCTGACGTTCAGCGGCGATCTGACCGGCACGGCATACCTCAAGGGAACGCCTTCGTACGATGCCGACACCCGTGTGTTGAGTTTTCCTGACCTCGACTACACGCTCGACACCAGCGAAGCCTTGCTGAAGACGGCGAACTGGTTTGCGCACGGGCAGGTCCGCGACCGCCTGCGCCAGCGCTTTACCATCGATATGGCGCAACCCATCGAAAACATGAAGCAGGGACTGGAGACGACGCTGAACCAGCGCCGCGGCAACGTACAGCTGCATGGGAAAGTAGACAACCTCAGTCTCGTCGGTGTGTACAGGCTGCCCAACGGCGACGTATTCACGGCCTTTCTCGTGGCGAAGGGAAAGGTCTGGGCCGAAGTCGAGCCCCAGTGAGTGGATGAGCTCGAGCGGTAGAGAGTCGTCCGCAGCGCTTCGATTTCCTGGTCTGGGCCGGTCATGGGACCTTTCAGCGCAAACCGCTGGGTTTCAGCGCACAGGCATCTGATTCTGCTTGTCGGAGTGGTTGCGCTTCAGATCGTGCAGCCGATGCTCGCGCACGACAGCGTCGTTCATCGCGTTCTGTATGACGCAGCCTTTGGCTGCGTTACCCTATTGGTCTCCTTTGTGATCTTTCTCCGGCGCTGGGAGCGATGGTTCGCCCTTGCGTTGATCTTCCCGGCCGGCGTGGCCAACGTTGCGCATTACGCCCTGTCCGAGAGCTCCCAGGTCCTTGTGGCGACGGTGTATCACTTTTCCGCGGCCGCATTTCTCGTCTTCGCAGTTGCCGTGATTCTGCGCGACATCCTTGGCAGGCGCGCGATCAATGGCGATGACGTCCTCGGGGCCATCGTGGGCTGGGTGCTCATGGGGCTCATGTGGGGACACTTCTATGCGCTGACCGATCGACTCGTTCCAGATTCCTTCAGCGTGGCGCCGACCATCGCGGGACAGCTGAGCGAGTGGCACTCGCGGCGCGCGCTGTTCGACTACTTCAGCTTCACAACGCTGACTAGCCTGGGCTACGGCGACATCACGCCCACGCGCGCGCCGGCGTACACGCTCGCGTGGCTCGAAGTGATGTTCGGCGGTTTCTACATGGCGATCATCGTTGCGCAACTGGTCGGGCTGAAGCTGGCCCAGGCCACCGGGAGCGACGGCCGCGCCTCGCGATGACAGTCGAGCCCTGCTGGCGTGCGCACGCATGACCGGGAAAAGGTGGCTGCGCTGGATCGCCGTCGTCTGTTTGACGCCGATCGTACTGGTGCTGGCGATTCTGCTGTCATCGCCACTGTGGATCAATCAGGGTGCGGTCAAGCGCGAGGTCACCAAGCTTATCTCGAACGCGACCGGAGGCAAGGCGCAGTTCGAGCGCATCGAGCTGCGTCTGCTGCCGTTTCCCGGCGTTGCGGTGTCGCGCTTGCGCTTCTCGGAACCCGGCAAGTTCGAGGTGGAGACCGAGTCAGTGGCCATCGACATGCGCTTTCTCCCTCTGCTGTTCGGCAACGTCTACCCGCACCGGGTCGAGATCCTCTCGCCGCAGGTCAAGATCCACCTCGACGAGCCTAAACCGGCTGCTCAGCCGCAGACTCAATCCAAACCATTCTCCCTGACGGATACGGAAGCGAGCGCACGTTCGGTGCTCGCCCAGATCGAAAAGACGGTGCCGGGTCTGGCGGCCGAGATCAAAGCGGGGCAGGTTGCCTTGCAGATTGGCCAACGCCCGCCGCTGCTCGTCGATCACCTCGATCTTCATTTCGATGCGACGGCAGGTGCGGTATCGGCGAAAGTCTCGTGCGCATCGAATCTGTTCGAACACCTGGCGGTCGAAATGCACGTGACATCGAAGGACCTCGTCGGAGAAGGTCACGTCGAGTTGACGGCGCTGCAGGTGCCGAGTCTAGGCCCGATGCTCGGTATGCAGGAAGGATGGCCGGTGCAGGAGGCTCGCGTCGATGCCGAACTCAAATTCAAGATGCGCGGCCTGAGCGATGCACAGTTGGAGGCCAAGATAGAGACGCCGAAAGTCGCGCTGCAATTCGGAAAAGGGCGGCTGGACCTAGTCACCCCGGCGATTGCAGCGGCGGCGCAGACCAGAGGCACGACTGTGGAGGTGATCGTGAGTCGCATCACAGTCGCTTCACCGCGGATCGCAGCGGGCGCAAAGTTCGTCATGAACGAAGCCACGGGCTTCGCACTGGAGAGCGAGGCTACCGACGTCGACCTGCCCGCGCTGCAGGCCGCGGCAGACGGATTGGCTCCGGCCGTGGATTTCTTGCAGGACTTTCCCGTGCGCTTCATGCGCGGAACTGTCACCGCGGTGAAGTTCAACACGCAGGCCGCCAGGCTGGCTGATCTATTCGATCTCAAGGCGCTGCACATCAACGGACTAGTGAGTAACGTCGATCTGTCCTTGCCCGTTCTCTACAATCTCAAAGTCTACGATGCCAGCGCCATCGGCTCGCTCGAGCAGGGCGTGGTGCGCGCCGAACAGGTGCGGGGTCGTCTCGAAAAATCCATGGGACGAGATGGTAGTTTCGAGATGGACTTGAACCCCGATGTCCCGCCGCTGCACGCCGAGCTCACCGTAGCGGCCGACCTTCCCGAGGCGTTGGCCGTGGCCAAGCAAGTTCTTCCCGACCCCGACGCGCAGAAGGCGCTCGGTCAAGTGAAGCAACTCCAGGGCACTGCTGTGGTGCACGCCACACTGGGCGGAGACGTCAACAATGTCGTGCCTCGCGTCGAGGCGTCCGAGATCAGAGCTTCGGCGCGCCACGATCTGATTCCATTTCCCATCCGCGTTGCCGGCGGCACTGTGGCGTACGCAAATCAGGCAGTTTCGGCGCAAGGTTTGGACGGTGCGGTGGGTCAGTCGACCTTCAGCGGCATCAATGCCAGCTTGGGGGTGGGCACGCCGAATGTTCTTACTGCCCAGCAAGGCCAAGTGTCGCTGGCGCTCAGTGAGCTCTTCAATTGGGCGGCAGCTCAACGCCGGTTCGCGACGCAGCTCGAAGGCATCAAGTCGGTGTCGGGCCGCCTGGCGGTAGCCGTCTCTCAGCTGGACCTTCCATTGAATTCGCCTGATCGGGTGCGGTTTCAGATAACGGCCACGCCCAACCAGATCTCGATAGACGCGCCGCGTTATGGTCCGCGCGCGCAGCTCGACGGGGGCGCTATCGGGGTTTCTCAGCAACGCGTGATGGCAAGCGGCGTGAAAGCGTCGGCGCTGGATGCGGTGCTCACTCTTTCGGGAGGTACGGATAACTATCGTGAGGGCATCGGCAGTGTTCAGATTGGTGCCTCAGGCACCGTGGGGCCCGAGGCGTTGAAGTGGATCTATGCACGTGCGGACTTGCCCAAACAGCTCAGGCTGCGAGCCGCGTTGAACGTGTCCGAAGCCAGCGTCCTTTGGCGGCAGGGCGCCGGAGTAGCGGCGCGCGGAAAGGTCAACGTTGCTGGCGGCCCCGCCATCGGGTTCTCCGTGCGCCAAGTACCCAGGCGCCTCGAAATCGAGACCGTCACCGTGCGCGACGATGTGTCGGACCTGACTTTTGCCGGGAGCTTAGAGGGGAATCATTTCACCGCTGTGTATAAAGGCAAGCTCGCAGGCAGCAGCATCGATCGAACCTTCGCGCAGTCTCCGATTGCCCTGGAATTTCTGCAAGGAGATTTTCACGCCGACGGCAACCTCGAGCGTCCCGACCTTACCACGGCTACCGGATTTGTGCAGGGGTCGCAGATCGAGTTGCCGCCGGTTCTGCCCGTCCCCGTGACCATCGAAACGCTTGCGCTGGAAGCCAAGAATACCGTGCTGCTGGTGAAGTCGGCGACGGTGTCCAGCGGCGAGAGCCGAGTCGAGATCAGCGGCAGCGTCACCTACCTGAAGGACAAGTTCGCCGTGGATGCGGACGTGAAAGGGGACAAGGTAGTCGTACCTAAGTCCACCAAGAAATCAGAGACCGAGGACAGTGCGCAACCGGCGAGCGAATCTCAGTCGATAACAGGCAACGCCGAAGCGCAGCACAAGTTCCTTGCGCCGCTGTGGGAGGTCCCCGTGTCGGGTATCGTTCGCGTCGACATTGAGCATTTCCAAGCGAGCGGACTCGAGATTGCTCCCCTGATCGGCAGTGTGTCGCTGGAAACCGGGCACTTGCACTTGGGTCTCAAACGCGCAGCCCTGTGCGCGATTACGCTCTCCGCAGAGGTCCTGATACAGCCCGATGATGCCGACGCCGAGGTCAAGCTCAGCGCGCACGGCGCGCAGCTCGACAAGTCGATCGCCTGTCTGACTCAACAGCGCATCCAGATAACGGGGAAGCTGGACATGGACGGGACTTTTTCCGCGCAGGGCAAGCTCGGGACGCTGCTGGAGCATATGAAAGGAACTTTCGCCGCGACAGCGACCGACGGGCATATCAATAAGTTCGACAACCTCGCCGCAGTGCTAAAGGTGGTCAACGTGACCCAGGTCGTCGCCGGGCAGCTGCCGGACCTGAGCAAAGGGGGGATGGACTACAAGTCAGGGGGAGTGCAGGGGCGAATCGAGGGTCGCAAGATCTTTTTCAGCGAGTTCGCGCTGGATGCCTCGGCGTTGACTGTCGCCGCACACGGCAACATCGACTACGCAACCGGCGCAATCGACATGACTGTCCTGGTCGCACCGTTCAAGACCGTCACCTGGGTGGTACAACACATTCCGATTCTTCGAAGTATTCTGGGCGGGATGCTCATCGCTGTACCGGTACAACTGCGGGGAACCGTCGACAAGCCGATCGTCGTGCCGCTTGGCCCGACGGCGGTCGGCTCGCGCGTGCTCGACATCCTGGGCAACACGTTGAAGCTGCCCGGTGACGCCATCAAACTCGTAGCGCCTCCGGCGAGTGGAACGCAGCAACCTACGACGCAGCAGCCGGCGACGACGTCTCCGAACGCTCAATGATTTTGCAACCAGGCGATGGATTGGAAAACACGCCGGAGTCGCGGGCCGTACATATCTCCCTGACTCGAGGGGATTTCGCAGGGCGGTGCCTCTAGATCAACTTCTCTTTCTTCAAGGCGGGGATGACGGCGTAGGCGAGCCCGGAGGCCAACTGCTTCACGTCACTGCTGGCGAAAGTAGCCGCGTCCCCAGCCCATACCAGTTGGGAGCCGCTCACGCTGTACAGGTCGAAATGGATCGTCATGTTATTGGATGCGCTGCCGAGGCCGGGATCGAGTAACTCCGGCGAGTCGGCTGAGTAGTAGGCGTAAAAGCCCGCCGACCGGTCTTCGAAGTTGAACGCCTGCAGAGCAGTCTCGCCCGCTTCGATCGGCACGAGGCGAACGGCGAGGACGCCGTCCATGCCGGCGCTTTCCACGGCCCTGCGCAGCTCCGCCCGGTCGCCAGTGGCGCTCTCCCGAATCAGCGGGTAGCTGGGCACCGCCGTGATCCCTGCAGCTCTGAGCCTCGCCACGAACTCGTCCTCGAACGCCTGTTGCACACGCAGATCGGAAGTGGCACCGATCACCACGAGCCGCGAGAGCGGGGTGCCGGTGTAAGCCGCGTTCTTCTGAGACGACACCAGACTGGTCGGAGCACAGGACCCCAAACATGCGAGAGCGATACCGACGATGGACGCGAGCACACGACGGAACAGGAAGCGGAGCATGAAGCGTCTCCGTACAGATACGCCTCATTGTCCCTCGCCGTCACCCTTGTCGGCAAATCGGCTACTCAATGTTTGCTGGCCGGTGTGAAAGAGCGGGGGTAAACTCTCGGTCGACTCGGAGCCGGCCGCCAGGCGAGGTGGGCTTGACCCGAACGGGGTTGCGTCAATCCGAGCTACAGGAAGACAAAGGAAGTCGGATGCAAGCATTGAGATGTGTTTTGGCAGCTTTTCTCCTGGGTGTTTGGCTGCCTCTCGCACACGCCGATGACATACCGTGGGGGCTCAATCCCAATCTGAACGACACGATCTTCTTGGGGTTGGGCACTTTCTATGCGGCCAAGACCAGCAGCTCGGCGCAGCTGAATTCGCAGACGCTGGGCGTTGGCACTGTCGTCGACTTCCAGAACACCTTGGGTATGGGCAGCACGGCGTGGGGCCCTGATGCCGAGTTCCGTTGGAGGATGAGCGAGCACTGGCGAATGGAAGTGTCCTATTACTGGATCGGGCAGGACGGCAACAAGAGCATCGACCGGGACATTCAGTGGGGCGATGTCGTCTATCCGGTCAATGCGCAAGTGAGCTCGAAGCTGAATTTCTCCGATCTGCGTACGTCTGTCGGGTATTCTTTCTACAAGACCAGCGACAAGGAGCTTGGTATCGGGTTGGGCCTCCATGTGCTCGGATACCAGGCCAGCCTTGGCACTGCCAGCCAGGGCACCGAGGGCGGCAACGTGCTTGCACCGCTGCCCGTTCTAAGCATCTATGGCGGGTTCGCGCTCGACGATCAGTGGTCGGTC
>Ga0335083_10005897_pt1 | contig 15429 bp, 12 predicted proteins | sample Lox_Sample_42_FD_206716 | JGI IMG/M metagenome (GOLD analysis project Ga0335083, IMG submission 206716) | Soil microbial communities from Loxahatchee National Wildlife Refuge, Florida, United States - Lox_Sample_4.2 | ecosystem: Environmental > Terrestrial > Soil > Wetlands | place: USA... | reverse complement strand
AGGCGCGTGGCTGCGGGTCTCCGTCTGGCAGGGGTCGCTGCCGCTCTGTGGCGCGGCCCGGCGTCGAGGTGCGGGTACGCGCCGGGGCGCCCCGGGCTGGTGCCCGGGGCCTGCGGGCTCCGCCCGCCGCGCGGTCCGTCCGCGGCGGCGGTCTGGGAGGATTTGAGGCGGCTGCCCGGGACGCCGGCTTTCCCTTGGGATGAGAGCCCGTCACTAAGCCTGGCGCCGGGACCCTGACCCTGAGGGTCGCCTCTTGTTGCCTTGAGCACGACGGTCAGTATTCACGGCCCTGAGCCTGCCTGACCTGGGTCCCCGGGCAGCCCGCCCTTTAATTGTCACCGGTACCCAGGATAGGAGGCCCCGATGGGGCGCGCGAGAGCGAAGCGGATACCCGCCAAGACGGTGGAGGACGAGGAGTACGAGCTGAGGCACGAGCGGACGTGCGGGATCGACATCGCCAAGGACAAGGCGGACATCGCGGTGCGGCTCCCCCCGGAGCGGGAGGGCGGCCGGCGCCGGACCCGCATCTGGACCCTGCCGTCGGTCTTCGCAGCCATCACCGAGCTCGGCGCCGAGCTCGTCGACGTCGGGGTCGAGCTGGTGGTGCTCGAGGCCACGTCCGACTACTGGCGGTCGTGGTTCTACCTTCTGGAGGCGATGGGGCTGAACGTCCGGCTGGTCAACCCCTCTCACGCGAAACAGCTCGCCGGGCGCCCCAAAACAGACAAACTCGACTGCCAGTGGCTCGCGCGGCTGGCAGAGATGGGCCTGCTGCGCGCCTCGTTCGTGCCGCCGCCGGCGGTGCGGGCGCTGCGCGACCTGACCCGCACCCGCCTGCACTTCACCCGCGACCAGACCCGGGAGTGGCAGCGGCTGGAGAAGCTGCTCGAGGGCGCCCTGATCCGCCTGTCGTCCGCGGTCGGCAAGATGGCCGGCAACAAGTCCGCCCTGAAGATCCTGCAGGCCATCGTCGACGGCGAGCGCGACCCCGGCGCCCTGGCGGCCCTCGCGCACGGCAACGTCAAGGCCGGCCGCGACGGCGTCCGCGCCCACCTGGAGGGCATGATGCCCGCCCCGCACCACATCGAGCTGATCCGCATCCACCTGGGCCTCATCAAGACGCTGGAGCGGGAGGCCGGCCGGATCGACGACCTCATCCGCGAGCACTTCGACACCATGGAAGACGCCTGGGGCGTCACCGCCGACGGCGTCCCCTCGCCCGACCCCGGCCCGGACGCCGCGCTGCTGACCGCCGCGCAGCGCCTGGCGGAGATCCCCGGCGTGTCCTTGGAGCTGGCCATCGGGATCATCGCCGAGCTCGGCCTGGACATGAGCCGCTTCCCCACCTCCGGCCACCTGGTCTCCTGGGCCGGGCTGTCCCCGGTCTCCCAGCAGTCCGGCAGACAGTCCAGGAAGGCGAAGAAGGGCAAGGGCGACGCCTACCTCAAGGGCTACTGCACCGCGGCGTCTCTCGCCGCCTCCAGCACCGGCACCTTCCTCGGCGAGCGCTACCGCAGGCTCGCCCGCCGCATCGGCGGCGCGAAGGCCCAGGTAGCCGTCGCCCGATCCATCCTCGTGATCGTCTGGCACCTGCTAGCCGACCCCGCCGCCCGCTACACCGACCTCGGGCCCGACTGGCACCTGCGCAAGACCGACCGCAGCCGCCGCACCCGCAGCCACGTCCAGCAGCTGCGCGCCCTCGGCTACGACGTCACCCTCACCCCCGCCGACCAGACCACCGCCGCCTGACACCAGCCGCCCCCGAAACCCCAAACCCCCGCCGACCAGGCCCGCAGCCCCAGGTGCCACGGGCCCTTAAACCATGCCCGCGTACGGTTGCTGATTCATACGGTCAGGAAATGTCCAAACTCAGGTTCAGATCACGCCAGCCTCCCAGGCCACACTGACCCCACACCACGTCGGCCCCTCACGACATGATGACCCCTCAGATCACACCGGCCCCCTGGGCCACGCTCATTGCGGCGGCGGCCAGCCCGAGCCGGGACCGGCCCGACAGCGCGCCGGCAGCGGGGGCGGGTGGTGTCAGAAGGGGAGCGGGGGCTGCCGGGACAGCACGCCCTTGACGTCGGGCGGGGTGTAGCGGTCGGACTTCAGCACCTTGCCGTCCTCGCGGTAGATAACCCGCCCGTCGGCGTCAAGCTTGGTCATGTTGGAGCGGTGGACCTCGGCGAACACAGCGTCCAGGTCGATGCCGTAGACGATCGCCGCGCCGTAGGCCACGTAGACGATGTCGGCGAGCGCGTCCGCGATGCCGACGATGTCGCCCGCGGCGGTCGCGTCGGCGAACTCGCCCGTCTCCTCGGCCAGCAGGTCAACGCGGAGTTTCGCGAGCTCGGCGGGGACGGCGGCGTCCGGGAGCACTGCCCGTGGCGCGCCGAAGGCCCGGTGGAACTCGGCCACGCTGGCCATTGCCTTTGACAGTCGGGGCGCCGCCGATAGCCGGTCGCTGTGCCCCCGCGAGGGGTGGCCCTCCGCGGGCGAGTCGGGAACCCGGGCATCTGTCTCCTGCGCAGCCATGCCGACCACCATGCCACAGGGGGCGGCGGTCACGGGCCGGAACCGCCCGACGAGCCGGAGGGCGGGGCTACGCTGTCGGGCTATGGAGTATCTGCCGTACGACCAGCGACCAGTCTCGACCGAGTACCGGCGGGTGCTCGAGCGCATACTCGGCGAGGGGATCGAGACGCAGACCAGGCAGGGGGTCAACGCGCTGACGGTCATGCAGCAGACCATGACGTTCCCGCTCGCGCAGGGGTTCCCCGTCATCACCGAGCGGAGCATCAGGTCTTTCTGGCGCAAGCCCATCGGCGAGCTGTGCGCGTTCATCAACGGCGCCACCACGCTGGCGGAATTCGAGCGGTTCGGCGTGGACTGGTGGGGGCCGTGGACCACCCCGGAGAAGACGCTCAAGAAGGGCATAGAGCCCGGCAGCATCGGCCCCGGCTCGTACGGCGCCGCCTTCCACGCGTACCCGACGCCGGACGGGCCGCCGTTCGACCAGTTCAAGCACCTGGTCGAGCAGCTGCGCGAGCTGCCCGAGCTGCGCACCCACTTCGTCGACCCGTGGATCGCCCCGTACCAGGTCAGGGGTGAGGGCAAGCAGCCGAAGACCACCATCGCGCCGTGCCACGGCTGGGTCCACGTCCGGGTGCTCGACGGCGGCCTGCACGTGCACATGACGCAGCGCTCGGGCGACGTGCCGGTGGGCGTCCCCGCCAACATGGTCCAGTACGCCGCGCTCGCCCTCATGCTCGAGCAGCTCACCGGCTACCCGGCGGTGGCGTACTACCACACGATCTCCGACGCGCACATCTACGCGGATCAGGTCGAAGCCGTCCGCGCGATGCTCGCCACCGAGCCGCGGCCGCTGCCGACAGTCACGCTCAACGAGGCGGGGCGCGCCGTCACGGACATTCACGACTTCCGCGCCGAGCACTTCGAACTGGCGGACTACCACCCGAATCCGTCCATCGGCTCCATTCCCGTCGCCACCTGAGCGGGCTGGCTAGCATGGCAGCAGAAGGAAGGGGACGCTCAATGACGAGGCTCTGGCAGCGATTCGGTCGCCGCGGCACGCCGGACGCCACCGCGAACGGCCGGAATTCCGGCCCCGCCCCGCTGATCCAGACCCTCGGCGTGTCGAACAGCCTGTTCGCCGACGCCTCCAACTTCGACCAGCGCTTCGTCGAGGACTACGCGAAGATCGAGGAGACTGTCAACGCGCTGCGCACGCTCGGCTTCAAGATCGTGCTGACCAGCGGCTCGTTCGACATCATCCACGAGGGCCACTCGATGTACCTCGAGGCGGCCAGGCAGTTCGGCGACTTCCTCATCGTCGGCCTGGACAGCGACGAGAAGATCCGCGCGCGCAAGGGGGAGAACCGGCCCGTCGTCCCGCAGATGGAGCGGCTGCGCATGGTCACCCACCAGCGCGGCGTGGGCCTTGTCACACTCAAGCAGACCGAGCACGCCAAGTGGGCGCTGATCAAGGCGGTCCGCCCCGACGTCCTCGTGGCGACCGAGGAGACCTACACCAAGGACGAGATCCGCGAGCTTGAGTCGGGCTACTGCGGCCGGGTCGAGGTCCTCGGCCGGATGGCCACGGTCAGCACGTCGGCGCGGCTGCGCGACGTCATCCAGCGCGAGATGGCCAACCCGGACTCCCCGGTGTCCACGGTGCACGCCACGACACCGCGAAACCAGCCGCGCAAGAAGCTCAGTCCCGCCGGGCGGATCCGCAGTTGACCAAGCAGGTCCTGCTCTACCTCCCTGTCGTGCACGCCGGCCACGAGGCCTTCTTCGCGCGGCACGCCGACGCCGCCGAGGTCCTGCTGCTCGGCGACGGATTCAAGGACGTGTTCAAGAGCCTGGCGAAGGACATCAGGGCGCTGCCGGCGGAACGGGCCGCCCAGTTCCTCCGGCTGCTGCTGCCGGGAACGCAGGTCCGGGTGATCGAGCCGGGGGACCTGCCCGGCGCGGTCACCGCGGACGTCCTGGTGCTGCCCGACGAGGACATCACCAGGAACCTGGCGGCCGTGCACCGGCTGCGGGACGGGCGTGAGCTTGTCTTCGACAAGACGTTCCTGCGCTGGGACAGGGAGTGGAGCCAGGCGCGGCGGCCAGCGGGCTTCGACGGCGCGGTGGCCGTGGGAGATCTGCCGGCGCGGATGCTCGCCACTGCACGGGAGCTGGCCGGCCACAGTTCGGACTGGTGGCGGCAGGTGGGCGCGGTAGCGGCACGCGGCGAGCGGGTGCTGGCCGTCGCCTGGAATCACCACTGGACCAGCGAGTACGCGCCGTACATCGACGGCGACCCGAGGGACAGCTTCAGCCGTGGTGTCCGCGGCGACCTGTCCACCGCGATCCACGCGGAGGCGTCCATCGTCGCCCAGGCGGCCCGCGAGGGGTTCTCGCTGAGCGGCGCGGATCTTTTCGTGACGACCTTCCCCTGCCCGGCCTGTGCCCGCCTGGTCGCCGAGGCCGGCTTCCTGCGCTGCTACTTCGCGGGACCGTACTCGGTGCTCGACGGTGACGAGGTGCTGCGCGCCGCGGGCGTCGAGCTGCTGTGGGTAGACACCGCGCGCTAGCGCGTTTCGCCCTGGCGGGGGCGGGAGCTGAACTTCATCCGCACCGGCACCTCGGGGTCGGAATCCGGGTCGCCGACGAGGACGTGCGCGTGCACGTGGGCGATCGTCGCGCCGGTGAAGCTGCAGTTGCCGTTGCGCACGCCGAGCCCGTAATGGCCGAGGCCGAACTCGCCCCTGATCCACCGCAGCGCGCTCCAGAAGTCGGCCAGTGACGCCTCGTCGAGGTCGAGCATGTCGTTCACGTGCCGGCCCGGCACCACGAGAAAGTGGAGCCTGGTGCCCGCGTAGGGGAACGCGTTCGGCGTCACCGCCCAGTGCGCTGTGGAGAAGATCACTCGCTGCTTCGCATGCTCACGGAGCGAATCGGGACAGAACAGGCAGATGCCCGCCGCCTCGAGCCGCTCCATCTCGGCCAGCTGCTCGGCGGTCCGGTAGTTGTCCGTGCAGTACAGGCTCAACGACGCTCCGCTTCTGTCGGGTCAAGGCGCATCGCGACCATGGTGCCACGGCAATCGACTTGATACTCGCGTGTAAAACCTCGTGTGTCTCTCTAGCATTTTCCGCTGTTTGGTGGCAATTTCACGAAAGAGCATCCCGCTAGCCTCCCGGATTCACTTCAAAAACTTCAGAAAGAGGGCTTGTGAGAAACAGGACATCAGGGCGGACCATCGCCGTGGCAGGAGTGGCATCGCTGCTCGCTGTCGGCGTCGTGACCGCGACCACGACGGCCGGGGCGGCCGCGACGCCCGGCCCGGCGAGATCCGTCATCGCGGGGTCGCACCCCAGCTGGGCCACCGCGCAGGCGCTGGTCAATAGCAGGCTGACCGGCAACGTAACCGCTAACGTCTACCTGGCCCCGAGAAACGCCGCGGCACTCGACAGCATCGCGACGGCGGTGTCCACGCCGGGCAGCACGCTTTACCGGAAGTACCTGACCAATAGCCAGCTGCTGAGCGAGTTCGCGCCGACGGGCGAGCAGGTCGCCGCGGTCGAGCACTGGCTGACCGGTTCCGGCATGTCCGTCGCCAAGGTCGTCACCGGAATCGGCGGGTACGTCCAGGCGACCGGCTCGCTGAAGGCCGCCGCTTCCGCGTTCAGCGTGACGTTCGGCAGCTACAAGCTGGACAACAAGACCGTGCGGGCGCCCGAGCAGGCCGCCTCGGCGCCCGCCGCCGTCGCAGCCGATGTGCTCGCGGTCACCGGCCTCGACACGGCGCCTGGCTTCATGCACCCGATGGAGAAGCTGCCGCCGCCGCCGCAGAATTACTTCGTCGCGCCCACCTGCAGCAGCTTCTACGGCCAGAAGCTCGCGAAGGTGGTGGCGGGTACCAAGATCGCGATCCCCGCTGCCTACGGCAAGACGCAGCCATGGACTAACTGCGGCTACACGATGTCCCAGGTCCGCGGCGCCTACCACGTGGGATCGTCGGGGGAGACCGGCAAGGGCGTCACGGTCGCGGTCGTCGACGCCTACGCCGCGCCGACGATGCTCAAGGACGCGAACGAGTACGCCACGGTGACTGGCGACAAGCCGTTCAAGTCAGGCCAGTACAAGCAGGTCCTGCTTGGCGGCAAGATCGACTACCAGTACACGTCACTGAACGAGTGTGACGCGGCCGGCTGGTACGGCGAGGAGTCGCTCGACGTCGAATCCGTGCACGGCATGGCCCCGGATGCCAACGTGACCTACGTGGGCGCCCGGAGCTGCCAGGACATCGATCTGTCGACCGCCTTGGCGTACATCGTCAACCACCACACCGCCGACATCGTGACCGACTCGTGGGGCGGGCCCTACAACACGACCACGGCGCAGCCGCTGTACGACTTCATCTTCAAGGCCGGCGCGGCCGAGGGCATCGGATTCTTCTTCTCTTCCGGCGACAACGGTTACGAGGATCCCGCCTATGAGGACGCGGGCTCAACCAAGGTCCAGGTTGACTTCCCGACATCCAGCCCGTGGGTGACATCGGTCGGCGGCACCAGCCTGGCGATCGGCAAGAACAAGGACTACAAGTTCGAGACCGGCTGGGGCACCGAACTCGACCCGCTGGCGTCGAGCGGCAAGTGGTTGTTCAACCCGCCGGGCACACTCGCCGACCTCCAGAACTGGTATGACGGCTCCTCGGGCGGCGGCGTGTCCACCGCGTACACGCAGCCGGCCTACCAGAAGGGCGTGGTCCCGACCAAGCTTGCCGAGGACGTGCCGCAGGGCAAGGCCAAGGGCCCGATGCGGGTGATCCCCGACGTCTCGGCGCTGGCGGACCCGTCCACCGGCATCCTGGTCGGCGAGACGCTCTACGGGCCGGTCAGTCAGCCGCACAAGACGAGGTTCTACCTCAGCAGGATCGGCGGCACCAGCCTCGCGTCGCCCATCTTCGCGGGCATCGAGGCGGACGCGTCGCAGGCGGCAGGCCACCCGCTTGGCTTCGCCAACCCGCTGATCTACAGCCTTGACAAGTCGAACAAGTCCACGAAGGCGTTCAACGACGTGACCGACCACCCGCTCGGCTCAGGTTTGCTCGCGGAGGTCCGGTCGAACTACAGCGACCCCTACAACAAGGTCGGCCCGCTGGTGACCTACCTGCGGACGCTCGGCTACAACGGCGTTGGCGCGTCCAAGCTGTCCGCGGTCAAGGGCTACGACGACGCGACAGGCGTCGGCTCGCCCGACTACTACATTCAGGCGGTCAAGTCCATGAAATAGGCCTCGCTCTGGCGGGGCGGCTCAGGCGGCCGCCCCGCCAGCCGCGGGTTTCGGTACATTCATTTCGCCCGAACGGTGGCGTGGTTCCAGCGCCCGCCACGCTGCTCTCGCTCATGGTGACGGGTCGCAGCCAGCCGCACCCGTTCTGGATCATGGGTATTCTCGAAGGCATGCCTGTGGAATCCGTCTACCCCAAGCTAGAACCGCTGCTGCCGCTTGTCCGCAAGCCGGTGCAGTATGTCGGCGGTGAGGTTAACTCCACCGTCAAGGCCTGGGATGAGACCGATGTCCGGTGGGCCCTGCTTTACCCGGACGCGTACGAGGTCGGCCAGCCCAACCAGGGCATCGCGATCCTCTACGAGATACTCAACGAGCGGCAGGGCGTGCTCGCCGAGCGCACCTACAGCGTGTGGCCCGACCTCGAGGCGCTGATGCGCGCGCACGGCGTGTCGCAGTTCACCATCGACGCGCACCGCCCGGTGAGCGCCTTCGACGTGCTCGGCGTGTCGTTCTCCACCGAGCTCGGCTACACCAACCTGCTGACCGCGCTCGACCTGGCAGGCATTCCGCTGCTCGCGGCGGACCGGGCGATCACGCACCCGATCGTGCTGGCCGGCGGGCACGCGGCCTTCAACCCCGAGCCGCTCGCCGACTTCCTGGACGCGGTCGTCATCGGCGACGGCGAGGAAGCGGTGCTCGCCGTCACCCGGCTGATCCGCGACTGGAAGCAGGCGGGCTGCCCCGGCGGCCGCGACGGGTTGCTGCTTTCGCTCGCCGCCACCGGCGCCGTCTACATCCCCAGGTTCTACGACGTCAGCTACCTGCCCGACGGGCGCATCGGCCGGATTGTGCCGAACCGTCCCGGCGTCCCCGCCTCGGTGCGCAAGCACACGCTGCTCGACCTCGACGCCTGGCCGTATCCGAAGGCGCCGGTCGTCCCCGTCGCCGAGACGGTGCACGAGCGGTACAGCGTGGAGATCTTCCGCGGCTGCACCAGGGGCTGCCGGTTCTGCCAGGCAGGCATGATCACCAGGCCGGTGCGCGAGCGGTCCATCACCACCGTCGGGAACATGGTGGCCAACGGGCTCAAGTCGACCGGCTTCTCCGAGGTCGGCCTGCTCTCGCTGTCGTCGGCCGACCACAGCGAGATCAACGAGATCGCCGTCGACCTCGCCGACTGCTACGAGGGCTCGAACGTGGGGCTCTCCCTGCCGTCCACCCGGGTGGACGCGTTCAACATCACGCTCGCCGACGAGCTGTCTCGCAACGGCAAGCGCTCTGGCCTTACGTTCGCGCCCGAGGGCGGCTCGGAGCGGATGCGCAAGGTGATCAACAAGATGGTCACCGAGGAAGACCTGATCCGCACCGTGACCACCGCCTACTCCTCGGGGTGGCGGCAGGTGAAGCTGTACTTCATGTGCGGCCTGCCGACCGAGGAAGACGACGACGTGCTGGCGATCGCGGACCTGGCGCGCAAGGTGATCGCCGCCGGGCGCGCCGCGTCCGGGCGCAAGGACATCCGCTGCACGGTGTCGATCGGCGGTTTCGTGCCCAAGCCGCACACGCCGTTCCAGTGGGCGGGCCAGTGCCCGCCCGAGGTGGTCGACGACCGGCTGCGCAAGCTGGGCGCCGCGCTGCGCGCCGACAAGAGCTACGGCAGGTCGATCGGCTTCCGGTACCACGAGGGCACGCCGTCGGTGATCGAGGGGCTGCTCTCGCGCGGCGACCGGCGGGTTGGCCAGGTCATACTCGCCGCCTGGCGGGACGGCGCCCGGTTCGACGGCTGGAGCGAGTACTTCTCCTATGAGCGCTGGACAGCGGCCTGTGCCACGGGCCTGGCAGCGTCGGTTGTCGATCTTGCTTGGTACACTACGCGCGAGCGTGACTACGGCGAGGTACTGCCGTGGGACCACCTGGATTCCGGGCTGGACCGCGACTGGCTATGGGAGGACTGGCAGTCCGCGGTCGCGCCCGCCGGGGCAGGCGAGGTGGAGGACTGCCGGTGGACGCCGTGCTACGAGTGCGGTGTCTGCCCGGCGATGGGCACGGAGATCCAGACGGGCCCGACTGGAGACCGACTGGACGGTAGGCGGCTGCTTCCCGTGCTGGCGAGTAACGGGAGATAGGTCGTGACACAGAATGGCAGCGCGCTGGTCACGACCCAGCATCTTCTGGTCCGGTATGCTAAACGGGGAAAGATGCGTTTTGCCAGCCAGCTGGATGTGGCGCGGGCCTTTGAGCGGGGCGTGCGGCGAGCAGATCTGCCGATCGCCTACTCGACCGGGTTCACGCCGCACCCGAAGATTTCCTACGCAGGCGGAGTCCCGACCGGGGTCGCGAGCGAGGCCGAGTACTTGAGCCTCACGCTGACCAGCCAGGTCGCGGCGGACGCCGTGCGGGTGCGGCTGAACGCGGCGCTGCCTGATGGGATAGACGTGATCGCTGTCACTGAGGACTCCGGGGGACTGCCGGCGAGTCGGCTCACCGCGTCCGAGTGGCAGGTGGCACTGCCCGGCCTGCGGGCCGACACCGTAGTGCCGGTGGTACAGAAGTTTCTCGCCCTGACGGAGGCGCCGGTGGAGCGGCTGACCTCGAAGGGAATGCGGCGCATGGACGCACGGGCAGCCGTCGTCAGCCTTGACGTATCCGCTGACGCGGGGGCTGGCTCCGAGCTGCGAATGATCGTCCGGCACACTGTCCCGGCCGTGCGGCCTGGCGACGTGCTCAACGCGCTTCGTGACGTTGCCGATGTGTTCCCGTCCGAGCCGCTCATGACGCGGCTCACGCAGGGATCGCTCGGCGAATCCGGGGTGGTCCAGCCATGACCACAGTGGTGATCACAGTCACCCCGGGCCTGAAGTACTCATCCATGCCTGGGCGCAGCCCCCGAACCACCGCGCGTGACCTCTTCCCGCGCGGTGGCGGCTGCATTCCTGGCGAACGACTACTACGAGCTTCCGCGCGGCGCGCCGGCGCAATGCGCACGGCCGCGCCCGGAAGCCTGACTGGAGATTGCCCGAATGCTCGACAGCGAGCGCAGCAACAGCGAGACAGGCACTAACGAGGCCACTGGCCGCAACGAGGGAACCGCTCCCGCACCGACGGCGTTCAACGGGCCGGCTGAGCAGCCGGCGCCGGCTGCTCCCGCGGTACCTGCGGCGCTGTTCCAGCCGCCGCAGGCGCTGTTCCAGCCGCCCGTGGCGCCGCCGGCGCCGTCGCCTCCCCCGTCGGCGGGCGAGTGGGATTCCGGCGACAGGGATTCGGCTGAGAGCGCCAGGGAATCCGGCGACCAGGGATCCGGCGGCCAGGGAACCGGCGGCCGGGCGGAGTCCGAGCCGGGGACAGGCCGGACGAGCCGCAGGACCCGTGGCCGAGGCCGCACCACGTCTCGTGTCCGTGACGCCGCCGCCGACGACGACCTGTTCAGCGCGGATGCGGCCGCGGCGGTAGCCGAGGCGGACGCCGCAGGTGACACCGCCGGGGGCGCGTCCGTGGCCGACGACGCCGACGAGCAGACGGCCGGCCGCCGTCCTCGCCGCCGCCGCAACACCAGGACCAGGACCCGTGGCGGCGACGCCGCGGCCGATGACGACCTCGACGGCCAGGGCGCCGCGGAGGGCGCCGACGCCGATGCCGACGCCGAGGGTGATGGCGAGGCAGGCGAGGACGGCGGCAGCGAGGCGGGCGCCGCGGGCCGGAGCCGCCGCCGCCGCAAGCGCCGCCGCGGCTCGGCGGACGGCGACGCCCTGTCGCCCGACGACCCGCCGGACACGGTGGTGCACGTCAGGGAGGCGCACAACCCCGCTGACGACGTGCGCGCCATCAGGGGCTCGACCCGCCTTGAGGCGAAGAAGCAGCGCAGGCGGGAGGGACGCGAGTCCGGCCGCAGGCGCCCGCCGGTGGTCACCGAGTCGGAGTTCCTCGCCCGCAGGGAGTCGGTCGAGCGGACCATGGTCGTCAGGCAGCGCGGCGACCGTACCCAGATCGCGGTGCTCGAGGACGGCGTCCTCGTCGAGCACTATGTGAACCGGACCACGCACGCCTCGTACGTCGGCAACGTGTACCTGGGCAAGGTGCAGAACGTGCTGCCGTCGATGGAGGCGGCTTTCGTCGACATCGGCAAGGGCCGCAACGCCGTGCTGTACGCCGGCGAGGTCAACTTTGACGCGAGCGGCCTCGAGGGCCAGCCCAAGCGGATCGAGGCGGCGCTCAAGCCGGGCCAGTCGGTGATCGTCCAGGTCACCAAGGACCCGGTGGGCCACAAGGGCGCGCGCCTCACGTCGCAGGTCTCGCTGCCCGGGCGCTACCTCGTCTACGTGCCCGGCGCGTCGATGACCGGCATCAGCCGCAAGCTGCCAGACACCGAGCGGACCAGGCTCAAGCAGATACTGAAGAAGGTGACGCCGGAGAACGCCGGCGTAATCGTGCGCACCGCCGCCGAGGGCGCCGCTGAGGCCGAGCTCGACAGGGACATCACCCGGCTCGCCGCCCAGTGGGAGAGCATCGAGAAGAAGGCCAAGACGGCTTCCGCGCCCGCCCTGCTGTACGGCGAGCCCGACCTGACCATCCGGGTCGTCCGCGACGTGTTCAACGAGGACTTCAGCAGGCTGATCGTGTCCGGCGAGGACGGCTGGGAGATTATCGACGAGTACGTCAAGTACGTCGCGCCGCACCTGGCCGACCGGCTGAGCCGGTGGGACTCGGAAGACAACGAAGACGCGGCAGACGACGTGTTCGCCGCCTACCGGATCGACGAGCAGCTCGCCAAGGCGCTCGACCGCAAGGTCTGGCTGCCAAGCGGCGGCTCCCTCGTCATCGACCGCACTGAGGCGATGACGGTCGTCGACGTCAACACCGGGAAGTTCACCGGGCAGGGCGGCAACCTCGAGGAGACCGTCACCAGGAACAACCTGGAGGCGGCCGAGGAGATCGTCCGCCAGCTGCGGCTGCGCGACGTCGGCGGCATCGTTGTCATCGACTTCATCGACATGGTGCTCGAGTCCAACCGCGAGCTCGTGCTGCGGCGGCTGCTCGAATGCCTGGCCAGGGACCGGACCAAGCACCAGGTCGCCGAGGTGACCTCGCTCGGCCTGGTCCAGATGACCCGCAAGCGGGTCGGCGCCGGGCTGCTCGAGGCCTTCTCGCAGCAGTGCGAGTGCTGCAACGGGCGCGGCGTCATCGTCGCGCTCGACGCCCCGGCCGAGCCGGCCCACCGCGCGTCGGCGGGCACCGCCCACCGGCCGGTGCCGACGCCGCCCGCGCACGGTCCCGCCAACGGGAACGGCAAGAGCCAGGGCAACGGCGCTGGCGCCGGTTCCGGTTCTGGCTCCGCCAAGGGCGGTGGCTACGCCAACGGCCGCCGTGACGACGGCAGGCGCGACGAAGGCCGCGGCGGCAGGGATTCCCGGCGGGAAGCCGCGACGGCCACGGCGGTGGACAACACCGAGCTGACTGGCACTGGGCTTACCGACACGGAACTGACCAGCAGCGCGGTGGCCGATGCCGCCGGCGCGGCGCCCGCGGGCGGGGGCGCGCCAGGCACTGGCGCAGAAGGCGGCCGCCGTACCCGCCGTCCCACCTCGGCCGGCACCGCCTTCGCGGCCGCCGTCCAGGTCGAGGACTCCCCGGCGCCAACCGTGGTCGTCCCCGTGACGCCGGAACCCGCGCTCGCCGACCAGGCCACCGCCGGCGCCGTCGCCCCAGCGGACGACCCCGCAGGCGCGGCCCCGCCGGTCCGCCGCACCCGCGCCGGCTCCGCCGTCGCCCGCGTCACGGTCGTCACCGACACCACCCCGGCCTCGGCCGAGGACGCGGTAGCCCCGGCGACAGCCGAGGACATGGCCTCGCCCGCCGGCGAGGTCGTCGCGGCTCCGGTCGAAGAGGCTGCGGCCCCGGCTACGGGTGAGGACGTGACGGTCGCCGCGGAGCCGGCGGAAGCCGCGGTCCCGGCGGAGACCCCGGAGTCATTCGTGACACCAGAATCGGCGGAGGCGCCCGAGGCGACGGCCGAGCCTGTCGTCGAGGCGGAATCCCCGGCCGAGGCAGTCGACGCGATCGAGTTCGTGAGCGACGCGCCCCTCCCGGCGGAGTTCAGCGCCGAGGCGACGACGGACGCTGAGGCAACCACCGACCGGGCAGCGTCATCCGGGGCGGACGTCGCGTCCCCGGTGGCCGACGTCGCTTCCGCGGCAGAGGAGGCGCCCGAGGTGCCACTCGCCGAGGCGGCGGCCCCGGCCTGGACCGGCGGCGCGGAGGCCTTCGCGGCAGAGTCGCCCGCGGAAGCGCCCGCGACCGAGGCGGCATCCGGCGACGATCTCGCTGCCCCGGCAGAGCCTGCCGCCGAGGCCACGCAGGAGCCTGTCACCGGGTGGCCGACTGGGCCGACCATCGTCTCGCCAAGCCTCTTCGAGGCGGCGCCAGGCGACTCCGCCGCCGAGTCGGCTGAGGCCGACGTGGCCCCGGTAGAAACCGACTCCGCGCCGGCCGACCAGGCCCCGGGTGATTCCGTCCAGGACGACGGCACCGCCACCCCCGGCGACACCACCAACGAGGGCTCCGACTCCTGGTCCTAGGCGCATGTCGTTAAGCCGATGCCCTTGTCATTACCGGACTATCACCCCGGTAATGACAAGGGCATTTTCGGAATGATCTTCGCGGGGGACTGGCGAGGCCGGCGCTGGCGTACCTTGCCGGAGGTACCGGGCAATCGCGCCTATCGGACCTGGTATGCTTACCGAGCGACTAGTGCGATGACACGCCAGCCCGTCAGCTTTAAGCCCGGGCCTTTGTGCCGTGCATCGCGATCATGCGCGTAAGATGGCATGTCAGGTTCATGGCGAGCCCGCTAACGGCGAGAAGGCCAGCGATAGTGCTGGCCAAAGACCGGCGGAGCACGCATACAGGGAGAGGCAGTTCTCGGGTGTACGCGATTGTGCGCTGCGGTGGCAGGCAAGAGAAGGTCGCCCTCGATGACGTGCTCACCGTCGACAAGCTTGCGGACGAGGAGGCCGGGTCGAGCGTTACGTTCCCCGCCCTGCTCGTGGTGGACGACGGCACGGTCATCAGCGACCCGGCGGAGCTTAGCGCTTACCAGGTCACTGGCGAGGTGGTCGGCCCGGCCAAGGGGCCGAAGATCAACATGATCCACTACCGGAACAAGACGGGCTACAAGCGCCGTCAGGGACACCGGCAGCAGTACACCCAGGTCCGGATCACCGGCATCGAGAAGGCCTGACAAGGACCCGAGAAGGCGTAAGGACTGACACGACATGGCACACAAGAAGGGCGCGTCCTCCAGCCGTAACGGCCGGGACTCGAACGCGCAACGGCTTGGCGTGAAGCGCTTCGGCGGTCAGCGCGTGAACGCAGGCGAGATCATCGTCCGGCAGCGCGGCACCCACTTCCACCCCGGTCTCGGCGTCGGCCGTGGCGACGACGACACCCTGTTCGCGCTTGTCGCGGGCAAGGTCGAGTTCGCCAGGTTCCGCGGTCGCCGCGCCGTGAACATCGTTCCTGAGCCGGAGAAGGTCTCGGCCTGAGCCGCATAGCGGCGAACGCGACAAACGTTTATGGCGGGCCGGGCAACCGGCCCGCCATTCGCATGTAAGGGGATCGAAT
>Ga0335083_10005896_pt1 | contig 15431 bp, 17 predicted proteins | sample Lox_Sample_42_FD_206716 | JGI IMG/M metagenome (GOLD analysis project Ga0335083, IMG submission 206716) | Soil microbial communities from Loxahatchee National Wildlife Refuge, Florida, United States - Lox_Sample_4.2 | ecosystem: Environmental > Terrestrial > Soil > Wetlands | place: USA... | reverse complement strand
ACCCGCGGACGACGCGGAACTGCGGTCCCGGGTGGGGGAGCGGCTCGCTTACCACCTGCTGCAGGGCGAGAACGCGCAGTGGTATATCGAGGCCGTCGAGGTGGCCGAGGTGACCGTGCGGGAGACGCCGAACGAGCCGACCTGGTACCGGGCTCGTGCCATGGCGACGTACGCGATCGCGCTGATGGCGGCGCATCGCTACGACGATGCCAGGGACTGGGCTAACCGTGCCAGGGAGGCGGCCCGCGCCGCCGGCTCGACCTCCATGGAGGCGGACGCGCTCGCCACCACCGGGCAGCTCGCGCTGCGGACCGGCAGCTCCGGCGAGGCGATCGGCATGTTCAGCGCGGCGATCGAGCAGGCGGGGGCGGCCGGGTCAATCGGCGTCCGGCTGCGGGCCGCCTACCACCTGGCCGCGGAGCGGCTGTCGCGCGGCGAACTCGCGGAGGCCGCCGGGGTCGCCCACCGCGGGGCGGAATGGGCGGAGGCGGAAGGGCTCGGCCTCGCGCCGTTCGGACTTGACCTCCAGCACCTGCACTTCCAGGCGCACTTCGCCGACGGGCACTGGGACCATGCCCAGGAGCTGGCGGACGGTTTCCCCGTCCGGGTCACCAGGCAGGCGGAGGCGCTGCTGTCCGCGATGGCGCTGTTCATCGACGTGGCCCGCGGCAACCCGGCGGTCGGCGAACGGCGGACCTGGCTCGAGCCGTTCTGGAACGACATCTTCGTCGCCTACATCGCGCGCGGGATCCTCGCCGATCACGCCCTGTGGCAGGGGGACTTCGAGGGTGCCCTGGCGGAGGCCGAAGCCGCGATCGATGCCGACGCGTGGCCCGCGCACAGTCCGTCGGTGATCCGGGTGACGGCGATCGCACTCGCGGCGCGCGCCGACCGGGCAGAGCGGCTGCGGGCCGCGGGGGATCCCGCCGGCGCCGACGCGGAGGCGGCAGCCGGCGAAGCACTGCTCGCCGTGGCCAGGGAGGGCGCAAGCTTCCCCTCCCGGCCCAGGGCGGTGCTCGGTCCTGAGGGCCGCGGCTGGCTTGCCCGCTGCGAAGCGGAATACGCCCGCCTCACCCGGTCGAACTCCCCGGATGCCTGGGAGAAGGTTCTCGCCGCGTTCGGGCCCGGCTACGTGTACGAGAAGGCCCGCACCCAGTGGCGGCTCGCCGAGGCGTTTGTCGAAGCCGGGCGCCGCGACGAAGCCATCGGCATCTGGCGCGCGGCGCGCGACACCGCGTCCCTGCTCGGCGCGGCGCCCCTCGGCGCGGCCCTCGACGACCTGGCCCGCCGCGCCCGCCTGGACCCGGGGAGCGAAAACCGGGGCGGCCACGGCAACGGCTCAGCGGGCGCGAGCCCGCTCGCCGCCCTGACCGACCGCGAACGCGAGGTGCTGAGCCTGATCGCCAAGGGCAAGTCCAACCGCGAGATCGGCACGGAACTGTTCATCACCCCGAAGACGGCGAGCGTCCACGTCTCCAACATCCTCGCCAAGCTGGGCGCGACAAGCCGCACCGAGGCCGCCGCCATCGCCTACCGCGAAGGCGCCTAGCGGACGGCGCAAAGCGCCGGCCTTACGACCGTCTGGATCAGGTCGCCGAGCGGAAAGTCGTCGAATCCCACCAGTGCGGTAGTGATCCGATGAATGACAGAGGTCAACCGGAGAAACATGCTGCTCTATAGATCCGATGTTTCCGGGACGAGGAGCGCAAGTGACGCACGTGCGGCCAGCAGAACCAGTGACGATTCCGGCGGCACCCGGCGACGCGCTGCGTATTGTGGCCGGCTACGCCGTCAGCCACGACGTGTCGGAGCGCGCCTTCCAGCTTGAGCTGTCGCCGCAGTGGGACCTCGGCAAGTCGTGCGAGTCGTTCAACCCGCTCGGGCCTTGGCTGGTGACCGCCGACGAGGTGCCAGACCCGCAGCGGCTCGGGCTGCGGCTCGACGTGAACGGCCGCAAGCGGCAGGACGGCTCGACGAGCGACATGATCTTCGGTGTCGGGTACCTCATCTGGTACCTGAGTCAGTACATGGTGCTCGAGCCCGGCGACCTGATCAACACCGGCACACCCGCCGGGGTGGCGCTCGGCCTGCCCGATCACCCCTACCTGCGGGCTGGTGACCGGGTAAGGCTGGAGATCGACGGACTCGGCCAGGCCGAGCAGCGCTTCGTCGCCGCGCCCTGACCGGGCGCGAGACAATAATTATGAGGAACGGATGGGGCTGACATGGCAGAGCTGAACGGACTCGCGGCGGTCGTGACAGGCGGCGGATCGGGGATCGGCCTGGCCACCGCACGGCTGCTCGCGGAGCGCGGCGCGAACGTCGCCGTGCTCGACCGCAAGCCCGGCGCCGAGTTCACCGGGCTCACCGCCGACGTGAGCGACGACGCGTCGGTGCGGTTGGCGGTGGACACCGCGGCGGAACGCCTCGGCGGCATCGACATCCTGGTGAACAACGCGGGCGTCGGTGCGATCGGCACGGTCGCCGACAACGCGGACGACGAGTGGCATCAGGTCTTCGACATCAACGTCGTGGGAATCGTGCGGGTGACCAGGGCCGCCCTTCCGTACCTGCGCGCCTCCCGGCACGCCGCGGTCGTCAACACCTGCTCAGTGGCCGCGATCGCGGGCCTGCCGCAGCGGGCGCTGTACTCGGCGACGAAGGGCGCCGTGCTGTCGCTCACGCTCGCGATGGCCGCCGACCACATCAACGACGGCATCCGGGTCAACTGCGTCAACCCGGGCACCGCCGACACCCCGTGGGTCGGCAGGCTCCTCGACCAGGCCGACGACCCGGCCGCCGAGCGGGCCGCGCTCGAACGGCGTCAGCCGATGGGACGCCTCGTCACGGCCGAGGAGGTGGCGGCTGGCATCGCCTACCTGGCCAGCCCGCTGGCCGCGTCGGTCACCGGCACGGCGCTCGCGATCGACGGCGGCATGGCGGGGCTGCGGATCAGGCCGCGCGCGTGACAGCCGCCGCTTACCTGCCGACCCGGCCGCTCGGCCGCTCGGCGGTTCGCGTCACCGAGCTGTCCTTCGGCGGCGCGGCCATCGGCAACCTGTACACCGCGGTGACCGACGAGGCGGCGCGGGCCGCCGTTGACGCCGCGTGGGACGGCGGCATCAGGACCTTCGACACCGCGCCGCACTATGGCCTCGGGCTGTCCGAGCGGCGCCTCGGCGAAGCGCTCAGGGACCGGCCGCGCGATGAGTACGTGATCTGCACGAAGGTCGGCCGCCTGCTCGAGCCGGCCGGGGCGGACGATGCTCCGGGTGCCGACACCGAGGGCTTCGCGGTGCCCGCCACCCACGTCAGGCGGTTCGACTTCAGCGCGGACGGCGTGCGTCGCAGCCTGGAGGCGAGCCTGGGCCGGCTCGGCCTCGACCGGGCGGACATCGTACTCATCCATGATCCAGACGACCACGGCGAGCAGGCCATCCGCGAGGCGTACCCGGCGCTGGAAAAGCTGCGCGCCGACGGCGCGATCGGCGCGATCGGCGTCGGGATGAACCAGGCCGCGATGCTCACCAGGTTCGTTACCGAGACCGGCATCGACATGGTCCTGGTGGCGGGCAGGTACACGCTGCTCGACCAGTCCGCCGCGGACGCGCTGCTGCCCGCCGCCAAGTCCCGGGGAGTGTCGGTCATCGCCGGGGGAGTGTTCAACTCGGGCCTGCTCGCCGCGCCGGCGCCCGGCGCGACGTACGACTATCAGGCGGCGTCCGGTGAGCTGCTTGACCGGGCGCTGCGGCTTGAGCAGGCCTGCGGCCGGTTCGGCGTGCCGCTGCGGGCGGCCGCGGCACGCTTCCCGCTCAACCATCCCGCGATCGCCAGCGTGCTGATCGGCGCGCGCAGCGCGGCGGAGATCAGCGAGGCGATCCGGCTGCGCGCCCTTGACATACCGCAGGCGCTGTGGGATGTCCTTGCTACCGTCGGCGGCATCACCGCGAAGGGCCAGCCGTGAGGATCGAGCTGCACGCCAGGGTACGCCAGGACCGGATCGCGGAATACGAGCGGGCGCACGCCGCGGTGCCCGCCGAGCTCACCGAGGAGATCCGCGCCGCGGGCGTGACAAGCTGGACGATCTGGCGCAGCGGCACCGACCTGTTCCACGTCATCGACTGTGACGACTACCCGGCCATGCTCGCCACCCTCGCGGCCAGTGAGGTGAACGCCGCCTGGCAGGCGCGCATGGCGGAGCTGCTCGACACCCCGCATGACTATTCGGCAGCGGGCGGCGACGCCGCGCTGCCCGTGGTGTGGCAGTTTCTCCCCCGGGGGGCGACCCCCCGGTGACCCCCCGCATGTCTCCCTGGATGACCGTCGTCGACGCCCACCATCACGTGTGGGACCTCGCGGTCAGGGACCAGCCCTGGCTCGACGGCGGTGCCATGGCGCCGATCCGCCGCACCTTCGCCGTCGATGACCTGAGGCCGGACGCTTGCGCGGCCGGGGTCGTGGCGACCGTGCTCGTGCAGACCGTGACGGTGCCGGAGGAGACACCGGAGATGCTCGCGCTCGCCGGCGGCGATCCGCTTGTCGCCGCCGTGGTCGGCTGGACGGACCTCACCAGCCCGGCGATCGCCAGCGAACTGGCCAGGCTCATGGCCGGGCCGGGCGGCGGGCACCTCGCGGGCATCAGGCACCAGGTCCAGTCGGAACCGGATCCTGACTGGCTGGGCCGCCCCGACGTCATCCGCGGCCTGCGCGCGGTCGCCGCGGCCGGCCTGTGCTACGACCTCGTGGTGCTGCCGCACCAGATTCCCGCCGCCAGCTATGCCGCCGCGGCCGTGCCTGGCCTTACGCTTGTCCGCTGCCGAACACGGCGTGCAAGCTGTCCGGCCTGGTGACCGAGGCACCGCCGGGCGCGCCGCCTCCGGTGTTCGCAGACGTGGCGGGCACCGTGCTCGACGCGTTCGGCGCCGGCCGGGTCATGTTCGGCTCCGACTGGCCGGTCTGCCTGCTCGTCAGCGACTACGCCGGGGTGTTCGGCCTGGCCAGGTCGCTGACCGCCGGGCTGTCCGCGGCCGAACAGGCGGCGGTGTTCGGCGGGACGGCCGACCGCGTCTACCGGCTCGCGGAGCGAGCCGGCGTGACGGGGCCGGGCAAGGGAGAAATGGAAGCGGGAGCGGGACCGTGGCACTGACAGACGAGGCGATCGGCAAGATCAAGGAGATGATCGTCTCCGGACGGGTCAGGCCGGGTGAGAAGCTGCCGCGTGAGGCCGACCTGGCGGCAGAGCTCGGCCTGTCCCGCAACTCGCTGCGCGAGGCGGTCAAGGCGCTGAGCCTGATCAACGTGCTCGACGTCCGGCAGGGCGACGGGACATACGCGACAAGCCTGGCGCCGTCGCTGCTGCTCGAGGCGCTCAGCTTCATCGTCGACTTCCACCGCGACGACACCGGACTTGAGTTCCGCGAGGTGCGCCGCATCCTCGAGCCCGCGGCCACCGGCCTGGCGGCGCTGCGGATGACGCCGGAGGAGAAGACGGAGCTCGGCAAGATAATCGACGCCGTCACCGTGGACTCGCCCGTCGACGACTTCGTCGCCACCGACCTGGAGTTTCACAGAAAGATCGCCATGGGCTCGGGCAACTCGGTGCTCGCCTCGCTTGTCGACAACATGTCGCTGCCGACCGCGCGGGCCCGGGTGTGGCGGGGAATGACGCAGCCGCGGGCACTTGAGCGCACACTCGCCGAGCACCAGGCCATCCATCAGGCGATCCTCGCGGGCGACGCCGACCTGGCGCGATCCTGGGCAACTGCGCACATCTCGGGCATCGAGACCTGGCTGCGGACAACTCTCACCAGCTGACGCCCGGTAGCCGGAATCACCCACGGCAGGTGACCCGCCGCGGGAGGCGACAGCGCACGATGAGCGGGTGGCGATGCCCTCAGACCCGCGCGCACTGCTGCGCAGCCGCGACTACCTGCGCCTGCTGATCGTCGCCGCGATATTCGGCGCCCCAGTCTCGGCTGCTGCCTACGGCTTCCTCGCGCTGGTCAACTACCTGCAGCAGGAGCTCTTCACCCATCTGCCGCACGGCCTCGGCTTCCGCGGCGAGCCGTGGTGGTGGCCGCTGCCCATGCTGGCCGTGGGCGGCCTGCTGACCGGGCTCGCCATCCGCTACCTGCCGGGCACCGCCGGCGCTCGCCCGGCCGAGGGATTCAAGGTTCACCGCCCTCCGTCGCCTGCCGACTTGCCCGGCGTCATCCTCGCCGCGCTGGCGACGCTGGTCTTCGGCGCCGTGCTCGGACCGGAGGCGCCGCTGATCGCCATCGGCGGCGGGCTCGTCGTGCTGACACTGCGCGCCGCCCGCCGCAACCTGCCCGACCAGGGCGTCGCGGTGCTCGCTTCGTCGGGCAGCTTCGCCGCCATCAGCACCCTGTTCGGCTCGCCCATCCTCGGCGCGTTCCTGCTGATGGAGGCGTCCGGGCTTGGCGGTCCGATGATGGGTCTTCTCCTCGTGCCCGGCCTGCTGGCCGCGGGCATCGGGTCGCTCATCTTCATCGGGCTTAACGCCTGGACCGGGCTCGGCACGTTCTCCCTCGCCATCCCCGGCCTGCCGCCCTTCGGCGATCCCACGATCGGCGAGTTCGGCTGGGCCCTGGTCATCGGGATCGCCGCGGCCGTGGTCGGTGCCGGCATCCGGTGGCTGGGGCTGCGGCTCCAGCCGTACTCGGTGCGGTGGCCGCCGCTCGCTGCCGTCGTGGCCGGCCTGATCGTGGCCGGGCTGGCGATCGCCTATGCCGAGGGCACGGGGAAGGCCTCGTCAGAAGTCCTGTTCTCCGGGCAGAGCGCGCTCGGGCCGCTGATCACCGACAGCGCCTCCTACAGCGTCGGCGCCCTGGTGCTGCTGCTCGCCTGCAAGGCCCTGGCCTACGGGGTGTCGCTGAGCAGCTTCCGCGGCGGGCCGACGTTTCCCGCGCTATTCGTCGGGGCGGTCGGCGGCATCGCCATGTCGCATCTGCCGGGCCTGCCGCTTGTCGCCGGCGTTGCGATGGGCATCGGGGCGATGTCGGTGGTGATGCTTGGCCTGCCGCTCACGTCGGTGCTCCTCGCCACAGTCTTGCTGTTCTCCGACGGCCTCAGGGTGATGCCGCTGGTGATCGTCGCCGTCGTGGTCGCGTACGTCACCGCGGCCAGGATCGGGCCGGCGACGCCGCCACCGGCGGAACCGGCCGGGCACACGGGCCCGGCCGCCACCGCCGCGTCAGTTCCGGCCCAGGGCCCCGCCCCGGCCTCCGGGGCTCCGGCCCCGACGGGGCCCGCGCCGGCTCCCGATCGCGAGCCGCGCCCTCGCAGCTGATGCTGTTGCTATCCGCCTTCTTCGGCCTGCACCGCCATCATCGCCGCCGTGCTGGCCCTGATCAGCTTCCCATCACCCACGCCCACCCTCTCGCCAAACACCCCACCGTCGGTGAGGTGTCCGCGCGAAGTCCCGTCGGCAGCTATTACCCACCCAGTTCGCCGAGATTGTGGGCCATAAGCGGAAATGGCCCACCAGGGCATGCCGAAATGCCATATTTATTCCTTTTATCCGCACGTAATCAGGCAATTTCGATTTACCGTGGACCATATGCGGCGAATATAGCCGCGGATAGTCCACGCTAATAAATCCGGCCGCCGGACCCACCAAGCTCGCCGATCCCGGCGACCGCCCGGTGCGACCGCGGGCAGCGCCAGACTGCGCGTTTCGCGGACTCGGCAATAGGCTCGAGCGGATGCGAGCGAGGATGCTCGGGGCACTCCGGCCAGGTGGCCGGGCGGCCCGCCGCGGCGAGCGCCTCGACCTCCCACTCCTGCACCTGCTCGGCCAGTTCTGCGACACGCTCGCCAGCCGGGCCGAACCGCGCCACCCACACGCCGTTGCCGCCGAGGGTCTGGCCGGGCGGGGCGATGAAGGCGCATACGTAATCCGGCCCTCGGTCCTCCCACGCCTCGTAGCGAACCTCAGGCAGGATGGCGCCGACGGCCCGCAGGTCGGCGAGCACCGGGTCCATGACCGCGTCGAGCACCGTGCGCTCCTCCCCGGTCAGCGGCCGGGGATTGCGCATCAGCTCGCTCGCCCGGAGCATCCGGTCCACGATCTCGTCGCCCAGACGTACCCGCAGCGCTTCGACCTGCGCCGGGTCTGGGACGCCGTTCCGCCAGACAAGGACGCCGCTCTGGTACGCGCCGCCGTTGTCGCCGGGTCCGGGCTGATCCGTCACAGACTCACCCTAGGTGACCCGGTACGCGGTGTACGCGACCCGGTTCGCCTCGCGGATCGCGGACGCGACGAACAGCGACCGCTCAAGCGCCGCGAGCCGCAAAGCCGACGTCTCCAGGTGCACCGCCACCCGGAAGTAGTACTCAGCCGGGTCGACCGCCTCGCCGCGCAGCAGCGCCTCGAGCACGGCGGGCGGCCCGCTGCGCACGCCGGACGTCCGCAGGTGCACGTACTCGCCGTCCGGCGTCCGCGCCGAGTAGCGCGTGTCGATCTCGATCGACCCGTCGGGCCGGACGATCTGCCAGTCGGCGCCGCCTGGCAGGATCTCCGCGTCGAACATGCCGCTAATCCGCCCGCTGGCGATCTGCACCACCCGCCGGTGGCCAGCCCGCGTGACGCCGTGGTCCTCGAGCGGTCCGAGCAGGGCGTCCACGTGGAAGGCGGGTTCAAGCCCCGGCACGGGTGCCGGGGCAGGCGGCGGAGCGTTCACCGGTTGGCCGGCTGCTTGGGTGGCAGCGAACGGGCGTAGCCGAGGCCGACCTCCACCCACGGCGCGAGGTCGTCGTCGCTGGCCAGGTGCTCGGCGGCGACCCGGAGCCAGCCGGGCATCTCCCGGCCCTGCATCACCGCGACAGTCGCCTTGCCGGCCGCGATCAGCTCATCCGACTGAGCCGGATCGGCGTGCACGAGCACGCCGCCTTGGCCGCTCGCGCTGATCGCCATGTGACCGCGGACGAGAAACGCGAGGCCGCCGAACATCTTCTTCTCGGTCAGCTCCGGATCGGGTCCTATCAGGTCCCTGATCCGGCTGGCCAGGGCTTCGTCATAGGCCATGAGGCCGATCGTACCGCCGGGCCTGCCCCTCGACCCCGACTATCAGCCGACCACGTGCCGCTGCCCTACGATGGCGCCATGATGTGGGATGAGCTGCGCGACTACTGCCTGGCCAAGCCGGGGGCCTGGGCGGACGAGCCGTGGGACGACGGCGTGGTGACCAAGGTCGGACCGAAGATCTTCGCCTTCCTGCGCGCGGTCGGCCCGGCCGGCGAGGCGCTCGGCGTCGGCCTCAAGTGCGCCGCCACCAGGGAGGCGGCCGACGAATGGCTGCACCGCTACCCCGGCGACGCCACGGTCATGCCATACATCGGCCGCTCCGGCTGGAACAGCCTCACCATCGGCGCCGCCATCCCCGACGATGAGATCCTCGAGGCGATCGACGCCTCCTACGCGATGATCGTCGCCAAGCTCCCCAAGAAGGACCGCCCGGATTAGATCGCGTCCAGCTCCGCGATCGTCGCGGGGTCGAGCGTCAGTGACGCGCCCGCCACGTTCTCCCTCAGGTGGGCCACCGACGAGGTGCCGGGGATGAGCAGGATGTTCGGCGAGCGCCGCAGCAGCCAGGCGAGCGCGACCGCCATCGGCGAGGCGCCAAGCCGCGCCGCCACCTTACCGAGCGTGTCCGACTGCAGCGGCGTGAAGCCGCCGAGCGGGAAGTACGGCACATATGCGATGCCCTGCCGCGCGGTCAGCTCGACAAGCGGGTCGTCGCCGCGCTTGGCGATGTTGTAGAAGTTCTGGACGCACACCACGGGCGCGATCGCCTGCGCCTCGGCGAGCTGCTCCGCGTCGACGGTGGACAGCCCCAGGTGCCTGATCAGCCCCTGCTCGCGCAGCTCGGCGAGCGCGCCGAACTGTTCCGCGATCGGCCCTGGCACCGCCGAGTGCCCGTCGGAGCCGCCGCCGACCCGCAGGTTGACCACGTCCAGGGCGTCGAGCTTGAGCGTGCGCAGGTTGTCGTGCACCTGGTCGCGCAGCTCCTGCGGCGAGCGCGCGTGCACCCAGGCGCCGGCGTCGTCGCGGACCGCGCCGACCTTGGTGACGATGCGCAGGTCGTCCGGGTACGGGGCGAGCGCCTGGCGGATCAGCTCGTTGGTGACGTGCGGGCCGTAGAAGTCGGCGGTGTCGATGTGGTTGATGCCGAGGGCGACCGCCTCGCGCAGCACCGCGAGCGCCTCGTCGGTGTCGGCGGGCGGGCCGAAGATCCCGGGACCGGACAGCCGCATCGCACCGAAGCCGACACGGCCCACCGTCAGGTCCCCGAGCTGGAAGCTGCCGCCTGGAAGTGTTTTGCCAGAAGTCATGCGATCCACTGTGCCTCGCGTGCGCCCCGGCAGGCAGTGCCCTGGTCATCCTGGGGGTGACGGGACCAGGCTGTTCCGTCCCCCGGTGCCTACAGTGGAAACCGTGACAGCAGCCAACACGCTCGGTGAGTACCTGCGGGCCCGCCGCGAACTGGTCGACCCGAGGGACGTGGGGCTGCGCGTGGCCGGCGTGCGCCGTACCCCGGGCCTGCGCCGCGAGGAGGTGGCGACCCTCGCCGGGATCAGCGGCGACTACTACCTCCGCCTGGAGCAGGGCAGGGACCGCAACCCGTCACGGCAGGTGCTCGAGTCCCTGGCCCGGGTGTTCGGTCTCGACGCGACGGCGACCGAGTACCTGCTCGGCCTCGCCGCGGCCCGCCCGGCAAGGCCGAGGCGGAGCAGGCCGCGCCAGCAGCCGGTGCCGCGCGGCATCTGCCAGCTGCTCGCGGCGCTGAACATGCCGGCCTTCGTGGAGAGCCGCGTGTTCGACGTGCTGGCCGTCAACGCCCTCGCCACGGCGCTGTCGCCGACCATCCGCCCGGGGGAGAACCGGCTCCGCTCGATGTTCCTCGACCCGGCCGAGCGTGACATGTTTCCGGACTGGGACCGGGCGATCGCCGGCATGGTCGCCTCGTTCCGCGCCTCCATCGGCACCGACAACGACGACCCGCGGGCCGCGCAGCTCGTCGGTGAGCTCTCCCTGGCGAGCGAGTCGTTCAGGAAGCTGTGGGCCAGGCACGACGTCAAGCCGCTCGCGGGCGGTGCGGCCCGGATGCGCCACCCCGAGGTCGGCCTGCTCGAACTCGGCCGCGAAAAGCTGCCCATCGGGAACTCTGGCGGCCAGCTCCTTGTCATCTACCACGCCGAGCCAGGCTCGGAAAGCGCCCGTGCCCTCGCCCGCCTCGCGGAACACGACGAGCCTGGAGGTGCTATTTCACGATCTTGGGGCAGGTGAAACTCTATGAACCCCGAAATGTGGCCAGGTCAGCCCTACCCACTCGGTGCCAGCTACGACGGCATTGGCACCAACTTCTCGCTGTTCTCTGAGGTGGCGGACCGCGTAGAGCTGTGCCTGTTCGACGAGGGCGGCAAGGAGCAGCGGCTTGACCTGACCGAGGTGGACGGCTACGTCTGGCACTCGTTCCTGCCCGGGATCGGCACCGGGCAGCGCTACGGCTACCGGGTGCACGGGCCGCATTACCCCGATATCGGCCTGCGCTGCAACGAGACGAAGCTGCTGATCGACCCCTACGCCAGGGCGATCGACGGCGAGGTCACCTGGGATCCCGACGTGTACGGCTACCCGCTCGGCGGCGACGACAGGCAACGGCACGACGCGGACAGCGCGCCGTACGTGCCCCGATCCGTGGTGACCAACCCCTGGTTCGAATGGGGCGACGACCGGCCGCTGCGCACCCCCTGGCACGAGACGGTGCTGTACGAGTGCCACGTCAAGGGGCTCACCATGCGTCATCCCGACGTCCCCGAGCACCTGCGCGGCACGTACGCGGGCATGGCGCACCCGGCCGTCATCGAGCACCTGAACCGGCTCGGCGTCACCGCGGTTGAGCTGATGCCCGTGCATCACTTCGTGCAGGACCACGCGCTGGTCGACAAGGGCCTGCGCAACTACTGGGGCTACAACTCGATCGGCTTCTTCGCGCCGCACGTCGAGTACTCGGCCTGGGGCGTCGAACAGGTCGTCTCCGAGTTTAAGTACCTGGTCAAGAGCATGCACGAGGCCGGGATCGAGGTCATTCTCGACGTGGTCTACAACCACACGGCGGAAGGCAACCACCTCGGCCCGATGCTCTCATTCAAGGGCATCGACAACCCGGCGTACTACCGCCTGGCGGAGGGCGGCAGGTACTACTTCGACACCACGGGCACCGGCAACACGCTGAACATGCGCCACCCGCACGTGCTCCAGCTCATTATCGACTCGCTGCGGTACTGGGTGAGCGAGATGCACGTGGACGGCTTCCGCTTCGACCTGGCCGCCAGCCTGGCCAGGCAGTTCCACGAGGTCGACCGGCTGTCCGCGTTCTTCGACCTGATCCAGGTGGACCCGGTGGTGAGCCAGGTCAAGCTGATCGCCGAGCCGTGGGACCTTGGCGAGGGCGGCTACCAGGTCGGCAACTTCCCGTCCCTGTGGTCGGAGTGGAACGGCCGCTACCGGGACACGGTCCGCGACTACTGGCGCGGCCACGACCGCACGCTGTCCGACTTCGCCTATCGGCTGACCGGCAGCTCCGACCTGTACGGCAGGACCGGCAGGCGCCCGTACGCCAGCGTCAACTTCGTCACGGCACATGACGGCTTCACCCTGGCCGACCTGGTCTCCTACGACCGCAAGCACAACAAGGCCAACGGCGAGGACAACTACGACGGCACCGACGACAACCGCTCGTGGAACAGCGGCGCCGAGGGTCCGACCAGGGACCCGGAGGTGCTCACGATCCGCGACAGGCGCCGCCGGGCGCTGATGACCACGCTGCTGCTCAGCCAGGGCGTGCCGATGATCAGGCACGGCGACGAGATCGGCCACTCGCAGAAGGGCAACAACAACGCCTACTGCCAGGACAACGAGCTGTCGTGGCTGGACTGGAAGCACGCGGACCAGGAGTTCTTCGACTTCTGCGCGGAACTCGTCCGGTTCCGCAACGACCACCCGGTGTTCAAACGGCGCCGGTTCTTCGAGGGCGAGCCGATCTTCAGCGGCGAACTGTCCGACATCGGGTGGTTCCGCCCGGACGGCAAGGAGATGACCGGCGACGACTGGCAGGCGGGCTTCGCCAAGTCACTCGGCGTCTTCCTCAACGGCGACGCGCTGCCCGATCCGGACCGCCACGGCCGCCGGCTGCACGACGACAGCTTCCTGCTGCTGTTCAACGCGCACCACGAGGACGTCACCTTCGTGCTGCCGGGCAGGAAGTGGGGCCGCCGCTGGCAGGCCGAGCTGACCACGGTCGCCGATCAGGGCGTCCGCAGGCCGCGGGCGGCCGGCTCCAAGGTCACGGTCGCGGGCCGGGGCGTCCAGGTGCTGCGCCGGGTGGAACCGCCGACAGCGGCTCCGGCTGGTCGATTCCGGTCCGCGACAGGTACGTGAAGGACGCCACGCAGGCGATCAGCATCACGACCGATACTGGCCCGTGCCCGAGCCCCATCCCGCTGATGTGCTTGGGCATGCCGAAGTAGTCCGCGAACGACGCGCCGATCGGCCTGGTCAGCACGTACGCCACCCAGAACGTGAGCACCGGGTTGGCGCCAAGCCGCCAGGCGACGAGCGGCACGCAGATCAGCGCGGTGAACACGAACGCCGACCCGAGGTAGCCCAGGTGGAAGGTGGTCGCGAGCAGGTCGCCGAGCGCCGTGCCCATCGCGAACGTGAAGATCACCGCGAGCCAGTAGAACACCTCGCGGCGCCCGGGCACGATCGTGTGGATGTCGAGCGTCCCCTCGGCGCGGTACCAGGCGATGAACGTCACCGCCAGGCAGGCGGCGTAGAACGTGGCGGACACCGTATAGGGCAGCCCGATCACGATGTGCATGACGTCCGCGCACATCGTGCCGAACACGGCCACCATCGCGACCGCCGTCCAGTACGGCCAGGTGCGGTACACCGGCGTGCGGAACTGCCAGACCATCGCCGCCGCGAACACCGCGAACCCCACGACCACCGCGAGGTACTTGTTGACGTCGTTCACGAGATAGTCGGAGACCGCCTCGCCCATCGCCGTGGTCAGCAGCTTCACCGCCCAGAAGTAGGGCTTGACCGCCGGGACCTTCACCGGCCCCGGCTGGCCGTGCACAACCCGGGGAGCCTGCCGTACCTGCGCCTGATGCCGTCCAGCCATGACCGCGAGGATGTCACAGCGAAAGACCCGATATCCCGAACGGTTGGCTGCTCCGCCTCTGAGTTCGCCATGAATCGCTTAAGATCTGGCAAGCCCCGGAGCCGGTAGACTCCCTGACCATGAGCACCGACGTCGCGGCTGGCATTGAAGCGCCAACGCGGACGACGGGACCGCTGCGGCTTGGCCCGCGCGAGTTCGCGCCGGGGCGGCCGCTGGTGATGGCGATCGTCAACCGGACGCCAGACTCCTTGGAGATCCGCCGCGTGGTGCCGTTCATCGAGCGGGTCCGCGCCGCCTACCCCGGCCTGGTGATCAGCGTGGACACCTGGCGCCGCGAGTCGGCCAGGGCGATGTGCGCCGCGGGCGCGAACCTGATCAATGACACCTGGTCCGCGTGGGACTCCGGGCTTGCCGAGGCTGCCGCCGAGTCGGGCGCGGGCCTGGTGTGCTCGCATGTCGGCACGCTGATGCCGCGCACCCGGCCGCACCGGCCCGCCTATGAGGACGTGCTCGCCGACGTCAGGGCCCGGGTGCTGCGACTGGCGCGGCGAGCGCTCGACGCCGGGGTTGACCCGGACAGCATCGTCATCGATCCCACGCGCGACTTCGGCAAGAACACCTGGCAGTCACTTGAGCAGACCCGCCGTATTGGCGAGCTGACCGCCACCGGCTGGCCAGTCCTGCTGTCGGCGTCGCACAGGGACTTCGTCGGCGAGACCCTGGATGCCCCCATCGACGGGCGCCTCGCGGGCACGCTCGCGGTGACGTCGGTCGGCGCGTGGCTCGGCGCCCGGATCTTCCGCGCGCACGACGTGCGCGCGACCAGGCAGGCCCTGGACATGGTCGCGTCGATCAAGGGCGACCGCCCGCCCGCCCGCGCCGTGCGAGCCCTCGCGTGATCGTCAGCGCCGCCATCTGCCCGTCGCCGCCGCTGCTTGCCAGGGAGCTGACCGGCCAGGCCGCACCGCTGCCGGAACTGCGCGACGCCTGCGCGGCCGCGCTCGCCGCGCTGCTCACCGCCGCGCCTGACATCGTCGTGGTGACCGGCCCCGCGGGGCTGACGGCCGACTTCGGCCAGCACGGCCGCCTCGACCTCGCCGCCTACGCGCCGGCCCTTTACACGAACAGTGACGAGCCGGCGCTGCCGCTATCCCTGGGCATCGGGGCGCGCCTGCTCGACGAGGCCGGCTACGCCGGGCCGCGTTCGTTCCGCGGCATCGG
>Ga0335083_10005894_pt1 | contig 15435 bp, 15 predicted proteins | sample Lox_Sample_42_FD_206716 | JGI IMG/M metagenome (GOLD analysis project Ga0335083, IMG submission 206716) | Soil microbial communities from Loxahatchee National Wildlife Refuge, Florida, United States - Lox_Sample_4.2 | ecosystem: Environmental > Terrestrial > Soil > Wetlands | place: USA... | reverse complement strand
GTGCGCCCCGACGGCGGCATCGCCGGCGGGTCGATCATGTAGGACGTGGCGCAGGTCGGACAGACGATCAGCATGGCAATCGCGGCTATTGACGCCCGGCAAGCTAGCAGCCGACCGTTAATGGACTGGAAACCATGGCGAAGCCGTGAAACGGCCTTTTGGCGGCATATCGGCCGGCAAACCGCGGTGGCAGCGCCATGATATTCCTGTAAAAGCGCGCGAATCGCGGGAAAGATGGGTTCTTGGGGCCATTCGGCGGCCCGCAGCGGGCCGCCGCCGGGGCTTTGCCAGACGTAGAGCGGGGTGGGGTGTGGTCCGATTCGAGAATGTCGGCTTGCGCTACGGGCTCGGCCCCGAGGTCCTGCGCGACCTCTCGTTCCGCATCGAGCCGCATTCCTTCCAGTTCCTCACCGGGCCCTCCGGCGCCGGCAAGACCTCGCTGCTGCGCCTGCTGTTCCTGTCGCTCAAGCCGACGCGCGGGCTGATCACGCAGTTCGGCCACGATGTCGCAACATTGTCGAAGGATGCGCTGGCGACCTTGCGCCGGCGCATCGGCATCGTGTTCCAGGATTTCCGCTTGCTCGACCACATGACCACTTACGAGAACGTGGCGCTGCCGCTGCGGGTGATCGGGCGACCCGAGGATACCTATCGCGACGAGGTTATCGAGCTGCTCAACTGGGTAGGTCTCGGCGAGCGGATGTGGGCGCTGCCGCCGGTGCTTTCGGGCGGCGAGAAGCAGCGCGCGGCGATTGCCCGCGCGGTGATCGCACGACCGCAATTGCTGCTCGCGGATGAACCGACCGGCAACGTCGATCCATCCCTCGCGCAACGCCTGCTGCGGCTCTTCGTCGAGCTCAACAAGTCCGGCACCTCGGTGGTCATCGCCACCCACGACATTGCGCTGATGGATCAGTACGATGCCCGCCGCCTGGTGCTGCACGACGGCCGGCTGCACATTTATGACTGACACGGCAACTGAAATTCCGCGCGACGATCTCAAGGCGCTGCCGCGCATCTTCGGCATGTTACCGCGCTTCGACACCCCGCTGGTGCCGCGCAATTCGATTTCTGGCCGCGCGCTCATTGCCGTGGTCGCGATCATGACCTTTCTTGCCTCGCTCACGACCGGGGCGGTGATGCTGATCGCAGCTTCGGCGAGCGAATGGCAGGCCGATGTCGCGCGCGAGGTTACCATCCAGATCATTCCGGCGCCGGGCCGCGACGTGGATGCGGCGGTTACCAAGGCGGCTACGGTCGCGCGCGCCTTTCCCGGCATCGGCGAAGTGCAGGCCTATTCGAAGGAGGAGTCTTCCAAGCTGCTCGAGCCCTGGCTCGGGCAAGGCCTCTCGCTCGACGAATTGCCGGTGCCGCGGCTGATCGTGGTCAAGATCGGCGCCGGCGCCGCGCCCGACATTCCGCAATTGCGCCGCATGCTCGCGGAACAGGTGCCGGGCGCCACGCTCGACGACCATCGCGGCTGGATCGATCGCATGCGCACCATGGCCGGCACCGCGGTTGCCGCCGGCAGCGGCGTGCTGCTGCTGATGATCGCCGCTATGATGCTGTCGGTGACCTTCGCGACGCGCGGCGCCATGGCCGCCAATAAGCCCGTGATCGAGGTCCTGCATTTTGTCGGCGCCAAGGACGGCTACATCGCCGGGCATTTTCAGCGGCATTTCCTGCTGCTCGGGCTCGAGGGCGGCGCCATCGGCGGCGGCGCCGCGATCGCGCTGTTCGCCTTTGCCGGCCTGATCAGCCGCTGGTTCGCAGGTTCCGCCGGCGCCGAGCAGACGGCGGCGCTGTTTGGGTCGTTCTCCATCGGCTTCTCCGGCTATATTGCGGTGCTCGCTCAGGTCGTCCTGATCGCGCTGGTTACGGCGCTGACCTCGCGGCATACGGTCAACCGCACACTGGAGATGATCGACTGACATGCTGGCGGGTCTTGTGCGCTGGACCGGCTTTTTCACCATGGCGGCATGCGCGGTGGGCGCCTTGCTGCTGGGCGTCGGCTTTTTCTGGTTCGCGACCCAGGTTCCCGCCGAGGAGGCGACCCTTGACCGCGGCGCCGACGGCATCGTCGTGCTCACGGGGGCGGCGACGCGCATCCCTGACGCCATCGAACTTCTCGCCGCCGACCGTGGCAAGCGACTTTTGATCACCGGGGTGCACCGCGACACCAGCAAGCGCGAGATCGCGCGGCTCACCCCACTCTATGCGCGCTATTTCGCCTGCTGCATCGATCTCGACCGCTCCGCGCTCAATACCTTCGGCAATGCGCTGGAGATCAAGCGCTGGGCGCGCGAGCATAATTTCAATTCGCTGATCGTCGTCACCTCGAACTGGCACATGCCGCGTGCCATGGCCGAGGTCACGCACCAGCTTCCCGACGTCGCGCTGATCGCCTATCCGGTGCTGTCGGAACGGGTGAAGGCCGACCCGTGGTGGTCGAGCCTCGATACCGCGCGGGTCTATGTTTCCGAATATCTGAAATATCTCTTCGCATTGGCGCGCATGCGGATTGATCCCGACAGCTCGACGTGACGGAGCGCAATCCTTTGCGCATCATGCTTCGCTCCATTGCTTTCAACGTGCTGTTCTATCTGAACACCGCGGTCTATCTGATCGCAGCGTTGCCGACCTTCTTCATGCCCTATCGCGCCATCATCGCGGTGGCGAAGTCGTGGAGCCGCACCAATCTCAAGCTGCTCCGCCTCGTTGCCGGCATCGACTATGAAATCCGCGGGCTGCAGAAGCTGCCCAAGGGGCCGATCATTGTCGCCGCCAAGCACCAGTCGGCCTGGGAGACGTTCGCGCTGCTGCCGCTGTTCGACAATCCGTTCTTCATCATGAAGCGCGAGCTGCAATGGATCCCGATCTTCGGCTGGCTCACCATCAAGGGGCGCATGGTGCCGGTCGATCGCGGCGCCGGCTCGGCCGCGCTCGCCGCCATGGCCGAGCGCGCGCGCATCGAACTGTCCGCCAATCGCCAGCTCATCATTTTCCCCGAGGGCACGCGGCGGCCGGCCGGGGCCGAGCCGCGCTACAAATACGGCGTGGCGCATCTTTACGCTGCCGAGGGCGTGCCCTGCGTGCCGATTGCGCTCAATTCCGGCCTGTTCTGGCCGCGCCGCTCGATCCGCCGCTTTCCGGGAACGGTCGTCGTCGAAATTCTCGATCCGATCCTGCCCGGGCTCGGCAAGGAGGAGTTCTTCAAGCGGCTGCAGAGCGAGGTCGAGGCCGCGACCGCGCGCCTGATCGAGGAAGGCCGCCGCCAATTAAGCTGACGGTTGCGATTCGTGGGCGCCCTTGAGGCGTTCGGCCAGCAGCTCCAGCTCGGCGTCGCGGATGCCCTGCGCTTCCAGCTCTTTGACCGTCGCCAGCACGTAGTCGCGGCAGGCGCCGGAGCGGCCATGGCCCTGGCGCGCAAAGTGCAGTTGCTGGGCAAGGCTAAGGCGGCCGGCGTATTGGCGGTGGCCGCGGTCGACCACGTAGCACAGCGCCCGTACCGTTCGCTGCGGATCGTCGTCGAGCCAGACCGCGCGAATGGCTTCGCGGTAAACCAACGTCACCTGCTCGCGCCCGCGCAGGTAGTCGACCGTTTGGCTGTGGCTCGCCGCGGCGACACGATAGGCGATGCCGCGGCAATTGCCGCCGCGGTCGAGCCCGAGCACCAGGCCTGGCTTTTCCGGGGTGCCGCGATGGACGAAGGAATAGACGCAAAGCGCGCGATGCGCGCCGACCAGCCGGGCGTTGCGCCGCTCGAGGAATTCAAAGCCGGGCCGCCACATCAGCGATCCGTAGGCGAAGACCCAAAGATCGTCGCGGTTTTGGTCGGGATTGGTGTTCATCGGGTTCGGACGTTGGCGTTGGCAGGACCCGGCGGACCCGCCCGCGTATCAGGAGTGCCGCGGCGGCGCAACTCATGTTACCGGCGTATAAACGCCGCATTCGGCAGGTCACAGAGCGTGGCCCCGAAAAGCATGCCCTCGACCCCCGAGCGGGGATGGACACCGGCTTTCGGAAAAAGTTCGTGCCTCAACGGAATTGAAGCGGATGGCCGCGCGCAACGCAAAAAATCTCCAAGCCCGCCGTCGCGGCAGGCGCTACCGCTATATCGGCACGCTGGTGCTGTTTGTCGCGCTCGTTGGCGGCTGGAGCTGGTTCTGGTCCTTCGCCGCGGGCAAGGCGGAAACGACCGTGGATGCCTGGCGCGCGCGCGAGGCCAAGGCCGGGCGCATCTACAAGTGCGGCTCGCAGACGGTCGGCGGCTACCCGTTCCGCATCGAGGTCGAATGCGACAAGGCCTCGGCGCTGTTCCGCAGCAATCAGCCGCCGGTCGAGCTGAAAACGGCGCACATCCTCGCCGCGGTCCAGGTTTATGACCCGACGCTGATGATCAGCGAGTTCACCGGCCCGCTCACCGTGGCCGAGCCTGGCCACGCGCCGGACATGATCGCCAACTGGACGCTGATGCAGTCGAGCGTGCGCGGAACGCCGGAGTCGCCGCAGCGCGCCTCGATCGTGCTCGATCATCCTAACCTCGACCGCGTGGCCGGCGGCATCCGGCAGAATCTGCTGACGGCAAAACGCATCGAATTGCACGGCCGCATCGTCGAGGGCTCCGCCGCCAGCCATCCGGTGATCGAAACGGTGCTGCGCCTCGGCGCGGCTTCGGCGCCGGGACTCAATCCGGCGGCGGTGCAGCCGATCGACGCCGATATCACCGCGGTGCTGCGCGGCTTAAGCGATTTCTCGCCCAAACCCTGGCCGGCGCGCTTCCGGCAGATGCAGGCGGAAGGCGGCCGCATCGACATCACCAATGCGCGGGTCCAGCAGGGCGAGACCATCGCTGTCGGCGGCGGCGCGCTTGCGCTCAACAGCAATGGCCGTCTCGAAGGCCAGTTGACCGTCACCATCGCCGGCGTCGAGGCCTTCCTGGCGGAAATCGGCGCGCAGAAGGCGGTGCAGCAATCGCAGCCCATGGACAAGCTCGCCGGCGCGCTCGACCGCTTGGCGCCCGGGCTCGGCGATGTGGCGCGCGCGCAGGCCGGCGCCAATCTCTCACTCGGCCTCAATCTGCTCGGTGAGCAGACGACGCTCGAAGGCCGCCGCGCGGTGACGGTGCCGCTGCGCTTCAACGATGGAACGATTCTTCTTGGGCCGATCCCGATCGGCAAGGCGCCGGCTTTGTTTTGAGGTCTAGCCCCACATGCGGCGCATTCTGGCACGGACGTCGATCGGCGCGCGCACTGACCGGGTGCTCTTGCCATGCGCCGCAGCCGGGGGCCAGGTTCGCCGCTCGAAACGGTCGAGAAGGTCGGACGGGATGAAGCGGGTGCGCTGCGCATAGACATGGCGGTCGCCGCCGCTGCGCTGCCCGTGGGTGTAGAAGCGCTGCGGCACCATCAGGTGTAGATGGTCCCTGGCGCGGGTCATGGCGACATAGAGCAGGCGGCGCTCTTCCTCGATCTCCGACGTCGAGCCGACGCCGAGGTCCGACGGCAGGCAGCCATCCACGGTGTTGAGCACGAAGACGGAGGTCCATTCCTGGCCCTTGGCGGAATGGATGGTGGAGAGGATCAGATAGTCCTCGTCGAGCAGCGGCGGTCCGGCCTGGTCGCTGGTCGCGTCCGGCGGGTCGAGGGTGAGCTCGGTAAGGAAGCGCTCGCGGCTCGGGTAGCCCTGCGCGATGTCGGCGAGCTGGGCGAGGTCGAGCGCACGGGCGCCGGCGTCCTCATGGATGCGGTCGAGATGGGGTGCGTACCAGCGGCAGATGAGATCGAGTTCGGCCGGCCAGCCGGCATCGCCCGCGAGCAATGCTTGGGCCATCGCCGCGAATTCCGGCCAGGCGTGAGCGGCCGCCGCCGGTGGCCTGAAATTGCCGATCGCGGCGATCGGGTCGCCATGCGCCACCGCATCGAGCAGCTTTGATGCGGTGCCGGGTCCTATTCCCGGCATCAACTGGGCGACGCGGAAACCGGCGACGCGGTCGCGCAAATTCTGCATCCAGCGCAGCGCCGAAAGGACATCTTTGATGTGCGCGGCTTCGAGGAACTTGAGGCCGCCGAATTTGCGGACGGGAATATTGCGGCGCGCAAGCTCGATCTCGAGCACCGCGCTGTGCTGCGAGGCGCGAAACAGCACCGCCTGCGATTTCAGCCGCGTGCCCCGCTCGCGCTCTTCGAGCACCTGCGCGACGACGTAGCCGGCCTGGGCGACATCGTCGGCGACCGTCACCAGGAACGGCCGCTCGGCGCTGGCGCGTTCCGACCACAGGTTCTTGGTGAAGCGCTCGGCGGCAAGCGCAATGACCGCATTGGCGGCCTCGAGGATCGGGCGGGTCGAGCGATAGTTGCGCGCCAGCGTGATGATGTCGGCCTTCGGCGCGAAGTGCGAGGGAAAATCGAGGATGTTGCGCACCGTCGCGGCGCGGAAGGAATAAATCGACTGCGCATCGTCGCCGACCACGGTGAGGCCGCGCCCGTCCGGCTTCAGCCCCAGCAGGATCGAAGCCTGCAGGCGGTTAGTGTCCTGATATTCGTCGACGAGGATGTGGTCGAAGCGCGCCGCGATGTCCTGCGCCACCGCGCCTTCGGCCATCATGTGCGCCCAATAGAGCAGCAGATCGTCGTAATCGAGAACGTTCTGGCGCTGCTTGGCCTTGACATAGGCGGCGAAGAGCTGCTTGAGCTCGGCCTCCCATTCCGCGCACCAGGGAAAGAATGATGCGAGTGTTTCGGCAAGCACGAGTTCGGCATTCACCGCCCGCGAATAGATCGCGAGGCAGGTGCCCTTGGTCGGGAAGCGGTTTTCCGTTGTCGAAAAGCCGAGATCGTGACGCACGAGGTTCATCAGATCGGCGGAATCCTCGCGGTCGTGAATGGTGAAGGCCGGGTCGAGCCCGATGTCGGCGCTATAGTCGCGCAATAGCCGCGCGCCGATGGCGTGAAACGTGCCGGACCAGGCGAGCGTTTCGCCGACGGGGACCTTTTGGCCGAGGGCCTGCGCCGCGATGCGCTCGACCCGCCGCTGCATTTCAGCGGCGGCGCGGCGCGAGAAGGTGAGCAGCATGATCCGGTGCGGATCGGCGCCGCAGGCGACGAGATGGGCGACGCGGTGAGCCAGCGTATTGGTCTTGCCGCTGCCGGCGCCGGCGATGATCAGCAGCGGTCCAGCTAAGCCAGATGCGTCGGTTCCATGCAGGACCGCGCGCCGCTGATCGTCGTTCAGTCCGCTCAGCGCTGCGTCCATCGAGATACCGGCCCGCATGTCGACAAGGCCCGGAAGGGCCGGATGGTTCGCGGTCATCCGCGACTCAGTTGCGATGGTACGAAGCGAAAACGCGCCCTGTCGAGCGAAAGCGCCCCCGCTAGGAAGCCCCTGCGGACGCTGTCATACTCCCGCCGCCAAAACCTTTCCGGGAGGGTGTCATGGCTCAGGCTCAGCTCAAATCAAGAAACGCTGGCCGCGACTGGCCGTTTCAGGTCACGCCGCTGCATCCGGCGCTCGGCTGCGAGATCACCGGCATCACGCTCGAGCAGGCGGTTTCGCCGGCGATGTTCGCCAAGGTCTACGAGGCCTTCCTCGACTACGAGCTGATCCTTTTCCGCGACGTCGATCTGCCGCCGGCCACGCAAGTCGCCTTCGCCCGGAACTTCGGCGAAGTGAACGTGCATGTGCTCAGCCAGTACCACGGCTACGGTCATCCCGAGATATACATGCTGTCGAACAAGGACAATGACGGCAAGCCGAGCGGCAAGCATCCCGACCGCGGCACACTCTACTGGCACACCGACGGCTCATGGAAGGAGCGCACCGGGCAGGCGACCATGATGTATTCGGAGGAACTGCCGCCGCCGGGCAAGGGCGGCGAGACGCAATTCGCCGACATGTATGCCGGCTACGAGATGCTGCCCGCCGACATCAAGAAGAAGATCGAGGGCAAGCGCGCGATCCACAATTTCACGTTCTCGCGGCAGCGCCGCCACGGCGAGGACCCGCTCACCGCCAGGCAGTCCGCCGAGGTGCCGCCGGTCGCGCATCCGATCGTGCGCACGCATCCGGAGACCGGCCGCAAGGCCATCTTCCTCGGCGACCACGCCGAGTATATCGAGGGCATGCCCTACGACGAGGGCCGCGCGCTGATCGAGGAGATCAATGTGCTGACCACGCCGCCGTCGAATGTTTATTCGCACGTCTGGCAGCCGCGCGAATGCATGGTGTGGGACAATCGCAGCACGCTGCATCGCGCCACCGGTTTCGACGAGTCGCAATACATCCGCGTGATGCGCCGCTGCACCATCAGCGGCGACAGGCCGTTCTAGTCGTCGCCCGAGGCGTAAGGTTTCGGCAGCGGCGCGTGCGGCAGGCCGGCATGGCTGCGGCCGAAGTCCGGGGCCGGCGAATCCTGGCCGATGTCGACGATACCCTTGCGGATGGCGCGGGTGCGCGCGAAGTGCTCGTACAGCGTCTTGCCGTCGCCGTTGCGGATCGCCTTGGTCAGCAGCGAGACGTCCTTATTGAAGCGGCCGAGCATTTCCAGCACCGCGTCCTTGTTGGCGAGGAAGACGTCGCGCCACATCGTCGGGTCGGAAGCGGCGATGCGGGTGAAATCGCGGAAGCCGCCGGCCGAGAATTTCAGCACTTCCGAGCGTGTCACCGTCTGCAATTCGTTGGCGGTGCCGACGATGGTGTAGGCGATGAGATGCGGCAAATGGCTGGTGACCGCGAGCACGAGGTCATGATGGTCGGCCGCCATGGTCTCGACATTGGCGCCGAGCAGCCGCCAGAAGGCGGCGAGCTTCTCCACCGCTCCGGCATCCGCGCCCGGCGGCGGCGTCAAGATGCACCAGCGGTTGACGAACAACTCGGCAAAGCCCGCATCGGGGCCGGAATATTCGGTGCCGGCGACGGGGTGCGCCGGCACGAAATGCACGGTTTTCGGCAGATGCGGCGCCATATCGCGAATGATCGAGCCTTTGACCGAGCCGACATCGGAGACGGTCGCGTCGGGGCTGAGATGCGGACCGATCTCCTTGGCAACGTCGCCGCAGGCGCCGACCGGAATGCAGACGATGACGAGATCGGCGCCCTCGACCGCGCCGGCATTGGTTTCCACCACCTGGTCGGCGAGGCCGAGTTCGGCGACGCGTTTGCGCGTCGCGGCGGAACGCGCGGTGGCGACGATCGAGCGGACGGCGTCCTGCTCGCGCGCGGCGCGCGCAATCGATGAGCCGATCAGCCCGACGCCGATCAGCGCCAGCCGATTGTAGAGCGGAGCTGGTTTGCTCATTGCAATAATTCCGTCATCGCCGGGCTTGTCCCGGCGATCTCGCTTGGGGAGGCACGGTGGACCCTTGTCGGGATCACCGGGTCACGGCGCTTCGCGCCGGCCCGGTGATGACAACAGAGGCTGCTCACGCCGGTTGCCCCAGAAACTCCGCCAGCACCTTGACCGCCAGCCGGTTCGCCTCCTCGGTGCCGACGCTCATGCGCAGGGCATTGGGCAACTTGTAGGCGGAAACCTGACGCAGGATCAGCCCGCGCTGGGTGAGGAAGGCATCGGCGTCCTTGGCGGTTTTGCCTTTGATGTCGGGAAAGTGGATGAGCACGAAATTGGCGACGCTCGGCGTCACCTTGAGGCCGAGCTTGCCGATTTCCTCGGTGAGCCAGGGAATCCAACGCGCATTGTGCTCGCGCGCGCGCTCGATGTGGGCGGTGTCGCGGATCGCGGCAATGCCGGCGGCGATCGCCGGGGCATTGACATTGAATGGGCCACGCACACGGTTGACCGCATCGACCACATGCGCCGGCCCATACATCCAGCCGAGGCGCACGGCGGCGAGGCCGTAGATTTTCGAGAAGGTGCGTGTCATCACCACATTGTCGGACGTGGCGACGAGCTCGATGCCCGACTCGTAGTCGTTGCGGCGGACATATTCGGCATAGGCCGCGTCGAGAATGAGCAGCACATTTCCCGGCAGCGAGCGGTGCAGACGCTTGACCTCGTCGAATGGCAGATAAGTCCCGGTCGGATTGTTGGGGTTGGCCAGGAACACGATCTTGGTCTTGTCGGTTACCCGCGCCAGAATCGCGTCGACGTCGGCGGTATAATCCTTCTCCGGCGCGACGATCGGCTTGGCGCCGGTGCCGAGCGTGGCGATCGGATAGACCAGGAAGCCGTGCGTGGTGTGGATCGCCTCATCGCCGTCGCGCAGATAGGCGCGCGCCAGCAGATTGAGCAGATCGTCCGATCCGGCGCCGCAGACGATGCGCGCCGGATCGAGCCCGAAGGCGGTGCCGATCGCTTCGCGCAGTGCCGATGCCGAGCCGTCCGGGTAGTCTTCCAGATGCTCACCGACCGCGCGATAGGCGGCGATCGTGCTTTCGCTCGCCCCCAACGGCGTCTCGTTGGAGGATAGTTTGAACACCTTGGCGACGCCGGGCGCGCTGCTCTTGCCCGGAATATAGGGGGCGATATCGAGCACGCCGGGGCGCGGTTGCGGACGGTTCGCGGTCATGGTGGCCTCAGGGCCGAGACTACTTCTCGGCGGCAACCGTATAGCGGGTTGCGTGGCTGCCGACGAGGGCCGTGGAGCGCACCGTGGCTCCGGCCTTGACCAGGGCGTCGGACACCTCGTCCAGGCTTACCCCCTGCGGTAGCGTCACCAGCAGAGCAGCCCCATCAAAGGCGCGGTCGGGCACGGCCACGAAATCGACCAGCGTCGACAGCGCCTGCGCCGGTTTGGCGCCCCAGCCGGCAACGCGCACGCTCCAAACGCCGGCTTCCGTTGCCATAGCGTCGGCGGCGACGCGCGAGATGACGAACACCGGCAGCGCCGCCGGGTGATCGGCGCGTTCGACGAACGGCAGCCGCGCGATGATCTTCGGCGCCGCGTCGAATTCAAGTGCGCTCCACCAGGCCCCGGCACCGGGCACGGCAATGGCGGGCACCAGGCCGAGGTCGCCTTTCGACGCCGACACCGCTGCCACCACGCCGGAGGCGCCCATGTGCGGCACGAAGGGCACGGTGAAGCCGAAATGGAAGCGGGCGGAATCGCGCATCAGCGCGTCGCCGGCGGACAGGTCGGCGTGCAGCGAGAATGGCGCCTGTACGTAGGTGAACGTCGAGATGATGACGCGCCAGATGCTCTCGGCGGTATCGAGCGGCAGGATGCCTTTGTGCCGCTTGACCAGGCGCCGCATCATCTCCGCCTCACGCGCCGGGCGGAACGCCGAACCGCTTTCCTGGCTGTTCTTGACGGCGATCAGCCGGTCGATGATCTCGGCGCGCTCCATCAGTAACTGGTGCATCGCCTCGTCAATGCGGTCGATCTCCTTGCGCAGATCGCCGAGCGAGGGTGCTTGGGGGCTTTTCGCCATGGCGGCATTGATAGGAGGGGCCGAAGTCGAAATCAAACGTGCCGTTTTGGCCCATCCTTTAACCTGGCTCCTTGACGGAAAATCTCTGCCAGACTAAGTCTTTGCCACATTCCGTGGTCATTTGAGCCGGCCGGCTTGCAGCCACGTTAAACAACTCGCTAAACAGGCCGGGGATTTATGGATCCCGGCCGAACCTTTGTTCAGGCCGGGTTTTTTGTGGCCTGTCGTCGAGCGGTCCGGGAGACCTCCTATCGGAGGCCATGGTTCGATGGTGACAGTTCAGCCGCTGCACGGCGAAACGGTGCGCGATCCGAGCGCGCGCGACGCCGATCATCCGCGTGACTCGCTGGTCGCCCGCTTCGGTGCCGACAAGCCGCTGAAGCTCGATGCCGGCGTCGCGCTCAGCCCGTTCCAGATTGCCTACAAGACCTACGGCACACTCAATGCCGCGCGCTCCAACGCCGTATTGGTCTGCCACGCGCTCACCGGCGACCAGCATGTGGCGAGTGAACATCCGCTGACGAAGAAGCCGGGCTGGTGGGAAACCATGGTTGGTCCGGGCCGCCCGATCGATACCGAGCGCTATTTCGTCATCTGCCCAAACGTGATCGGCGGCTGCCTGGGCTCGAGCGGACCGTCGTCAATCAATCCGGCGACCGGCAAGCCCTGGGGTCTCGATTTTCCCATGGTCACCATTCGCGACATGGTGCGCGCGCAGGCCATGCTGCTCGATCATCTCGGCATCGACACGCTGTTTTCGGTGGCCGGCGGCTCAATGGGCGGCATGCAAGTGCTGCAATGGGCAGCGAGCTATCCGAACCGTGTGTTTTCGGCGCTGCCGATCGCCTGCGCCACGCGCCATTCGGCACAGAACATCGCCTTCCATGAGGTCGGCCGCCAGGCGGTGATGGCCGATCCGGAATGGCGCGGCGGCCGCTACCTGCTGGAAGGCACCAATCCGCGGCGCGGTCTCGCCGTGGCGCGCATGGGCGCACATATCACGTACCTTTCCGACGCGGCGCTGCATCGCAAGTTCGGGCGCAAGTTCCAGGACCGCGACAACCCGACCTTCTCGTTCGACGCGGATTTCGAGGTCGAATCCTATCTGCGCCATCAGGGCATATCCTTCGTCGAGCGGTTCGACGCCAATTCGTACCTCTATCTGACGCGAGCGATGGACTATTTCGATCTTGCCGCCGACAGCGGCGGGGTGCTGGCGAACAGCTTTAAGGGCGCCGAAACGCGCTTCTGCGTGATCTCGTTCACCTCGGACTGGCTGTTCCCGACCTCGGATTCGCGGGCCATCGTACATGCGCTCAATGCCGCCAGCGCCCGCGTCTCCTTCGCCGAAATCGTCACCGACAAGGGCCATGACGCCTTCCTGCTCGACGAGCCGGAACTGTTCGCCATCGTGCGCGGCTTCCTTGACGGCGCCGGCCGCGCCCGCGGCCTCGGCAAGGCTTGAGGCGGGCCCATGCTCACCCGCTCCAATTCCGGCCCCACCACCGCCGATATCACCCGCGCCTCTGGCGGCGCCCGCGTCGATTTGGTCCTGGTCGCCGACATGGTCGAGCGGGGGGCCAAGGTGCTCGACGTCGGCTGCGGCGACGGCGAATTGCTGCGGTTGCTGGTGGAGAGCCGGGGCGTCGACGGCCGCGGCATCGAAATCTCGCGCGAGGGCGTTAACGAATGCGTGGTCAAGGGTCTCGCCGTGATCCAGGGCGATGCCGACACCGATCTTGCCGACTACCCCGACGATGCCTTCGATTACGTCATCCTGTCGCAGACCTTGCAGGCGACCCGGCATCCCCGCCTGGTGCTCGAACACATGCTGCGGATCGGCCGGCACGCCATCGTTTCGTTCCCCAATTTCGGCCATTGGCAGGTGCGGCTGCAGCTCCTGTTCGCCGGGCATATGCCGCAGACCGATATCCTGCCCTATAGCTGGTACGACACGCCGAACATTCACCACTGTACGATCAAGGACTTCCGCCAGCTCTGCACCGCTATCGGGGTAAAAATGGAGCGGGCAGTGGCACTTAACGCCTGGGGCAGCCCCTTGCGGCTCAACGCCCCGTGGTGGTTCTGGAACCTGTTCGGCGAACAGGCGGTTTTTCTGCTCAGCCGCAAAGGCTGAAACCGCCCGCCGGGGCAATTCCTGATCTTTACCTTGGTCTTGGTATATGAAATCTTAGTGACAAAGTATTGTGTATGATTTTTGCTGTGTAGCAAAGTAAGATAAGTCGTTGCTTGAGTAAAACCTACAATAAATCTCTTTACCGAAGGTCTTAATCAGTAATACCAGCTATGCGCTTCATTAAATGACCTTGTGGCGATCACGATCTTGCTACATGAAGAAGGCGTTTAGCCTTTCTAACTCGAGACTGAATCTATCGGTCTCGGGTTTTTTGTTGTGGGGCGGGTAACTGCGACGAGTGACTACACTTTGTTTCAAGATAAGGGGACCACACTGATGAAAATCAATCAGACATGGGCGACATTGCTGTTCTTCACCGCTTTAGCGGCAACGAGCGGTTCCGCCCTCGCTGGAGGCATCCATCACCATCGGCACCGTCATGTTGCGACGGCTGAGGAGGCCACGTCGGCCGCTGGGGGCTTCACGGGCAATTCATTGGTGGAAGAGGCGCGCCGATATCTCGGCACCAACCCGACCGGGCGGCGGAGCCTGTGGTGCGGCGCCTTCATGGATATGGTGCTCAAGCACACCGGGCATGTCGGCGGCGGCAATCTGGCGCTGGGTTATGAGCATTATGGCACCCGCGTCTCCGGCCCGCAGGTTGGCGCCATTGCCGTCATGGGCCGCCGCGGCGGCGGCCACGTCGGCGTCGTCAGCGGCGTCGATCCGTCGGGAAATCCCATCATCGTTTCCGGCAACCACAACAATACGGTGGCCGAAGCGGTCTACCCGCGCTCGCGCATTGCCGCCTACGTGGTTCCGGGCAACTGATTCGTCCGAGCTTGAGAAAAAGCCGCGCTTTGCCATCGGCAAGGCGCGGTTTTTTGCGCGGGAAGCCGTTTCCGTTAGCCCGCGCCGATCCTGTCGCCGACGGCGATATCGCCGCCAGCGATGACCTCGGCATAGACGCCGCAATCGGCGTGGCCGAAGCCCTGCATCAGCATGCGAGGAATCTCGAGGTCGCGGATGCCGGTTGCCGGGTCGACCTCGGTCGCGGCGCATCGTACGATGCGTTTGACGACCTTCAGCCGGGCGCCGCCCATTGCGATTTCCGCCCCCACCAGGTCGAATTCACGCCAGGCCGGCCAGCCGTCGACATAGACATTGCCGCGGAAGCGCAGGGGATTAACCGGCGCCCCCGCGGCATTCTCGACCGCGGCCACCGAGGCGAGATTGATGATCGAGACCACCTTTTTGGCCACATCGGAGAAGCTGTGGCCCTCGCCGTGGAGCACTTTCGGTGGCCCGCGTAGTTCGTCCGGTATGTAGCGGCGGAAGAAGGCCTCGATTGCCAGTCGCCCCTCTTTGGTGCGCAGGTCGCCGCGTGCCGCCTCGCGGCCTTCGGATTGGATCGTAAGCGTATGGTTCGCCTCGTCATAATCGGTGCGCAGCGCCGCCAGCCGTTCATTGCGCATCAGCATCAGGAAGCAAATTTTAGGGAAATAGGCCGGTGCCGTCGGGTCGAAACCGGAGGGGCCATTCTCGATGGCATAGAGCCGGTCGGCCGGCAGCGTTGCCCCCGGCGCGAGGTGGACCTGGGGCAAGGCCTGCGGCGACAGCCCCTTCACCGGATAGCGGTAAATGGCGTCAATTCGGGCTTGTTCGGGCGGCTGTTCTGACATTTCGGGCGGCTACCAAGGCTTTATCCTGAGCTATATCAAGCCGCCGACCTCTTCAAACTGCGATAAGTGTTCCCACATTTACCCGGAACGGGCCGCCTCACGGGGCCCGCATTACCGGTGCCGTAAAGGGCCGAGGGAGAAGACGATGAATTTTGAAAAATACACCGACCGCGCCCGCGGTTTTGTGCAATCTGCGCAATCTCTGGCCCTGCGCGAGGGCCACCAGCAATT
>Ga0335083_10005893_pt1 | contig 15436 bp, 16 predicted proteins | sample Lox_Sample_42_FD_206716 | JGI IMG/M metagenome (GOLD analysis project Ga0335083, IMG submission 206716) | Soil microbial communities from Loxahatchee National Wildlife Refuge, Florida, United States - Lox_Sample_4.2 | ecosystem: Environmental > Terrestrial > Soil > Wetlands | place: USA... | reverse complement strand
GTCCGGCGGCGTCCGGCGGCCAGCTGCCGGTGAACCGTTCGGCGCGGACGGCGCCGGGGTCGAGGTGGCGCGCGCCGCGGACGACCCGCGCCGGTCCGGGCGGAAGGGTGCCGCACAGGCTGACGGAGGTCGGCCGGTTGAGCACCGCCGAGCGGGTCAGGAACGCGATCGACCTGGTCGCGGCCAGCGTCTCGGTGGCGAGGAACTGGCCATCAGGCGTCGGCGGCCAGCCCGTATCGCCTGGGCAGAGCCACAGCAGCGGGCGGTCGGGCGTCACGGCCGGCGGCTGCCCCGGCCGCTGCTCGACGCTGACCTCGGCGGCCAGCTGGCGGTGGGTCCGGAACTCCAGGCCGAGTCCGGCCGCCGAGAAGGCCGCCGACAGGCGGCCGGCCAGCCTGGCCTGCCGCCCGGCGTAGTCGGCGACGGCGACGATCTGCGTCATCCCGGTCACATCACCGGGCGGTCAGGGTCCTGGCGTTCCGGTTCCTGGACCGGCTCGGCCGGAGCCTCACGCTCGAACGGCGCGTCGGCGATCAACGGCTTGCCTTCGTCCGGGAAGTCCTTATCTTCTTCCTTGAAGTCCTTCTCGTCCTTCTCGACCTCCTTGGAGTCCTTGTCGTCCTTGGGCAGGTCCTTGAAGTCCTTGTCGTTATCCTTGAAATCCTTCGGCAGGTCCTTCTCGTCCTCCTTCGCGTCCTTGGGTTCGTCCTTATTGTCCTTCTCGCCGAATTCCTTGGTGTCCTTCTCGTCGTCCTTGGTGTCCTTATCGTCTTTTTGTCCGTCCTTGGTTATCTCCTTTTCTTCTTTCAGTTCCTTGTTATCTTTATCTTCCTTTTCCTCCTTCATTACTTCCTTATCCGGCTTTTCGAACGTTCCCGGGTCCTTGTCGAAATCCTCTTTGGGCCGGATGGCCGCCGCCGCCTTCTCCCGCAGGGTTTCCCCACCGTCCTGGTCCAGCCGGGCGGTGAGCCGCCCGATGACGTCGATCCGGTCTTCTGCCGGGATGTAGGGATCTGACATTGAAACCTCCAGTTGTCGCCGGTCAGGGAGAGGAACGTCACCAGTAGAGGACGAGCTGTCGGCCGACCACGAGACCGTGGCCCTGCAGGGTGATGCGGATGTCGTCGGGCCGCACCGTCGGGGTCACCCCGATCTGGTGCAGCACGTGCCCGCTGTGCACGACGGCGTGGCCGAGGTGGTAGGGCACGATCTCGGGCTCGGTCCGCCGGATCGCGGGCACGCGATGCCGGTCGGCCGGATAGTGGCAGGGCCAGACCCGCAGCGAGGATCCGGCCGCGGGTAGCCTGACCGGCAGCGTGAACGAGACGGTGCCCGACGCGTGCGCGTACTCGGGCCGGGCCAGCAGCCGCTGGTACTGCAGGTCGAAATGGATGGAAGCCAGCGGCTGGCTCGGAATGCCGAGGCCGACCCAGATGTGGAAGCCGGGCCGGGCCAGGTCATCGGCGTACCTGACGGGCAGGCCGAGTTCGGTTTCCATGGCCTCGGCGAGCTTGCCGTGCACGCCGTCGAATCGTTGTCGCAGCACCAGGTTGGAGCCGCGGGCGGGACCGAAGTAGGACGCGTCCACGTCGGCCGCCGGGGCCAGGTCCATGTAGGCGTTGACGCCCAGGGTCGCGAACAGGCCGCTCGGCGACCGCGATGTCCAGCGGTCTCGCTCGCTGAGCACGGCCGCCGCGACCTCGTCGCATTCGGCGGCGCTCAGCACGTCGATCTCCCCCAGCGTGCTGAGGCTCGATACCTTGCGCACCAGGCGCCTCCTCTCTAGCCGCCTCCTCCGGCGGACGCGAGAGCGGCCCAGGCCAGCCGTTCGTAGCCGTTGACGACGACGGGCGCGCCCGGCTCGCCGAGTTGCCTGCCGACGGCGCGCGCGACGTCGTGCAGCGCGGGCAGCACCCCGGCCGCCCAGGACTTCGCCAGCGGCGGGAGCCGGTCCTGGAAGAGGCTGCCCAGGGCGAACTCGCGCGGGAAGCCGTACTGCCAGGGCACGCACCAGCCGTCCGGCTCCACCACCAGCGGCGAGAGGATTCCGGCGAGCTCACCGTCGTCGGCGGCGGTGAGCTCGCGCAGGAACGCCGCCAGGGCCGCGGCCGGGGCGAGGTCGAGCTGGAACCGCAGCGTCTCGCCGAAGGCCTGGCGCAGGCGGGCGATTTCGAGCAGCGCGTAGGCCCCTTCGGTCGCGTCCGGCACCGCGCGGTGCAGCGAGCGCCCGCGCCCGCTCGCCTCCAGGGGGTGCACCTGGAGCAGTGAGGCGCCGCTGGCGGCGGCGAACTCGGCCGCCCAGGCCAGCTGGTGCACGTTGTGCTGGGTCAGCGTGAACAGGAAGCCGAACGGGATGCCGGCTTGCCTGACCGCCCCGATCCGCCGCGCCATCGCGTCGTAGGCGCCGTCCCGGGCGCGCATCCGGTCGTGCTCGGGCCGCGGCCCGTCCAGGCTGAGCACCAGCAGGTCGAGGCAGCCGGCCAGCGGTTCGAGCCGGCGCGGGCTGACCAGGGTGCCGTTGCTGGTCAGCAGGCACGTCAGGCCGACCGCCTTGGCCTGGCGGAGGAAGCCGGGCAGGTGGGGGTACATGAAGGGCTCGCCGCCGGACACGGCCAGCACCTCGTAGCCCAGCGCGGCCGCGTCCGCGACCAGGTCCCCGAGCACCGGCAGGGGGAGCTCGTCAGCCGCCTTCGGGCCGGAGTCGGAGTAGCAGTGGACGCAGGTCAGGTTGCACCGCCGCGTCGGGTGCACCTGCACCACCCCGCGCGCCCCCGTGAACCTCATGGGGCCGGCCCGTCAGGAGGTCCGCCGGGACCCTGCCTCGAAGACGACGTCGAAGGCTTCGGTGGCGGGCAGGCCCTTGGGGAAGACCTTCAGGTTCGGGATCTTCTCCAGCTGGGTCAGCTCCCTGATCAGGTCGGGGAGCTGCTCCGGGGTCACCCGCCAGGTGCCCGAGGCGCCGTCGAAGGCGGGTACCCCGAACGGGAAGAGGTCGGTCAGCTTGATGCCGAGGCGCTCACCGACGCCGATGAGCAGCTCGAGCTCTGCCTCGGTGTACTGCGCCGTCAGGAATGAGGAGCCTCGCGGGCTCTTTTCGTCCATGATTGGCCTCCGTGCCATGCTCCGGCAGTTGCATGTACGGGGGGAAGCCCTGGCCCGCCGCCAAGACCGCACGGAGCCCGCGGACGCGGTCTCCAGCGCAGGTCGCCACTAGAACCCCCCACCTAGCGTTTCTAGTAACTCTCGAACTGTGGCAGATGTCCTCGGCTAGATCAAGAGCCCGCGCTCGGGTTACCCTGCTCGCACGGGCCTGACTTGCGTGAACTGGTACCTCAACGGGATGGACCGCGCGATGAGCACTAGTGTCCTGGGGCCTGACGATATCGAGCTGTTCATCGAGTCGGGGTACACGACCGTGCCGCAGGCCTTCACCGCACGGCAGGCCGCGGCGGCGGCCGAGTGCGTCTGGCGGCGGATGGAGGAAAAGGCCGGCATCAGGAAGGCGGATCCGTCCACCTGGCCGCAGGCCTACGACATCGAAGAGCACCTCAGCAGTCCCGTGGTCCTGGACTGCTTCACCGACCGGATCGCCAGCGCCATCGGGCAGCTGACCGGCCCCGGACGCTGGCGAGGCGAACGCCGGTGGGGACTGTGGCCGGTGAACTTCTCGTTCGGGAAGAGCCGCCCGTACGACTTCCCGGTGACCGGCTGGCACATCGACGGAAACTGGTTCACCCACACCGTGAACAGCCCGAAGCAGGGCCTGCTGGTGATCGGCCTGTTCACCGACATCGAACCGCGCGGCGGGGGCACCATCCTCGCGCTCGGATCGCACAAGCGGACGGCCAGGGTGCTGGCCGGGCATCCGGAGGGCATCGGCCACCGCGACCTGTTCAACGAGGTGCTGAGCGAGCCGATCGGCAACTTCCACGAGATCACCGGTTCGGCCGGCGACGTCGTCCTCGCCCATCCGTTCCTGTTCCATACGCGCGGCATCAAGCACACGGGGCCGCCCCGGATCATCAGCAACACCGAGGCAGGCCTGCGCGAGCCAATGGTGTTCACGCGCGCTCCCGGCAGCGGCTACTCGGTGCTCGAGGAATCGATCCGCCGGGCCCTGCGCGACGCACCGGAGATCCCGCCCGACGCGCGGCCCTGCCGCTTCTAGATCGCCGGCGGCCCAGCCGCCGGCGGCCCAGCACGTGGAGGCCCAGCACGCCGGGGCCCAGCACGCCGGACCGATGACTCGCGGGCCCGCCATCCGTTTCACCGGTAGCGAGATCAAGCCCCGAGCCCATGGGAGACGTGATGAGCACCGTGATCATGCACAGCGTCGTGTCGGTGGACGGCTTCATCGCCGACGAGAAGGACGAGGTCGGCCCGCTGTTCGACTGGTACGGCAACGGCGACGTCCCGATCGTCGAGGGCAGCCCGATGAAGATCTCGCCGATCTCGGCCGGGTACGTCCAGCCGATGTGGGCGAGCATCTCCTCGATGGTGATCGGCCGGCACCTGTTCGACATCACCAACGGCTGGGAGGGGACGCCGCCGGCCGGCGACCACGTGGTCGTGGTGTCGCACCGGGGCAGGCCCGCCGGCTGGCACCCGGAGGCGTCGTACTTCTTCGTCGACGACGTGGCCCGGGCGGTGGCCAAGGCCAGGGACCTCGCCGGGGACGGCGTCGTGGCCGTGGCAGCCGGCGACGTCGGCGGGCAGGCGCTCGCGCTCGGCCTGGTGGACGAGGTGGCGATGGACGTCGTGCCGGTGGTCTTCGGCTCGGGCAAGCGGTACTTCGGCCCGGTCGCTAGCCAGCACCTGCTCGGGGACGCGAACCCGGTGATCCAGGGCGACCGCGTGCTGCACCTGCGCTACCGGGTCAAGAGCCAGGCCTGACGTCACGGCTTTCCCGACCGGCAGGAGATTCCCTGTATCAGTGACCGGCTGAGGCCTCCCCGTACCTGTATGGACGAGGGGAGCGACCATGACATCACGCACGGCACCGCCCGGGGGCACCAGCACATCAGACCAGCCTTACCGGCCCGGATGGCTCAAGCGGTTCTACGACAAGCTCACGGGGAAGGCGGCGGTCAGGCATCCCTGGTACACGCTGCCGAAGGTCCTGGGCCTGGCCGAGCTCATCGGCATCCGGGACACGCTGCGGCGGGAGAACCTGTTCGACACCTCCCGCCTCCCGTCGGTCGATCCGGCCAAGCCGCCGCCGTACGACGAGTCGTACCTGACCGCGCGCACCGCGGACGGCAGCTGGAACGACCTGGAGCACCCCGAGATGGGGATGGCAGGCACGCGCTTCGGGCGCAACGTGCCGCTGGATCACACCCGGCCCGACCAGGCCCGGATGATGGTGCCGAACCCGCGCGAGATCAGCCGCAAGCTGATGACCCGCGACACCTTCAACCCGGCGGTGGCGGGCAACGCGCTGATCGCGGCCTGGCTGCAGTTCATGATCCACGACTGGTTCAAGCACGGCACCAGTCCCAAGGACAACCCCTGGATCCTGCCGCCGGTCGAGGGCGACGACTGGCCCGAGCCCCCGCTGGTCGTCATGCGCACGCCCGCCGACCCGACCTCGCCGCCGGGCTCGGCGCTGCCGCCGACGTACCTCAACGTGAACACGCACTGGTGGGACGCGTCGTCGATCTACGGCGACAACCTCGAGCAGCAGCGGTTCCTGCGCGAAGGCGCGGGCGGCCGGCTGCGCCTGGACGGCGGGCTGCCGCCGGTCCCGCCCGACCCCGCGGACAACCCGGCCCTGGTCCCCGGGTTCTGGCTGGGCCTGGGCATGATGCAGACGCTGTTCGTGATGGAGCACAACGCCATCGCGGCCATGCTCGCCGCGGCCCACCCCGAGTTCGACGACGAGGCCCTGTTCCAGCGCGCCCGGCTGGTCCTCTGCGCGGTCATCGCCAAGATCCACACCGTGGAGTGGACGCCCGCGGTCACCGCCCACCCCACCGCTGTCGAAGGACTGTACGCCAACTGGTGGGGCCTGGCCGGCCCGAAGCTGCACAACTTCGTCGCGGCGATCTCCGGCAACGAGGCGCTGCGCGGCATCCCCGGCACCCACACCGAGGACTACGGCGTGCCGTACGCGCTGACCGAGGAGTTCGTCGCCGTCTACCGGATGCACCCGCTGGTACCCGACGACTTCGACTTCCGGTCGGCCCGCGACGGCAGCCCGACGCTCGGGCCGAAGTCCTTCACCGACCTGACCGGCCCGCAGGCCGTCCCGATCCTGCGGGACCAGCCGCTCGGCGACATCATCTACACCTTCGGCACGACCCACCCGGGCCTGGTCACCCTGCACAACTTCCCCCGCGGCCTGCAGATGTTCAAGCGGCCGGACACCGGCGCCTACGTGGACCTGGCGGCGCTGGACATCCTGCGCTGCCGTGAGCTCGGCGTGCCGCGGTACTGCGAGTTCCGCCGCCTGCTGCACCTGCCCGTGCCGACCACCTTCGGCGAGGTGACCAGCAACAAGGCCTGGGCGGCCGAACTGCACGAGGTGTACGACGGCAAGATCGAGGACCTCGACCTCATCCCCGGTGTCATGGCCGAGGACTTCCCCGAGGGCTTCGCCTTCAGCGACACCGCGTTCCGCATCTTCATCCTGATGGCCTCCCGGCGGCTCAACAGCGACCGGTTCTTCACCGACTACTTCACCGACGAGGTGTACACCCCCGAGGGCATGCGGTGGATCACGGACACCACGATGAGCTCGCTGCTGGTGCGGCACTGCCCGGACCTGGCGCCCACCGTGGCGCACCGGCCGAACGCGTTCGCCTTCTGGACGCCGGCGGCGACGAAGTGACCGCCGACCCGGCGCTGGACGACAAGCGCGTCGCCATCGTCAACGAGCACATGCGGCTGGAGAACGCCTACGACTTCCCCGGGTGCGTCGGGGTGTTCGGCCGCCCGCAGTACCAGCTCGTCGCCGACGGGGAGCTCTACCACGGTGCCGACCGGGTGCATTACTTCCTGGCGCAGAACCACACGGCCTTCCCCGACTTCGTCTTCGAGCCCACCCGGGTCTCGCCGACGACCGGCGCGGTGCTGGTCGAGGGGCGCTTCACCGGGACCCACCTCGGGTCGTGGCGCGGACTGCCGGCCACCGGGCGCAAGGTCGACTTCCAGATGTGCCTGATCTTCGAGTTCGACGGGGAATCGATGACGAACGAGAAGGTCTACTTCGACCTCAGCACCCCGCTGCGGCAACTGGGCATCGCCGACGACTACAACTCGCTGCGCGGCAAGCTGGCCGCCGTGCTCGGCCACCCGGTCGTGATCCTCAAGGCGCTCATCTTCAGCCTGACGCACTCCGCGAAGCCGGCGAAGGCGCAGTCATGATCGGGGAACAGTCGTGATCGGGAAATACGTCATCACGATCGTCTACTCCGCCCTGCTCGCGGCCGGGGTCTTCGTCGGCGTCCGCCAGATCTACCAGGGCTTCCGCCGGCCCGGTGAGCTGCTCAACCCGCTGTTCGGCAACAAGATCGCGATCCGGCTCTTCACCGTCCACATCGTCGTGGTCAGCTGCGACCTGTTCGTCATCGGCCCGCTGGCCATGGCGTACAAGAGCCCGCTCTATTACTGGGGCGGACGGTGCCTGCTGGTGACGTCGGCCCTGCCGATCGCCGCCTACCTCAACCGGAACCCGCAGTCGTTCGGCACCTTCATCGGCAAGTGGGTCATGGTGCGGAACTTCTTCGAGTACGGCATCCACATCGTCTTCGCCGCGCTGCCGCTGTCCTGGTTCCGCTACTACCTGCTGCTCTGGTGGATCGTCGCCTACCGCTACCTGGACGTCGGCCCCCGCCGGCTGCTGCAGAGGCTCTACAACACGCCGGAAAAGCAGGCGGCCCGGCCGTGGGCGCAGTACCTGAACTGGGTCACGATCGTGGCCATCTACATCGGCACGTTCTTCGCGGTCTTCTACCAGCAGATCCTGTTCGCGCAGGTGCCAGCCGCCTCGGTGCCCGAATACGTCCCCGCGAACTGGGAGGTCGGCGTCGTGATCGGCGTCAACTTCGCGCTGGCCCTGTGGGAGTGGATCGCGATCCGCCAGTACACCGACTCACTGCTGGCCGCCGCCGGCGCGCAGCAGAAGGTCACCGCCGCGCACTACTGACGCGGCCGGATCTCACCGGTCCGTCAAGCCGGCGGGTGACGGCCGGATCGGTCCAGGCGGCGGGCGCTAGCCGGAGGCGGCTCCCGCGCGGCGCAGCGACTGGCGCATGAGGCCGAGGACGGATTCCTGCGCCTGCGTCGCGGGCCGCGACTGGGCCGGGCTGATGCCGCCCTTGTCGACGTTGGCCAGCAGCGGGATGTCAGGCTCGCCGTCCGCGGCCATCTTGGCCATCGCCCACCGGCCGAACACGCGCCCGGCGGCATCCCCGCTCTCCAGCAGCTCGATGCGCTCGTGCCGCCGGTCCCTGCCGATCTTCGCGTACAGGTCGCGGACCGCCGGCTCCGGGCCCTCCAGGGTCTGCACGAACTGATCGTCGGTGATCAGCAGGGCGCCGGTGACGCCGAGCTTCTTGTTCGCCGAACGAGCCACGCTGAAGATCTCGCCCAGCTGGTGCTTGCGCTCGGCGGCCCCGATCCGGCTGCGACTGCGATAGATCAGCCGGAAGACCGGTCCAGAGTCACCCGCTGCCGTCTCCGTCATCGGTCAGCCCTCCCCTGCACTTTTCGCCTAATTTAGTCTTGTTTTGTTCTTAGCGCGCCGGACGCACGAACCGTGTCTCACTTTGCGCCACCCACCACGGCGGGTGACCGGTACCGGAGGGGGGAACCGTCGCCGTTCGTTCATAAAAGATTGGACCGAACGGGGTCGGCGGCTTGCCTCGGTACGGCGGTCAGTGATCCTCGGCGGTCACGGGGCTCACGGGATCCGGCCTGCGCCGGGTGCGGTTCCACCACAGCGAGAGCGCGACCGCCGCGGCGACGAGCAGGCCGCCGGCGGCCGCGAACCAGGCGGCGAGGTCCTCGTGCTTGCGGACGATCGTGACGGCGGCGGGCAGATGGGCGAGCGCCCGGCTGAGCTGGCTGGCGTCCTGCGCGCGGTAGAACGCGCCGCCGGTGGTCTTCGAGATGTGCATGAGCGCGTCGTAGTCGGCCTCGAGGGGGTTGCCGCTGAAGCCGCCGCCCGCCTGGCCGCCGAAGCCGCCGCCGCCCGCGCTGCCGCCACCGCCGAACCCGCCGCTGCCGAACCCGCCGAACTGATCGGAGCTGCACGCGAGCGGCGCGGGGCTGTCGGTGCCGTAGCCGATGGTGAAGACGCGGATGCCCCGGCCGGCCGCCTGCTTCGCCGCGGTCTGCGGGTCGATCCCCCGGTTGTTCGAGCCGTCGGTGAGCACCACGATCACGTCGTCGGCATAGGCGGCGCCCCGGCTGCGGGAGACGGTGACGCCGGTCGGCGGGACCGACGGGTCGACCTGGGCGATGGCGTCGAGCGAGGTCAGGATGCCCTCACCGATGGCGGTGCCGAACGAGGTGGTCAGGCCGCCGAGCGCATCGGTCAGCTGCCTGACGTCGGTGGTGGGCGGGACCAGGACCACGGCGGTGCTGGCGAAGGCGACCAGGCCGATGCGGGGACCGCCGGTCTGGGCCTTGATGAAGTCCGCGGCGGCCTGCTCGGCGGCGGTGATCCGGTTCGGCTTCACGTCGGTGGAGCACATCGAGCCGGAGACGTCCAGGGCGAGCATGATCGTCGCGTTCGACGACGGGACCGGCACGGTCGCCTGCGGGCGGGCGGCGCCGACCGCGAGCACGGCCAGGCCGAGCGCCAGCAGGGCCGGCGGGATGCGCCGCCGCCAGCTCGGTCGGCCGGGCACGGCCGCCCGGACCAGCGCGATCGAGGTCACCCGGACCACGGCGGGCCGGCGCCGGTGCCGGGACAGCCACCAGACGGCGAACACCAGCGGGAGGACGAGGAGCGCGACGAGCGCCGACGGCGAGGCGAAGGACATTCAGACCACCCGGCCCGAACGGGTGACGGTCAGCACCGCTCCCACCGCGAGCAGCACCAGCGCCACGCCGATGAACGCCCCGGCCAGCGGCAGCGGCTCGTGCGTAGTGGTCAGCCGCAGGTCGATGGACGCGGCGATCCCGTTGAGCTGACCCGCGTCCGAGGCCGGATGGTAGGTGCCCGCGGTGGTCTGCGCGATCGACTTGAGGGCGGCCGCGTTGAGCGCGGTGAACAGGTGGTAGCCGTCGACGTCGACGGTGGTGCCCGCGGCGGTGCCGACCCCGACGGTGTCGATGCGCACGCCGGCCTTCTCGGCGGCCGCGGCCGCCGGGTTCGTGTTGGTGCTGGTGCCGCTGGAGTTGGTGCCGCCTTCGTCCTGGCCGTCGGAGAACAGCACGATCGTGGCCGAGGGCCAGTAGCCGATGTTCGGCGCGCTGCCGTCGCGGCGCAGGACGACCGTCTTGTGCGTGATCGCGGACAGCGAGGCGAGGATGGCGTCGCCGAGGGACGTGCCGCCGCTGGCCTTCAGCCGGCGCACCGCCGCCTCGGCCGTGGTGTGATCGGCGGTCGGCAGGGCGGCCTCGAGGCCGCCCTGGGTGAACGCGACGACGCCGATGTCCACGCTGTCCGGCTGGGCGCCGATGAACGACAGCGCCGCCCGTTTCGCGGCGGCGAGGCGGCTGGGCGCCACGTCGGTGGCGGCCATGCTCCCCGAGACGTCCATGGCGAGGATGACGGTGCCCGAGGCGCGGGACACCGGGACGGTCGCCGACGGGCCGGCCACGGCGACCGCGAGCACGGCGAGGCCGGCGATGGTGAACCAGATGCCCGCCGAGCGGCCGCGTCCGTTCCCGGTTCCTGGTGCGCCGGCCGTGATCCCGGCGGCGGCGAGGGCCGCGGCCCGGCGCCGCCCGGCGGCGGCGGCGGCCCAGGCCAGGCCCGCCGCGAGCAGCAGGCCGACGGCGAGGAGGACGGGATCGGCGAAGCTCATGCGCGCCTGCGCTGGGTGCTCGCGACGACCTCGATGAGCGCGGTGGCCAGGTCGGCGTCGGTGCCGATGCGGTGCAGGGGGACGCCGGCCCGGCTCATCCCGGTGGCCAGGCGGGTGTCCCGCTCCGCCACCCCGGCCCGGAGCCGGGCGCGCAGCAGCGGGTCGCTGGAGTCGACGACGAGTTGCTCGCCGGTCTCGGCGTCCTCGATGACGACCAGTCCGACGTCGGGGAGTTCGTCGTCGGCGGTGTCGGTGATGCGCAGGGCGACGACCTCGTGGCGCGGCACCAGGCGCAGCAGCGACCGGCCCCAGTCGCCGTCGCCGATGAAGTCGGAGACGACCACGATCAGGGACCGGCGCTGGGCGAGTTTGGCCACCGCGTCGAGCATGGCCGCGAGGTCGGTCGTGCCCTGGTACTGGCGGGTGGCGTTCCTGCTGGCGCGCCTCTTGGCGGCGCCGTTCTTGCCTGGGCGGGGGCGGCCGGCGGAAGTCCGGGCGAGCTCGGCGCTGATGCGCAGCGCGTGCCTGCGCCCGGTGCCCGGCGGAATGGTCCTTACCGCCCCGGTGTCGTAAAGGAGCGCGCCGACGCGGTTGCCGCCCCGGCCGAACAGCCGGGCGAGCACCAGGGCGAGCTCGCTGAGCACGTCGTCCTTGCCGCGCCCGGGCACCCCCACCGCCATCGACGCCGAGCGGTCGAGCACCAGCCACGCGGTGAGCTCCCGGTCCTCGGTGAACACGCGCAGCTGCGGTTCGTTCAGCCGCGCGGTGACGTTCCAGTCGATATGCCGCGCGTCGTCGCCCTCGATGTAGTCGCGCAGGCCGGCCAGGTCGGTTCCCGCTCCCCGGTGGACGGTGCGGTAGCCGCCCATCAGGCGCCCGTCGAGGCGGCGGATGACCCGCCATTCCAGCCGGGCCAGGAGCCGTTCCGGGGTCTTCGGGATGGCGCGCGCGGTCATGGGGTCAGCGGCCGCTCAGGACGACCTCGGGCGCGGCCACGGCGCCGAGCACCTTGGTGATGATCGTGTCGGCGCTGACCTCGTCGGCGAGTGCCTCGTACGACAGCACGACGCGATGCCGCAGCACGTCGAGGGCGATCTCGCCGACGTCGTCCGGCAGCACGTAGTCGCGGCCGTGCAGGAAGGCGAGCGCCCGCGCCCCGGTGACCAGCGCGATCGAGGCGCGCGGGCTGGCCCCGTAGCTGATGTACTTCTTCAGGTCCGCCAGCCCGGCGCTGAACGTCATGCGGGTCGCGGTCACCAGCCGGACCGCGTAGTCGACCACAGCCGGATCGACGTAGATCTCCCTGGCCTTCTCCTGCATGGCGATCAGGTCGGCCGGGCCGAGCATGGCGCGGACCTGGTCGGCGGGGCGCAGCGCGCGGTCGACGATCGCATGCTCCTCGGTGACGCTCGGGTAGCCGACGACGACCTTCATCATGAACCGGTCGACCTGCGCCTCGGGCAGCGGGTAGGTGCCCTCGGACTCGATGGGGTTCTGCGTCGCCATGACCAGGAACGGCTCGGGCACCGGAAAGGTCTCGCGGCCGATGGTGACCTGGTGCTCCTGCATCACCTCGAGCAGGGCGCTCTGCACCTTGGCGGGCGCGCGGTTGATCTCGTCGGCCAGCAGCAGGTTGGTGAAGACCGGGCCGAGCTGGGTCTCGAACTCGCCGGTGTGCTGTCGGTAGACCCGCGTCCCGGTCAGGTCGGCCGGCACCAGGTCGGGCGTGAACTGGATGCGCTGGAACTGCCCGCCGATGGCGGCGGCCAGCGACTTGACGGACAGCGTCTTGGCCAGCCCGGGGACGCCTTCCACCAGCAGGTGGCCACCGGAGAGCAGGGCGATGGCCATCCGCTCGAGCAGGATGTCCTGGCCGACGATGGTGCGCTTGACCTCGAAGAGCACCGGTTGCAGCGGGTTGGTGCTGTCCGTTGCCTTAGCTTCGCTCAAATCTGGGGCCCCTTTCCTCCTGGTCCCTTGCCGCCGCTGCCGAGGGCGGTGCCGATGGGGACAGCGAACCCGATGCCGGCGAACGCGTCCTCGCCGTCGGGGGTGGCGAGCGAGACGACCACGCCGATGATGCGCCCGTGCGCGTCGAGCAGCGGGCCGCCCGAACTGCCAGGATTGACCGCCGCGTCGAACTGGATGAGCCCGGTGAACTTGCCGTTGCTGGTGTCGGCGGTCCGGTCCAGGCCGGAGATCACCCCGGTGGAGACGCTGTCGGTCAGGCCGAGCGGGTTGCCGATGGCGACGACGGACGCCCCTACGTCGGCGCCGCCGCCGACGGTGGCGGGCACGACGACCTGGGGCAGCTTGGCCGGGACGAGCTCGGCGACGTCCAGCTTCGGGTTGGCAGCGGCCACGGTCGCGCTCGACGTGGTGCCGTCGGCGAACGTGACGGTGACGGCCCCGCCGCCGGAGACGACGTGATTCGCGGTCAGGATCAGGCCGCTGTCGGCCACGATGACGCCGCTGCCCAGTTCGTGAGCGGTCCGCACGAGGACTACGGACGGCGCGACCCGCTGGTAGATGGCCGACACGGTCAGGGTGGCGGTGGGGGTGGGGCTCGGCCCCGCGGCCCGGGCGCTCGCCTTGGGCGGCGATCCGGAGAGCCGGAACGCGAGGCCGGCGATCACCCCGAGCAGGATCACCACGACGGCTAGCCCGGCGGCAAGCAGACGACGTGATCCGCGAACCCCGGGCAATCGCGGTCCGGCGCCATCGACGCCAGCTGGGCCGCGAACCATGCTCTCACGCTAGATACAGCATTTGAGAAAAGCATAAGCGGACACCCAGAAAGCACGGAAGACGGCCATACTGTGACGCATGCTGACACGCCGGACCTTTCTTCAGCTGATGGCGGCCTCCACCGGGGTGGCGCTCACCGGCTCGGAATTCCTCGCCCAGACCGCGGCCAGGGCCTCGACGGCGCTGTCGCCGAACGGCTCGGGCGGCGTCAAGCACGTTGTCGTGCTGATGATGGAGAACCGTTCGTTCGACCACTTCCTCGGCTGGCTGCCCGGCGCCGACGGCCGCCACGACCTGATCTTCCCGTCGACGGACGGCAACTACTACCGCAACTACCCGCTGGCTCCCGACTTCCAGGGCTGCGGGTACAGCGACCCCGACCACAGCTGGGAAGGCTTCCTGGTCCAGCGCAACTTCGGCAAGATGGACGGGTTCCTCCAGCGGCCCACCGCGCCCGCGGACAACCCGGGGGTGACGCTGGCGCAGGCCAACACGTTCCCCATCGGCTACTACACGAACCGCAACCCCAACGGCACCCGCAAGGCGGTCCCCGACCTGCCGGTCATCGGCGCCCTGGCCGAGCACTACACGGTCCTGGACCGGTACTTCGCCTCGTTCGCCGGCGAGACCTTCCCGAACCGCTTCTACCAGCACGCGGCGCGGACCGACCGGGACCACAACTCGTTCACTATCTCGGCGCTGCCGACCATCTGGGACCAGCTGTCCCCCATCCCCAACCAACAGGGCATCCCCACCGGCGGGTACTTCTTCCGCGACCTGCCCTACCTGGCGCTGTGGGGGACCAAGTACTTCCCGTTCTGGCATCCGTTCGCGGACGGTGACGTCGACGCCCTCGGCATCCCGGTCACCACCCCGTCGTTCCTCGACACCGTGGCCCAGGGGAACCTGCCCAACGTCAGCTTCATCGACCCCGCCTTCGACACCGAGAGCAACGGCACGGCCGCCGACGACCACCCGCTGGCCGACATCCGGCTCGGCGAGCGGTTCATCGCCGACACCTACCACGCCCTGGCCGGCGCCGGCTATCTCGACAACACCGTGCTGATCGTCACGTTCGACGAATGGGGCGGCTTCTACGACCACGTGCTGCCGCCGCGGGTCATCGACGACACCAACCCGGACGACGTCGACCACACCGGGGACGACCCCACCCCGACCGACGGGCAGCTGGTCCCCGACTACCGCCAGCTCGGCTTCCGGGTGCCCGCCATCGTGATCTCCAGCCTGGCCCGGCGCCAGGTGGTGCGCTCCGGGCCGTTCGAGCACACGTCCACCCTGAAGCTGATCGAGAGCACCTTCGGGCTGCAGTCGCTCACGGCCAGGGACGCGCACGCCCAGAACCTGCGCCTGGTCCTGAGCGAGTTCGCGCGGAACCGGGTCCCGGCCAGCGCCATCCCTACCAGCAGCCAGGTGCTCGGGCCGGTCAGCGACCCGGCGGCGATCTGCAGCGCCGACAGCGTCCAGTCGGTGTCGCCCGCCCCGGTCAAGAAGGGCAAGCACCCGGGGCCACCGCCGCCGTTCTCGCGGCCGGGCTGGCCGACGGGATCCGGGATGGCCGGGTTCGGCAGCCACTACCGCAAGGAACACGGCGACGCGGGCTCCTAGCCGTTCCCCAGCCATGTCATTCGGGTCCGGCTCTTCTGGAGTGACCGTCCTGGCCGCTGGCACAGGTCACGCCGGCGAGCTGT
>Ga0335083_10005891_pt1 | contig 15438 bp, 13 predicted proteins | sample Lox_Sample_42_FD_206716 | JGI IMG/M metagenome (GOLD analysis project Ga0335083, IMG submission 206716) | Soil microbial communities from Loxahatchee National Wildlife Refuge, Florida, United States - Lox_Sample_4.2 | ecosystem: Environmental > Terrestrial > Soil > Wetlands | place: USA... | reverse complement strand
GACCGGCAGTGCGGTTCGTCCCAGCAGGCGGTGCATTTCGCCGCACAGGCGGTGATGAGCGGTACCGCCGATCTCGTCGTCGCCGGCGGCGTGCAGAACATGAGCCAGATCCCGATCGCCAGCGCGATGACCGCGGCCGAGCCCTTCGGCTTCACCGACCCGTTCTCCGGCTCGGCCGGGTGGGTGGCCCGCTACGGCCGCCAGGAGGTCTCCCAGTTCCGCGCGGCGGAGCTGATCGCGGAGAAGTGGGGAATCAGCCGGGAGGAAATGGAGGAGTACGCGCTGGAAAGCCACCGCCGGGCCGCGGCCGCGACAGACCAGGGCCGATTCGAGCGTGAAATCCTGCCGTATGGTGCCGTGAAGGCCGACGAGGGCCCGCGCCGGGACACCAGCCTGGAAAAGATGGCGGCATTGCGCACCCTGGTGCCCGGCGGCCGGGTAACCGCCGCGGTGGCCAGCCAGATCTCCGACGCGGCCAGCGCCGTGCTGGTGGCCTCCCCGGCCGCGCTGCGCCAGCACGGGCTGACCCCGCGAGCACGGATCCGCCATCTCAGCGTGCGGGGGGCCGACCCGATCTTCATGCTGACCGCGCCCATCCCGGCCACCTCCTACGCCTTGGAAAAGGCCGGGATGACGCTGGACCAGATCGACCTGGTCGAGATCAACGAAGCATTCGCCAGCGTCGTAATCGCCTGGCTGCGCGAGACCGGCGCCGACCCGGCCAAGGTCAACCCGAACGGGGGCGCGATCGCGCTCGGCCACCCACTCGGGGCCACCGGGACCCGCCTGATGACGACGCTGCTGCACGAGCTCGAGCGCACCGGCGGCCGGTATGGCCTGCAGACGATGTGCGAAGGCGGCGGCCAGGCGAACGTCACCATCATCGAGCGGCTCGGCTGATGGACCTGCGCCTGCTGCCGGAAGAGACCGACTTCGCCGCCGAGGCCCGGGCGTGGCTGGTAGAGCACGTCCCTGCCGAGACCCTGCCGTCGCTGGACACGCGCGAGGGGTTCGAGCGGCACCGGGAGTGGGAGCGGATGCTCTTTGACGCGGGCTGGGCGGTGGTGGACTGGCCAGCCCGGTACGGCGGCCGGGACGCGACTCTCATCCAGTGGCTGCTGTTCGAGGAAGAGTACTACCGCGCCCGGGCGCCGCGCCGGGTCAGCCAGAACGGCGTGTTCCTGCTGGCCCCGACCCTGTTCGAGTTCGGCACGGAGGCGCAGCAGGATCGCTACCTGCGGCGGATCGCCCGGGCCGACGACATCTGGGCGCAGGCGTGGTCTGAGCCGGACGCTGGCAGTGACCTGGCGGCCATTCGGAGCACGGCCCGCCGGGCCGACGGCGGGTGGCTGCTGTCGGGGCAGAAGACCTGGAGCACCCGGGCCGCCTTCGCGGACCGGGCGTTCGGGCTGTTCCGCAGCGACCCTGAGCAGCCGCGGCACCGCGGGCTGAGCTACTTCCTCTTCCCGCTCGACGCCGGCGGCGTGACCGTCCGCCCGATACGCCAGCTAGACGGCGAGACAGGCTTCGCCGAGGTCTTCCTGGACGATGTGTTCGTACCGGATGAGGACGTCCTGGGCGAGCCCGGTCAGGGCTGGCGGGTCGCCATGTCGACGACCGGCTCCGAGCGTGGACTGACCTTGCGCAGCCCGGGCCGGTTCCTCGCCACTGCTGACCGGCTGGTCAGACTGGCCCGGGACGCTGACGGCGAGGCGGATGCGGTGCTGCGCGACGAGGTGGCCAGGGCCTGGATCGGCGCAGAGGCATACCGCCTGTACACGTTCGGCACAGTAGGCCGGGTACTGGCGGGACAATCGCTGGGCGCCGAATCGAGCCTGAACAAGATCTACTGGTCCGAGCTGGACATCGCCATGCACCAGACCGCGCTGCGCCTGCTCGGCCCGCGCGGGCCGCTGACCGGGCATGCGGCCGATGCGGCCGATGCCGGCCGCTGGCTGGAGGATTACCTGTTCGCGCTGGCCGGCCCGATCTACGCCGGCACCAATGAGATCCAGCGCAACCTTATCGCCGAGCGCGTGCTCGGCCTGCCAAGGAGCTGACCATGCGGTTCGGGTTTTCCGAGGACCAGCTGCAACTCACCGGAGCCGTCCGCCAACTGCTCGACGGTGAGCTGTCCCCGCAGGTCCGGGCCAGCGCCGAGGCAGGCGCCCGGCGCGGCGCGCTGTGGAAGGCGCTCGCCGAGCAGGGGGTCTTCGCGCTGCTGATCCCCGAGGAGCACGATGGCCTCGGATTGACCGAGCTGGACGCGGCGGGGGTGCTGGACGAACTCGGCCGGGCCGCGGCGCCCGGGCCGGTCGCGGAAACCATGTTCATCGCCCCACGGCTGCTGTCCGGCAGCCCCGAGCAACTGCAGGCCCTGGCGGCCGGGCAGCTGGTCGTCGCGGTGACCGCGCTGCCCGGCGGGTATGCCGCCCACGCCGATATCGCCGACCTGGTGCTGGTGCTGGCCGCGGAGGAAGTGCGTGCTGTACCCGGCGGAGCTGCAGGCCCGGACGTCCAGCCGCAGGTAGACCAGACGCGCCCCCTAGCCGCAGTGCCCCGAGGACAGGGGACCGTCCTCGCGGCCGGCGCCGCCGCGAGAGAGCTCGTCGCCGCGGCACGGAACTACGGGGCGGTGGCCACTGCGGCCCAGCTGGTCGGCGCCGCGGCGCGGCTGCTCGACGATACGATCCGCTACGCGGGCCAGCGCCACCAGTTCGGGCATCCCATCGGCTCGTTCCAGGCGGTCAAGCACAAGCTGGCGGACGTGGCGGTCGCCGTGGCGTTCGCTCGCCCGCTGGTTCACCGGGCGTGTTACTCGCTGTGCTACCAGTTGCCCACGGCCGCACGGGACGCGTCGGCGGCCAAGGCGGCGGCTGCCGACGCCGCGGAGCTGGCCGCGCGGGTCGCCCTGCAGGTGCACGGTGCCATCGGCTACACCGAGGAGGCCGAACTGCAGGTCTGGCTCAAGCGGGTGTGGGCGCTGGTGCCGGAGTGGGGCGACGCACACCTGCACCGGCAGCGAGTCGCCACCGCCCTCCTCGACGAGCCTCTGCTGCCGTGCACGCCATGACGTCACGAGCCGCCGGGCTCGGGCGGGGCCATGGCTGAGAGCATCGAGATCACGCCCGAGATGCGCGCGCAGATCGGCGTCGAGTCTGGTCCGTGGCCTTACGAAGTGACCGCCACAGGGGTGCGTGCATTCGCCCGCGGCGTCGGCTACACCGACCCGGTTTACTACGATCCGGCCGCTGCCCGCGCAGCCGGCTACCAGCACCTTCCCGCGCCGCCGTGCTACCTCGGCACGCCCGCCTTCCTGCCCGGCCACTCCGACCCGGTCTTCTCGACCCAGCCGGGCGCCGACCCTCGTCCCCGCTACGGGCTGACCCAGGTCCTGGACGGCAGCACCGAGACAGTCTACGAGCGGCCACTGCTGGCGGGCGAGAATCTCGTGGGCCGCCACCGCCTGGTCGACATGCACGTCAAGCAGAGCCGCACATTGGGGGCGATGCTCGTCGTCACGTCCGAAATCCGCTTCTGCGGCGACGCCGGTGAGGTCGTCGCGCGGGAACGGTCGCAGCGCATCTTCTACTAGGGAGAAGGCATGCCCGAACTTGCCACGCTGGCGGTGGGGGACGAACTCCCGCCCATCACCAGGACGCTCGACCGCCTGCAGCTGGTCCTGTACGCCGCCGGGTCCGGTGACTTCAATCCCCTGCACTACGACCCGGATTTCCCCCAAGCCCGCCAGATCGGCGACAACATCGTGTTCGGCCGGCTCAAGTACGCCGCTCTCGGCCAGCTGGTTTCCGACTGGCTGGGACACCGGGGGTTCATCCGGCGTATCTCCGCCTCCTACCGGGGCATGGACCGCCGGGGGCAGCCATTCACCTGCCGTGGCCGGGTGACCGCCCTGCGCAAGAAGCGCGGCCAGTGCATCGTCGAACTGGAACTGTGGACTGAGGGCAGCGATGGCCGACGCACTACCGAAGGCACCGCCGAGGTCGCCCTGCCCCTGTGTGATTCCGGGTGACCACCACGACCTTGCCGTCACGGTGGCGGCCGGTCATTGGCGGCCGGGGTCTGGCCGTTCCGGCAGCGCGAGCCGCGCTCGGACCGCGGTTAGGGGCTGGTCCCACATCTCCTCAAGCCGGAAAGACAAGAACGGCCTGGCCGCGTAGCCGCGGCCGTAACCGGTGACGAATGCCCGCACTTGCTGCCTGGCGTCTTCGGGGTCCGTCAGCGCCGCGTGCATGAACACCGCCGACTCCTGGATCACGCTGTGCACCATGAGCACGCCGCCGCCCGGCGGGTGATAGCGGTCTTGCTGGCCGAAGTAGAAACCGGTAATCCCGGTCTCATCCAGAACGCTGGTGGTGTAGCCGAGCAGGACGTGCATGATGTCGTGCGTCTCGAATATCCGCTTCCTGACCAAGAGCGAGTCGGTGGTCGCCTCGATGGACTCGTAGAAGGCAGGGCTGAGGTTGCAGGCGATCATGTGCCGCGCGTACGCGTCGCCGAGGGAGTCCGCTGGCAGCCTGGCCAGCTCGGCTAGGTCGTACGGTTCCGGTTGGTAACGGTCCTTGATCGCCTGCCTGGTGTACTCGCTGGTTCGCCATAGCTCTTCCTGGGCGACCACCTCCTCCGGCGTCTGCGCCTCCCGGATCAGCCGCTCGAGTTCAAGGGCGCTGTCCGGCGTCGGCCGCCGGGCCATGCTGAACGCGTGTTCAAGGAGCCGCTCGTTCATTTGCTGCCTCCATGATGGGATTTCAGGTAGCCATGGCGAAGTGGCAGGCCGCGTAGTGTCCGGGGCGTACTTCGCGGATCTGCGGCTCCTGTTCGGCGCAGACGGACCGGGCCAGCGGGCACCTGGTACGGAACCGGCAGCCGGACGGCGGATCGAGCGGGGACGGCAGTTCGCCGTGGAGCGCGGCAGCCTCGGCGACGTGGCCGGGGTCCGGCCTCGGGATCGCGGTGAGCAGCGCCTGGGTGTAGGGGTGGGCAGGCTCGGCGTACAGCTCATCGGGCGTGCCGACCTCGCAGATCTTGCCGAGGTACATGACCACGACCCAGTCGCTGATGTTCTTGACCACCGCCAGGTCGTGCGCGATGAATAGCATCGTGAGGCCGTATCGGGCCTTCATGTCCTCCAGTAGGTTGAGGATCTGCGCCTGGACGGAGACGTCGAGCGCGGAGACCGGCTCGTCGCAGATGAGCACGCTCGGGTCCAGGACCAGTGCACGCGCAATGGAGATCCGCTGGCACTGACCGCCGGAGAACTGGCCTGGCCGCCGGTCGCCCACCATCTCCGGGTCGAGGCCGACCGACCGCATGACCTCGCCGACGGCTCGCTCCCGGTCCCGGGCCGGAACCTTGTCGGGCCAGATCTTCAGCCCTTCGGCCACGATGTCCGTGATCTTGTGCCGCGGGTTGAGCGACGCGATCGGATCCTGGAAGATCATCTGCACCTGAGACCGGGTGCGGCGAAGGGTTTCTCCCTGCAGCTTGGTCAGCTCGGTGTCGCCGAACCGGATCGAGCCGCTGTTCGGCCGGCGCAGCTGCACGATGGCGCGGCCAGTGGTCGACTTGCCGCATCCGCTTTCCCCGACGAGCCCGAGTGTTTCGCCTTTGCGGATGTCGAAGCTAATGCCAGAGACGGCGTGGACAGTGCGGCCGCGCCCGGCCGGGAATTCCACCACCAGGTCCTCGACCCGGAGCAGCACGTCGTCTCGCAGGTGCGCCTTGCCTGTCCCTGCCATCAGGTTGCCGCCTCCGGGTTCTTGTCCTTGCCCAGCAGTTCCAGGCGGGCGAGCATCTCCGCGTCACCGGCTACTACGGCCTCGGCCTGGGCTACGTGGGCGGCGAGGTTGCGCTCCAGCGCCGCGCGGCCCGCGTCGGTGCCCACCGGGTACCAGCACCGGGCTGGATGCTGCTCGGTGCCCGCCGCGTCCAGCGGCGGTTCCTCTTCGCGGCACCGCTCCTGGACGAACGGGCAGCGGGGAGCGAACCGGCAGCCCGGCGGGACATTCACGAGTTCCGGCGGCCGCCCGGCGATCGCCTCCAGCCGGGTGTGGCTGGGCTGCTCGATCCTGGGCACGGACAGCAGGAGAGCCTGGGTGTAGGGGTGGCGCATGGCACGGAACAGGTCGCCGGTCGGCGCGGTCTCGACCATGCGCCCGGCGTACATGACGGCGATCCGGTCGGTCCGGCCGGCGACCACCCCGAGGTCGTGGCTGATCAGGATGACCGCCATGTGCCGCTCCTGTTGCAGCCGGTCGAGCAGGTCGAGGATCTGCTTCTGCACGGTCACGTCGAGCGCCGTGGTGGGCTCGTCGGCGATCAGCAGTTCGGGGTCGCAGGACAAGGCGATGGCGATCATGACGCGCTGCCGCATGCCCCCGGACAGCTCGTGTGGGTACTGCTTCAGGCGGCGCTCCGGCGCGGAGATTCCCACCTGCGCGAGCAAGTCGGCTGCGCGGGCCTCTGCCTCGCGCCGGGATACGCCCAGGTGGTAGCGCATGGGCGCGACCATCTGCGATCGTATCGTCCGCACCGGGTTCAGGGAGGTCATGGGATCCTGGAAGATCATGGCGATCTGCGGGCCCCACAGATGGCGCTTCTTCTCGGGGGACATTGAGCGGATGTCGGTGCCCTCGAACAGGAGCTTGCTCTCTGGTGGCACCATGGCGCTACGCGGCTGCAGCCCCATGATGGTTCTGACCAGGGCGGACTTTCCCGATCCGCTTTCCCCGACGATGCCGAAGGTCTCGCCGCGGTGCAAGGTGAACGAGACGTCATCCACCGCCCGGAGCGGGCCGCGGGCGGTGTCGAACGAGGTCGACAGGTGCTCGACGGCGAGCAGCGCGGGCTGTGTCACAGCTTGGCCTCCTGTAGCTCGAACCTGGCTCGCAGCCGGTCCCCCACGATCTTGAACGAGAACACGGTGAGGAACAGCGCCACTACGGGGACGAAGGTGAGATACGGGGCGGTCGACAGGTTGGGGTACCCAGCCGCGATCATGCCGCCCCAGCTGGGCTGCGGCGGCGGGACTCCCAGGCCGAGAAAGGACAGCGACGCCTCGGCCACGATGAAGACGCCGATCAGCTCGGCGCCGAACGCGCTGACCGGCAGCAGGACGTTGGGCACGATGTCCCGCCACAGCACCCGCGCCGGGCGTGCCCCCAGGATGACCGACGCCGAGACGAACTCGCGCCGGGCCATCGTCTGCGTATTGGCCTTGGCCAGCCGGGCAAAGGTGGGCGTCCCCAGCACGGCGAGGCCGATCACGAGGTTGCGCAGGCTGGGCTTGAGCACGACAGTGATGCCGAGCAGCAGCACCAGCGGGGGAATGGCCAGCAGTGTGTCGCTGGCCACGTTGATGACGGCCTCGGTGGCCCGCCGGAAGTAGCCGGCGAGCACGCCGAGGGTGGTTCCGACCACGAAGGCGATTCCAACCGAGAGGAATCCCACGGCGAGTGAGACCCTGGCACCGTAGATGAGCCGGGACAGCTCGCTCCGGCCCAGATTGTCGGTCCCGAGGAACTCGGGCCAGCGCAGCCCCGGCGGCTGGTTCACGTTGCCGAAGTTCGGCGTCGCGTACCCCTTGATCGGCAGCACGTTAGCCAAGACGGCCAGCAGGACGATGAGGACGAGCCAGCCCACGGCAAGCCAGAAACCCACGTGCCACCGCCGCCTGCCGCGGCCGGCCGCCTGCGCGGGCCGACCCTGCCTGCGCAGGCGGACGAACGGCGTCTTCCGTCCTGCCGGGCGGGCCGGGGTATCGGTGGTCGATGTCATGCTCAGGCCGCCCTCAGACGCGGGTCGAGGTAGAGGTGGAGCAGGTCTACCAGGAAGTTGATGAGGACGACGCCGGCAACTAGGACGATGACGACTCCCTGCACCAAGACGATGTCGTTCGCGAAGATCGACTGAACCAGCAACTGCCCGGCGCCGGGCAGCGAGAAGATGATCTCGACCAGCACCGTGGCCCCGATAAGCCGGCCCAGGCTCACCCCGGCCAGTGTGGTGAGCGACAGCGACGACGGCCGGAACGCGGTCCGCCACAGCACGTTTGCCGTCGGCATCCCCTGCGCTCGCGCGGCGAGGACGAAGTTCTCCCGCAGGGTGCTGTACACGTCGCTGCGCAGTACCCGGGTGAAGACCGCCGCCTCCACTGCGGCTAGCGTCACCGCGGGGAGGATCACGTGCCGCAGGTTCTCAATGGGGTCCGCGGTCAGCGGCACCCAGCCGGTGGCCGGGAAGATCCGCCACAAGTACGCGAAGAAGTAGACCAGAACCAGCGCGAGCACGAAACCCGGGATGGCCACCATGCCGGAGGACGCGGCGCTGACCGCGCGGTCCAGCTTGCCGTCCGCCCGGTACGCGGAGTACACGCCGAGCGGGATGGCCACGGCCAAGGCGATGAGCTCCGCGATGATCACGATCTCCAGCGTGATCGGCAGGGTGGTGGCGAGCGCGCTGGTGACGGTCTGGCCGGTGCGCAGGGAGGTGCCGAGGTTGCCGGTCAAGACCTGCCCGAGCCAGTGGCCGTACTGCACCAGTATGGGCTGATCGAGCCCTAGCTGGTGATGCACCTGCGCCACCTGGGCCTTGGTCGCGTTCTGGCCGTAGATGGCATAGGCCGGGTCCACGGGCAGCAGGCGCAGCATCAGCAGCGTGAGGAAGCTGACCAGGAGCAGCACGATGACCAGTTGGCCGAGGCGGCGCAGGAGCATACGGCGCACGGCGTCAGCCCACCCAGATGTCTTCCAGGAAGGGGTACCCGTCGTAGAACAGCTTCACGTTGTGCACCGAGCTGGGGTACAGGCCGGCGCACTGGTTCATGCCGAAGTTGAAGAACGGCACGCTGCTGATCATGTTCTGGACGACGGTTTTGTAGTCGGCGTTCTGGGTGGACTGGTCGCCGGTAGCCCGGGCGCTGGCCAGGGCGGAGGTCACGGCGGGGTTGCTGAACTTGTAGACGTTGAGCTGCTGGCCCGGGGATAGGTAGATGTACAGGTCGGCCGGGGTGTACCAGGGGGCGCCCCAGGCGGATGCCTGGTAGTTGCCGGTGAAGACGTTGGTGATGGCGGTTGACGCGGCGACGGTGGTGATGTTGACCTTGACGTTCTTGTACTGGCCCAGCGCCGCCTGGATGAAGCTCAGGTTCTTGCCGGTGACGGGGTCCTGGAAGCCCTGGATGGTGAAGGTGACCGGGCCGCCGTGTGCCGCCGCGTAGGCGTTGAACAGCTGCTGGGCGTTAGCCTGGTTATAGGCCGGCCAGGACAGGCCGAAATTGTAGGGCGACCCCGACGGGAACGGCTGGGACACCGGCACGAAGGTGCCATTCACCTTGGCCATCTGGTCCACGTTGATCGCCTCCATCACCGCCTTGCGGATGCTCGGGTCGTCGAACGGCGCCTTCTTGTTGTTGAACGCGATGTTCGGCGAGCCCGGCGTCGTGGTGATGGTGGACTGCAGGCCGGCCGCCTTCAGCTGGCTGATGATGCTGCCGTCCTGGGTGTACATGTAGTTGCCCTGGCCGGTCTTCAGCGCGGTCGCACCTTGGCTTTCGTCGGGGATGACGCTGATGACCAGCTTGCTCAGGTAGGGCTGCCCGGGCTGGTAGTAGTGCGGGTTGGCGGTGAAGGTCTTCTGCGAGTTCCGCACCCACGAGCTGAGGATGAACGCCCCGGCGCCGACCGGGTGAGTGCCGAACGAGGCCCCTTCCTTCTTGATCGCCGTCGGCGAGGCGATGAACAGCAGCTGCTGGGCTACCGTCCGGTCAAAGCTGCTATCCGGCGCGACCAGCGTCACCTGCAGCGTGGTCGGGTCGACCACCGTCATCGACTTGATGATCGCAGCGGCACTGGCGACCGCCGAGGTGGGGGCCTTGTCCCGGGCCCAGTTGAACTCCACTGCCGCCGCGTCATACGGGGTGCCGTCGGAGAACTTCACCCCCGGCCGCAGCTTGAGCGTCCAGACCGTCTGGGCGGAGTTCGCGGTCAGCGACTGGCCGATCTTCGGCGTCACCGCGCCGGTGCCCGCGCTGAGGGTGAACAGCGCATCGTAGATGGCGTAGTAGGGCAGGCTGCCGGCCCCCGCGGCCGTCGTGGTCGCGGTCGGGTCCAGGCTGGTGACCTCGTTCTGGTAGATGATGGTCAGCGCGCCGCCCTTCTTCGGCGTCCCGGCACTGGCCGAGGAGCCGCCAGTGGCCGAGGACCCGCTGCTCGTCGAGCAGCCGGCTGCCAGGGCCACTACTGCTATCGCGGCTGCCGCCAGCCGCGCCCGGTTCCACCTCATATGCGTATCTCCTTGAAGTCCCGGTGCTGGCGCTGCGGCCAGTGAATGTCTCCGAAAGCTTTACCAAGCAACCGCTTGCTTGCTCAGCGCAGTATGGACATTTTTCCCCCGGGCTGTCAAGACTCGCCCGCGAGCGTTGCCTGGTCGTAACCTGCGGAGCAGAGCCTCATCCATAGCATAGCCTGTGGACAAGCGCTTGCTTGGTTGATAGCCTGCGGAAGTGATCTCGCGCCCGTATGCCTTGGCTGCCGACGTGGGAGGCACCTTCACGGACGTCGTGCTGTCCGGTCCGGACGGCCGACTGCACGTGGCCAAGGCGCTTTCTACCCCCAGCGACCCCACCACCGGGATCCTGACCGGGATCAAGCTGGTGCTCGACGGCGCCGGTGTCGATCCCGGCTCGGTGGGCCGGGTGGTGCACGCCACGACCATTGCGACCAACGCGATCCTCGAGCGCAAGGGGGCCCAGGTTGCCTTCGTTACCACCCGGGGTTTTCGCAGCATGCTGGCCCTGGGGCGCTATGCGCGGGTGGAGGAGGACCGGTTCGACATCTTCTTCGAGCCGCCGCAGCCGCCGGTGCCGCTCACCTCATGCTTCGAGGTAAGCGAACGGGTGACCGCAGACGGCTCCGTCCTTGTCCCGCTGGACGAGGAAGGAGCACGGCAGGTGGGCGAGCACATCGCCGAACTCGGCGTGGACGCCGTTGCCATCTGCCTCCTGCACTCCTACGCCAATCCGGAACATGAGCGGCGGCTGGCCGCTATCCTCCGTACGGCTCTCCCCGCCGAGGTTCCGATCGTCGCCTCCAGCGAGATCTTCCCCGAGCTGCGCGAGTACGAGCGGTCGACGACCACGCTGATGTCGGCGTATGTCGGGCCGCTCATGACGCGCTACCTCGGCACGCTGGAGCAACGGCTACGCGAAATCGGCATTACCGCGCGGGTGCAGGTGATGGAATCCGGCGGCGGGGTGATGTCGGCCGAACTGGCCGGCGCCCGCGCCGTGGCCACCATCGAATCCGGTCCCGCCGCCGGTGTCATCGCCTCCCGGATGACCGGCCTGGCCCTCGGCCGGCCGGACCTGATCTCCTTCGACATGGGCGGTACTACGGCGAAGGCCTGCCTGATTCGCGGGGGGCAGCCGGATATCACGCGGGAGTTCCACGTCGGCGGCAAGGGCAGCTTCGGCGGCCGCCGGGCGGGCACCGGAGTGCCGATCAAGGTGCCGGCGATCGACCTGGCCGAGGTCGGCGCAGGCGGCGGCAGCATCGCGTGGATTGACGAGGGGGGGTCGTTGCGGGTCGGCCCCCGCTCGGCGGGGTCGGAACCGGGGCCGGCCTGCTACGGCCTGGGCGGCAGCCAGCCGACGGTCACCGACGCGAACCTCGTGCTCGGCTACCTCGACCCGGCCGCGTTCGCTGGCGGCCATCTGCGCCTGGACCCGGCGCGCGGCGAGGAGGCGATCGATCGTGAGCTGGCCTGGCCGCTGGGAGTGTCGCGAGCGGAGGCCGCCGCTGCGGTGCACGAGATCGCCAACGCCATCATGGCGTCGGCGGTCCATGTGGTGAGCGTGCAGCGCGGGATCGATCCCCGCGGGTACGCGCTGGTCGCCTTCGGCGGCGCCGGCCCGATGCATGCCGCCAGGGTCGCCGAGCGGTTCGACATCACCACTATCATCGTGCCCGCCGCCTGCGGGGTGGGCTCCGCGGCCGGGCTGCTCGCCACCGACCTGTCCACCGACCGGGTGGCTACCCGGCTGGTGCGGCACGCGGACGCGGACCCGGCCGAGCTGGCCGGAATCTACCGCGACCTCACCGCCTCCGGGGCACGTGACCTGGCCATCGGCCTGGATGACGCCGCGCTAGCAGTGACCCGGACCGCAGACATCCGTTATCTGGGGCAGGCGCACGACCTCAGCGTCCCGGTGCCGGAGGGCGAGCTGTCCAAGGCTGACCTCGACGAGCTGGCCGAGCGGTTCTACGCGCGCTACCTGGCCGTTTACGGGAGTGCCCCGCGTGATCCGGTGGAATTCGTGAGCTACCGGGTGCGGGTGACCCGGCGCATCGAGCACCAGGAGTTCTCGGCCCTCCCTCCCGCTCAGGACGGCAGCCCGGCCGGTGTCCGGCAGGCCTACTTTGCCGAGTCCGGCGGATTCATCGAGGTTCCCGTCTATACCAGGGACCGCCGCCGGGCGCTCGGCCCCGTTGCCGGGCCGCTGGTCGTCCAGGACGCCGAGTCCACCGTGGTGGTGCCGCCCGGCTGGTCGATGACCGTGGACGCGGCCGACGTCATCACCCTGGAGCGGTCATGAGCGACGCGCTTACCGCGGAGGTGCTGCGGAACGCACTGATGGTCGCCGCCGAGGAGGCCAGCATCGTCGTGGTCCGCTCGGCCTACTCGACGTTCATCGTGGAGGGTTCGGACGCCTCGGCGGCCATCCTGGACTCCGGTGGCCGGCTGATCGCCCAGTCGGTCGCCACGACGCTCGCCAACAGCATGAGCCTCTCGCTTGCAGTCCCCCACATCGTCGATGTGTACCCTCTGGCCACGATGGCACCAGGTGACGTCTTCGCGACCAACGACGCCTACCAGGGCGGGATCCACACCAACGACATCATCGTGGTGCGGCCGGTTTTCGTGGAAGGGGCGGTGGAGTTCTTCACCGGGACCCTGATTCACGTGTCGGACCTCGGCGGCATGTCGGCCGGGGGGATGGCCGCGCTGGCCACGGACATCTTCCTGGAAGGCCTGCAACTGCCGCCGGTGCGGATCGCCTCGCAGGCCGGCCTGGACGCGGCGATCGAGCGGATCCTGCGGCTGAACAGCCGTACTCCCGACAAGGTGATCGGCGACGTGCGGGCGCTGATCGCCGGCGCCACGACCGCGGCCCGCCGAGTCGAGACGCTCGCCGATGAGCTGGGCCCGGCGGCGCTCCGGCAGGGTGTCGCGGACTACCTGGCCTACACCGAGGCGCGGATGCGCCGCGCGCTGGCCGGGCTTACGCCCGGCGTGTACCGCGCCGAGTACCCGATCGACGACGACGGCATTCACCTTGATCGCCCGCTCGCCGTTCGCGTAACGGTCACGATCGACGGCGATCAGGCCGTACTGGACTTCGAGGGGACCGATCCGCAGGTGCCGGCCGCGGTCAACTCCTCGGTCTCCCAGGCGCTGGCCGGCGCCGTCTTCGCCGTCCGCTGCTTCCTCGACCCGACGATCCCGATGAACGACGGGAGCCTGCGGCCGCTGTCCGTCCGGCTGCCAGTCGGCTCGCTGGTCAACGCCCAGTCGCCGTTCCCGTGCGGCGGCCGTTTCGTCGCGGTGTACGCCGCGATGGAGGCGGTGCTGCAGGCGATGTCCGACGCCGCACCCAGCCACGCCATCGCCCCGTCCGGCATCTTGCAGCCGTTCAGCATCGCCGCGCGGCACGCGCCGTTCTGGATTCATCTTTCCTATGACTACGGCGGCGTCGGCGCCCGCGCAGGTCGCGATGGGCCGGACGCCACCGGGATCCATTTCGGCCTGGGCCGCAACTCAGTCCCGCAGGTCGAACCGGTCGAGGTCCGCAGCCCGCTGGTAGTAGAGGCGATCGAGTACATCCCGGACTCAGGCGGTCCCGGACGCTGGCGAGGCGGGCTGGGCACCCGGACGACGTTCCGGCTTCTCGACGACGCCGATATCACCACCCGCGGCGACCGGCTCCGCTTCGCTCCTCCCGGACGCGACGGCGGCGGGGGCGGCCGGCTGGGCGGCTTCTACCGCGTGCCCGCGGCAGGCGACCCGGAGCGGCTGGCTTCTAAGAACAACAACGTCCGCTTCCGCGCCGGTGACGCGTTCGTCGTCGAGACGACCGGCGGCGGCGGGCTCGGGCCGCCGCACGAGCGCCCCGTCGATACGGTCTGCCGCGACGTCGCCGAGGGCAGGGTCAGCGCGGCCGCGGCCGCCAAGCAGTACGGGGTGGTACTGAGCGGCGATGGCATGGCCGACCAAGCCGCCACCGAGCAGCGACGGCAGCAGATGGCCGGCCGGTGACCCCCGCAGAGGCCCACACGGCTGGTGACTTCACGGGGCAGGCCGGATGCGCGGTCGTCGCCGGGGGCAGCGGCGGCATCGGCGCGGCCGTAGCCCGGATGCTCGCATGCCGGGGCAGCGACCTCGCCATCACCTACCGCAGCAACGAGGCCGCCGCCGAGGCGGTCGTCGCGGATGCCGTGAAGATCGGCCAGCGGGCCCGGGCCTCCGCAGTCGACCTGGCCAACGAGAACGCGTCGCGGTCGTTCGTGGAGGCCGCGGCAGCGGAGTTCGGCAGCATCCACACCGTCATCTATGCCAGCGGGCCGCACGTACCGATGGTCCACCTGTCGCGAGTGTCGCCGACCCAGTTCCGCGGACAGCTCGAGGCCGACGCTCAAGCGTTCTTCAACCTGATCCAGCCGACACTGCTCTGGCTGCGGAAGCAGCAGGGCAGCGTCGTCGCCGTGACCACCGCCGCCACCCGCCGCTTCCCGATACGCGACGGGCTGTCCGCGGCCCCGAAGGGGGCGGTAGAGGCGCTGGTACGGGGGTTCGCCGCCGAGGAAGGCCGCTACGGGGTACGGTTCAACGCGGTGGGACCGGGGATGCTCACCGACGGGATGGCCGCGCGGCTGATCGGATCGGGCGAGCTCGACGAGCAGGCGCTCCAGGTGACCATGGGCAACATCCCGCTGCGCCGCTTCGGTACCGCCGCGGACATCGCCGAGGCGGTATGCTTCCTCGCTTCCCCGCGGGCCGGCTTCATCACCGGGCAGTACTTGGACGTAGATGGCGGCTACGGCGTCTGAACCGCGCCCTGTTCCGCGTCTCAGCTAGTCGCGATCAGGGGGAAGCTGGGATGGTCGAACACCTCGTTGACCGCTAGGCCGAGGTTGTCGGTCTGGGCGAACGGTGAGCCGGTGTACTTCGTCTGCGCGTCAAAGTAGGTCCATGCGTAGGACAACCGGGGCGTATCGTGCTCATTGCCGGCGGCACCGTGAATGGTGAGGGCGCTGTGGATAGTGGCATCTCCCGCGTGCAGGTCAAGCGGGGGGGACAGTTCCAGCTCCGCCAGCCATGGATGCTGGGTGAGCGCATCGTCGCAAGGGCGGGCGAAGGACC
>Ga0335083_10005890_pt1 | contig 15440 bp, 15 predicted proteins | sample Lox_Sample_42_FD_206716 | JGI IMG/M metagenome (GOLD analysis project Ga0335083, IMG submission 206716) | Soil microbial communities from Loxahatchee National Wildlife Refuge, Florida, United States - Lox_Sample_4.2 | ecosystem: Environmental > Terrestrial > Soil > Wetlands | place: USA... | reverse complement strand
CAGGCCGAGACGCCGGCGCGCCGCGAGCGGCCAGCTCGGCGAGACCGCGTAGACGACGCCGGAGAAGCCCTCCTCCTCGCCGAGACGCGCGCCGACCGCGACGGCCGCCAGCCATGCGTCGCCTCCCGAGGCCGGCGAGGTGGCCACGAGCAGCGGCTCGCCATCGCGCGCCGTTCCGACGCCGATCGCCGCGAGCCCTCCCGACACCTCCTCGGCGGCCAGCGCCTCGAGCGCGTCGGCCGGCACCGCACCCGACTCGATGGCGCGACTCAGCTCGCGCGACGCGTCGAGCGCGTGCGATCCATCATCCCCACCCCAACGCCGACGACCGAAGCGCCTGCGCATCTCACTCCTCCCCGGAGGCAGGCGCGATCACCAGCGCACCGGCCTCGACGAGCGCGACGGTTGCGTCGCGCACCACGCGTTGCAGCTCACCGAGCAGCCGGTCGCTCGCGACCACGCGCGCGACCAGATCCTTCGCGTCGGCGTGATCCAGCAGGAGCCCGCCGAGCAGCTTGCGGTCCGACTCGGCGAGCTTCACGAGCGAATTCCAGCGCGTCAGCGGCACCTCCACCTCGAACGCCGAGAGCTCCTCCAGCTCGCCGGCGAGCTTCCCGAGCACGAACAGCGCGCACCCGTGCTTGCGCAGCAGCGTAACGCGCCAGTGGCGACCTTGGGCGAGCAGCATGGGCGCCTAGGGCCTCACCAGCAGCGAGGACGCCTGCTCGGAGCGGAGCGCCTCGAGGAACGGGCCGAGCGCGCGCTCGAGCAGCGCGCGCGCGACCGGGTTCTCGCCCGGAGGCCGCTCGCGGAGCCCGCGAGCCGCTGCGATGCACAGCAGCGCCTCCGGCTCGCGACCGCGTTTCCACGCGCAGTAGGCGGACTCCTCGAAGCGGCGGGCCGTGTGCTCGGCGCCCCCCGCGCCGTAGCGAGCCTCGGCCGCCTCGACGAGCACGGCGTCGACCTGGGCGCGGCGCTGGGCCTCGTTCACGAGGAGCGAGCTCTCGGCCGTCTTGCGCACCTTCTCGGCCAGCTCGCGAAGGCTCTCGGGCGGTGGCGGCCAGGGGCCCCAGTCGCCCGCGGCCACGCGCGCGGCGACCTCCCTCAAACGCGGTAGATCTGGCTCGGACGAGAGCGTCGCGCGCGCGAGATCGCCAGGTGTCGAGGCTCCCTCCCCCGCCCGCGCGATGCGGCTCTCCCACTCGGCGAAGGCGTGGGGCAGCGGCCGGTCCGCGGGCTGCGACGCCGCGGCGCGCGACAGCAGCGCCGCGAGCGCCTCGCGCGGTGCCTCGGCGCAGTCGAGCCGCGCGTTGGCGGCGAGCTCGCGCAGCAGCTTGCGCGCCTGCGAGCGGGTGGCCTGGAAGGCGTGGAAGTCGAGCACGCCGTGCTCGAGGTCGAGCGCGGCCTGGAACACGCGCGCCCCGCCGGCCGGGTTCGCCTCGACGATCACGACGAGCTGCGCGCCACTCGGATCCGGCGGCGACACGAGGGCGCCGCCGATGGCGTCGCCGAGCTTCGGGAGCGACGCCACCTTCGCGCGCGGCACCTCGGCGGCGAGCTCGATGCCGCGGGAGCGCAGCCGATGGTGCGCGCGCCGCAGCGCCTTCCGCCCGGCCTTGCCGAGCGATTCGGGATCGACGCCGCGCAGCGGAGCGACGCCGCGCGCGTCCTCGGCCCACGCCAGGGCGAGGTCCTCGCCCTCGGCGGGTTCGTGCTCGAGGAGCCAGTGCAGGACGGCGCTCGCGGATTCCGCCTCGAGTCCCTCGAGGAGCCGCGCGGGATCGCCGTTGGCCGGGCGGATCCGGTCGGCGAGCTGCGGCAGCGCCTCGGCCGCCGCTTCGAGCGCGTCCGCGAGGCTCACGACTCGCGCGCCTCGTCGCGAACCCAGTCGAGATAGCCGGCCAGCCCACCCACGGCGGGCAGCGCGACGAGCTCGGGGAGGTCGTAGGGGTGGAGGGCGCGCAGCCGCGCCCCGAGCGCGTCGACGCGATCCGCGCGCGTCTTCAGCAGCAGCAGGACCTCGCCCTCGTCCTCGACGCGTCCCTGCCAGCGGTAGATCGAGCGCACGCCCGGGACCAGGTTCGCGCACGCCGCGAGGCGCTCCTCGACGAGCGCCCGCGCGATGCGCGCCGCCGTCTCCCAGTCCGGCGCCGTCGCGAAGGCCACGCGCACGTCGGCGTCAGAGGCCGGCATCGTCGCCCACGAGCCTGCGATGCTCCGCCAGCGCGAAGCGGTCCGTCATGCCCGCCACGTAGTCGGCGACGGCGCGCGTGTCGCCGTCCTCGCCGAAGCGCGCGCGCACGTGGGGCGGAAGCCGCTCCGGATCCCCCCGATACACCTTCCACAGATCGGCGAGCACGCGCTCGGCGCGCTGGTTGGTCGCGATCACGTGCGGGTGATGGTAGAGGTTCCGGTACAGGAAGTCCTTGAGCTCGCGGAGCGACTTCTCGAGCCCGGGCGAGTAGCCGAGCAGCCGCTGCGGCTGCGCCCGCAGCGCAGCGACGTCGGCCGGTGCGGCGGCCGTGAGCCGCGCTGCCGTCGACTCCACCAGGTCGCCGACGAGGCGGTTGATCAGGCCCGCGATCGTCTGCGCGACCTTCACCCCGGCGCCGGCGTCGGGCATGCGCGCACAGACGTCGCCGTGGGCATCGCGCCAGAGCGGCACCTCGGCGAGCTGCCCGAGGCCGATCAGCTCCGAGCGCAGGCCGTCGTCGAGGTCGTGGTTGGTGTAGGCGATCTCGTCGCAGCGGTCGGCGACCTGCGCCTCGAGCGACGGCTGCGCGCCGCGGGGCGGGACCGGCAGCGGGTGCTCCCAGCGGCAGCCGTGCTTGAGGATGCCCTCGCGGGTCTCGAACGTCAGGTTGAGCCCGCGGAAGCCGGGGTAGCGCTCCTCGAGCAGGTCGACGATGCGCAGCGTCTGGCGGTTGTGGTCGAAGCCGCCGTCGCCGCGCAGCAGCTCCGCCAGGACGCGCTCGCCGGCGTGGCCGAACGGCGGATGCCCGAGGTCGTGGGCCAGGATCACCGCCTCCGCCAGGTCCTCGTTGAGCCGGAGCGCGCGCGCGACGGTGCGCGCGATCTGCGCCCCTTCGAGCGTGTGGGTCAGGCGATTGCGGTAGTGGTCGCCCTCGTGATGGACGAAGACCTGCGTCTTGTACTCGAGCCGGCGGAACGCGCGCGCGTGCACGATGCGGTCTCGATCGCGCTGGAACGCGCTTCGGTAGGGATGCTCGACCTCGGGCACCACGCGGCCGAGCGAATCGGCGCTGCGCACCGCATAGGGCGCCAGCCGCTCGCGCTCCTCGCGCTCCCATTCCTCGCGCGTGCGCAGTGCCTTCAACGGCGTGCTCCAGCGGGCTCGTCGCCCGGGCCGGCGCGCTCGATCACGCGCTCGAGCCGCGCGCGCGAGGCGGCGTCGATCTCGTGTCGCGCGCGCCCCGGCCGGTGCAGCGGCCCGGCGGCGATCGTGTAGAGCGCCGCGGCCGCGAGGCCGACTCCCAGCACGAGGGCGAGCCAGCGCGTCACCTGACTGGACTCCGGAGCGAGGATGCTTCCCGCGGGGATGAGATCGTCGCAACGTAGAGGGACGCCGCGGCCCTGTCAACGATCCGCGGTAGGCTCCGCTCGATGTCGCGGCCGCATCGGCTCCTGCTCGGACCGGGTCCCTCCAACGTCCATCCGCGCGTGCTCGCGGCGCTCGCCGAGCCGCTGCTCGGCCATCTCGATCCCCTCTTCCTCGCGATCGTCGACGACGTGCAGACGCGCCTCCGGCGGCTCTTCGGCACCGGGAACCGGCTCACCATCCCGCTCTCCGCCACGGGCAGCGGCGGGATGGAGGCCTGCTTCGCAAACCTGGTCGAGCCCGGCGACACCGTGCTGGTCGGCGTGGCCGGCGTCTTCGGCGAGCGCATGAGCGACGTCGCGGGGCGGCTCGGCGCCCGCGTGGTGCGCGTGGAGACGGAGCCCGGCACGATCCTCGATCCCGAGGCCGTCTGCGACGCGATCGCGCGCACGCGGCCGGCGCTGGTGGCCTTCGTGCACGCCGAGACCTCCACGGGCGTGTGTCAACCGGTCGAGGCGATCGCCGGCGCGGCGCGCGCTGCCGGTGCGCTCCTGGTGCTCGACTGCGTGACGTCGCTCGGCGGCCTCCCGATCGCCCTCGACGCGTGGGAGGTCGACGCGGCCTACAGCGCCACGCAGAAGTGTCTCTCGTGTCCGCCTGGCCTGGCACCGTCCTCGTTCGGCGCGCGCGCGCTCGAGCGCCTCGCGCGCCGCCGCACCCCGGTGCCGAGCTGGTACTTCGACCTGAATCTGCTCGGCGGGTACTTCGGCGAGCGCCGCGCCTACCACCACACCGCGCCGGTGGGTGCGATCGCCGGCCTCGCGGAGGGACTGCGGGTCCTCGACGAGGAGGGGATCGAGGCGCGCGCCGCGCGCCATCGGCGGGCCGCGGCGCACCTGATCGCCGGCCTCGAGCGGCTCGGCTTCGAGCCGCTCGTCGCGCCCGCGCACCGGCTGCCGATGTTGACGTCGGTCCGACTGCCCGAGGCGGTGCTGCGCACCGGCGAGGCGGCGCTGCGCCGGCGGCTGCTCGACCGGCACGACATCGAGGTGGGCGGAGGGCTCGGCAAGCTCGCCGGACAGATCTGGCGCATCGGTCTCATGGGCGAGAACGCGCGCGAGGAGGTGGTCGACCACCTGCTCGGGGCGCTCGATGCGGAGCTCCGCGCGGGCGCCTAGTCGGGCTGGGCGACGCTCAGCCCGCGCGCCGCCAGATCCTTGCGCGCGGCCAGGCAGTCGGCGTGCCACGTGTGGATGTCCTCGATCTTCCCGGTGGCCGGGTCCACGCGCCAGCCCTGCGCCAGGTAGCCGAGGCGCTGTCGCTCGGGCACGAGGCCGACGCGCATCAGGTTCGGGATCACCGTGGCGGTGAGGGGATCCTCGATGCCGTCGAGTTCGAGCCCGGCCGGATCCATCACCTCGGCCAGCAGCTTCGGCATGAAGCGCCCGGTGTCGATCCCGGCGTGCTCGAGCGCGCGGAACTGCGTGGTGAACGACGGCCGCCCGCCGCGGCCGCCGATGCGAAGCACGCTCTCGTAGGCGAGATCTTCGAGTCGGCGGCGCGCGGCGTCGGGGAGCGCCGGGATGCGCGCCTCGAGCGAGAGCACGCCATACGCCACGTGCCGCGCCTCGTCTTCGTGCACGCGAGGCAGGAAATCGCGCAGCACCGGCTCCACCGCCATCTCGGCACCCGAGCGGAAGAAGCCGAGCGCCACGCTCTCGAGGATCACCTGCATCCCGACACACTTCGACTCCCAGTCGGGCTCGGCGAGGATCTGCTCGACGATGGCGCGCAGGTCGGGATCGATCGGATAGCGGTGGCCCACCTTCTCGAGGTAGCGCGCGAACACTTCGACGTGTCGCGCCTCGTCCATCACCTGCACGGCGGCCGCGAACTTGCCGTCCAGGTCCGGCACGACGTTGACGAGCTGGCCGCACACCATCAGCGCCGCCTGCTCGCCGTGCAGGATCTGCGAGAGCGTGAAGGTCGCAGCCTCGCGGAACAGCCGCGCCTGCGTCTCGGCATCGAGCTCCCGGACGCAGCGCAGGCGGCCGAGGAAGTCGCGGTCGCGGTCGAGGATGCCGCCCGCCGGGTCGAAGCCGTCCCAGTCGACGTCGAGCTCCGCATTCCACTGGTGGCGCTTGGACTTGCTGTAGAGGCTCTCGAGCTTCTCGGCATCGAGGCCGTAGTGGTCGCGGAACACGCTCTGCATCCGCGCATCGGTGTGGAAGCGCTCGGCTTCACTCATCGGGAGTCCTCCGGCGGGCGTCCCGTCAGCTTACCGGGCGTTCAATCGCCCCGAAAGCACGGCCTCGCTCAGCCGTGGAGGCGCGGCTCGCGGAGCCCGGCGAGCACGCCGGCCTCGTGGCGCGCGACCTCCTCGAGTCGGCGCCGGACCTGCTGCGCGGGAAAGCCGACGGTGGCGAGCTCGACGTACTCCCCGTGGTGGCGGGCCTCGGCCGCCAGCAGGCCCGCATAGAAGTCGGCGAGCTCGGGATCGACGCCGCGGAGAGCATCGGCCAGCAGGCCGAAGCGCTCGCAGCTCCGCGCTTCGATCAGCGCGGCGACGAGGAGCGTATCGAGCCGGCGCGCGGGCTCGTCGGGGCGTACGACGCGATGCAGTCGGCCCGCGTAGCCGCCGGCCCGCTGCCTCGCGAAGGCGACCCCGCGCCGAGCGAGCTGGCCGAGTGCGGCCTCGAAGTGCGCGAGCTCCTCGCGTGCGAGGCGCGCCAGCGGAGCCTGGAGCTCGCGGCGCTCCGGATAGCGGAAGAGGAGCGCCACGGCGGTGCCGGCGGCCTTCTTCTCCAGGTGCGCATGGTCGAGCAGCACCTCGTCGAGGTGCGCGAGCGCGCGCTCGGGCCAGTCGGGGTCGGTGGGCGCAGCGAGCCGGAGCACGCCCGCGAGTCTACCGCCCGCTCGAACGCCGTGGAGGGCGCGAGAAGGGAATCCGAAGGCGCGATCGGCCGCGAGCCGGTCTGGGGTAGGATCCGAGCATGGACTATCGCCACCTCGGACGCAGCGGCCTGCGCGTGAGCGAGGTCTCGCTCGGCTCCTGGCTGACCTTCGGAGCCAGCGTCGATACGGCCTCGGCCGCCCCGATCGTCCGCTGCGCGCTCGACCAGGGCATCAACCTCTTCGACACCGCCGACGTGTACGCCGACGGCGCCGCGGAGGAGACGCTGCGCGAGGCGCTGCGCGGCGTGCCCCGCCACCGAATCGTGATCGCGACCAAGGCGTTCTTCCCGCGCTCCGACGACCCGAACGACCGCGGCCTCTCGCGCAAGCACCTGTTCGAGAGCGTCGAGGCGTCTCTGCGCCGATTGGGCACCGACTACCTCGATCTCCACCAGTGTCACCGGCCCGATCCGAGCGTGCCCGTCGAGGAGACCGTGCGCGCGTACGAGGACCTGATCCGCCAGGGGAAGGTCCTCTACTGGGGCACCTCGGAGTGGCGCGCGTCACAGCTCCTGGACGCCGTGCGCGCCGCCGAGACATGGCGCGCCTATCGGCCGATCTCGAACCAGCCGCAGTACTCGCTGCTGCGGCGCGGGATCGAGCGCGAGGTGCTGCCGGTCTGCGAGCGCGAGGGGATCGGTCAGATCGTGTGGAGCCCGCTGGCCCAGGGGGTGCTCACGGGCAAGTACCGTCCCGGCACCCCGCCGGCGGGGAGCCGCGCCGCGGACCCCACCGCCTCGCGCTTCATGTCGGCGTTCCTGACGCCCGAGGTGCTGGAGCGCGTCGAGAAGCTGCGGCCGATCGCCGCAGAGCTCGGCGTGACGACGGCGCAGCTCGCCCTCGCCTGGTGCCTGCAGCGCACCGACGTCGCGAGCGTGATCGTCGGTGCGACCCGCCCGGAGCACGTGGTCGAGAACGCCAGGGCCGCGGACGTGAAGCTCACGCCCGAGGCCCTGGGACGGATCGAGGCGCTCTTTCCGGCCTAGGCCTTCGAGATGTTGACCGTCTGCAGCTCGGTGAAGCCGAGCAGCCCCCACGGCCCGTTCTCGACGCCGATTCCGGACCACTTGGCGCCGCCGAACGGCGCGTTGGGCACGATCGCGAGGTGCTGGTTCACCCACGCGGTCCCGCAATCGAGCTGGCCGGCCAGCTCGGCCGCGCGCTCCGGATTGCTCGACCAGACCGACCCGGAGAGGCCGTACATGGTGCGGTTGGCCCGCTGCACCGCGTCCTCGACGTCGCGGTACGGCAGCACCGGCAGGGCGGGACCGAACTGCTCCTCGTCGACGAGCCGCGTCCCTTCCGCGATGCCGGTCACCAGCGTCGGCGCGATGAAGTAGCCGCCGCCGGCGGGCGCAGCGCCGCCCGTCACGCAGCGGGCGCCGTGCTTCTTGGCATCCTCGAGCAGCTCGTTCACGCGGTCGAATTGCATCTTGTTGTTGAGCGGCCCGAGCTGCGTGTCCTGCTGCATGCCGTCACCGACCTTCACCGACTTGGCGACAGCGGCGAGCTCGTCGAGCACGGGCTGGTAGATGCTCTCGTGGACGTACAGGCGCTTGATGGCGCTGCACACCTGACCGCTGTTGGTGAAGGCGCCCCAGAACAGCTTCTCGGCGACCTTCTTCGGGCTCGCGTCGTCGAGGACGATCGCCGCGTCGTTGCCGCCGAGCTCGAGGGTCACGCGCTTCAGATCGGGCGCGGCCGCGGCGGCCACCTTCTTCCCGGTCGCCACCGAGCCGGTGAACGAGATCTTGCGGACCGCGGGGTGTCCCGTGATCCACGCGCCGAGCTGGTCGTTGCCCGAGACGATGTTGACCACGCCGGGCGGCAGCGCATCGCGGATGATCTCGCCGAGCTTCAGCGTCGAGAGCGGCGTGAAGGGCGACGGCTTCAGGACGATCGTGTTCCCGGCGAGCAGCGCGGGAGCGACCTTCCAGGCCGCGAGCATCACCGGGTAGTTCCACGGCGTGATCGCGCCCACCACGCCATACGGGCGGCGGCGGATCTCGAGGCGCACGTTGGCGTCGTCCTGCAGCACCTCGACCGGGATGTCGAGCGACGCGGTGTACTGGAACCAGATGGCGGTGCCGAAGAGCTCCTCGTTGGCGCGCGTGAGCGGCTTCCCCTGCTCCTGGGTGAGGATGGGCGCCAGCTCGCCGAGGCGCGCCTTCACGGCCTCCGCACAGTCGACCAGCGCCTTGCGCCGCTTCGCCAGGTCCCGGCGCCAGATCGGGAACGCCTTCGAGGCGGCCTCCATGGCGGCGTCGAGCTGCGCGCGGCTGCACTCGGGGGCCTGCGCGAAGACCTTCCCGGTCGCCGGGTTCACCACGCCGAACGTGCTGTCGCCGGGCACGCTCTTGCCGTTGATCGTCATCGTGAAGTCGCTCATCGATCTCTCCTCGTGGATGGATGGTGTGACAGGCGGGTCAACGCCCGGGCGCCTTGTGGAGGACGCCGGGCGGCGCCGACTCGAGCGGCGGATTCGGATCCGCGAGCAGCCGCTCCGCGTCGTCGCGGTCGGCCGCACCGAGCGTCGCGGTGTCAGTGCACCACTCGACGAGCGTACCGCTCGGGTCGACGGTGTAGATCGACACGCACCAGCCGTGGTCGATCTCCATGACGTCGTGACCGAGCGCGAGCCAGCGGCGCTTGCGGCTGTCGATCTCGTCGAGGTCGTGCGCGCGGAAGGCAATGTGGTTGGCCCACACGGGGAGGCCGAGCCCGGTCGAGAGGGCCGGCGACCAGTCCGCGGGCAGGCCGGCGTCGTGCAGGTCCCAGAAGGCGATCATGTCGCCGCCCGGCGTGCGGTAGAAGACGTGCTTGGCCCAGCCACCCTCGGGCGACTTGCCGGCCACCACCTTGGCCAGCTCGAAGCCCATCGCCTCCGTATAGAAGCGGTGCGTGGCCTCGAGGTCGCGGGTGGCGAGGGCGATGTGATGAAAGCCCATCTCGATCCTCCCGATCTGGGATCCGCGTCGGCACCGATTGTAGCGGCGAACGGCGCGCGGGCGCCCGACCTCCGGCCGTGGCAGTCTCCGGGCGTGCAGCCGAGGACGGACGTCGGGCTCACCCACGTGGCGCTGGTGGTGCGCGACGTCACCGCCAGCATCGCGTTCTACGAGCGGTTCGCCCGGATGCAGGTCGTGCACCGACGGCGCGAGGCGACCGAGGTGGCCTGGCTCTCGGACCTGACGCGGCCCTTCGTGATCGTGCTGATCGAGGGACGGGTCGACGCGCGACTTGCCGGCTTCTGCCACCTGGGGCTCGGCTGCGCCTCCCGCGAGGAGGTCGACCGCCTATGCTCGGAGGCAACGCGGGATGACCGGCTCGCGCTCGGACCGATCGACTCGGGCTATCCCGTCGGATACTGGGCCTTCATCCGCGACCCCGACGGCCACAACCTCGAGATCTCCTACGGACAGGAGGTGGGCCTGGCGGTCGCCGAGGCCCGCAAGGAGGCGGTGCGATGAAGGTGCTGCGCGGCCATCACGTCTCGTTCGCGGTGCGGGACCTCGCCGCCTCGCGGCGCTTCTACGGCGAGATGCTCGGGTTCGGCGAGATCGCCCGCCCGTCGTTCGGGGTGGCCGGCACCTGGTACCGCATCGGCGACACCGAGGTGCACCTGATCGAGGCGCCGGCCGGCTTCGAGACGGGATCCCCGCCGCCCAAGCTGTCGCCGCTCGCCAATCACGCCGCCTTCCAGATCGACGACTACGACGCTGCGGCGGCGGCGCTGCGCGCCCACGGCCTCGAGGTGCTGGAGACCAGCGCCGAGCTCGGCCAGCTCTGGGTCCGCGACCCGGACGGAAACGTGATCGAGCTGATCAGTCCGCCGGGAGCTCGCGCAGCTCGCGGATGATCCGGTAGACGCGCCCCTGGGCGCCGCCGCGCAGCGCGTCCATGATCATGCCATCGGGATCACATCCCTCCGCGGCGCCGAGCAGCCGCTCGAAGCTCAGCAGGAAGTTCTCGCTGTGGCGGCTGCGGATCGGCGTGCCCCAGAACAGCTCGCGGGCCGCGCGGTCGCCATCGGCCGCGAAGCGCAGGCTGATCATGCGGCGGCAGAAGAGCGTCTGCTCGCCGGTCGAGAGCCGGCTCCAGAGCGCGTCCATCTCCTCGTCGCTCACCACGCCGTCGCCCGCCGAGCCCTGGCTCGACATGTAGAGGAAGCCGGCAATCGTATCGAGCTGGCGACCCACCATCTGGGCCAGATCGATGAAGGTGTCCTGACGCGCGTGCAGCTCGTTGGCGGCGATCGCGCGCGTCTGCACCTCGGCGTGCTCTGCCGTGCGCTGCATCAGCTCGTACTGGCGCTGGATCGCTCGGTTGTTCCCGGCGAGCTCGCTTTGCTGCAGCGAGAGCCCGAGCACCAGCCAGAGGAATGCAAGTGGCGCGAAGGCGCCCTCGATGAACTGGCCGACGTCGCCGAGCGATTGGTGGAAGAAGCGGTCCCAGCCGATCGAGCGGTCGATGTAGACGAAGCCCGCCGTGAGCCAGCCGGCGGTGAGGACGAGCCCGAGCCAGACGCGCCAGTCGCTGCGGCGCCGCTCGGCGTCGCTCATCGGGCCGCGAGCTCCACCACGAGCACCCCCCTCGGAAGCGATCCATAGCACGCGCGACCCTGCCCGCCCTCGCCGTGATATGTTGGCGTTTCGCTGCAGGCGCCGATCGGGAGAAGGCCATTCGCTGCGGCCGCTGCGAGCACGAGAATCGCGAAGACGCCCGCTTCTGCGATGCCTGCGGCGCGTCCCTGGAGGCCTCGTGCTCGGGCTGCGGTCGCCTGCTGCGACCGGGCGCGCGCTTCTGCGACGGCTGCGGCGCCGCGGTGACCGCGGCGGCGCCCGCCGAGGGTGACCCCCCGTCCCGGCAGCCCCTCTCCTACACACCCGCGCACCTGGCCGAGCGGATCCTGCGCCAGCGCTCCGCACTCGAGGGGGAGCGCAAGATCGTGACGGTGCTCTTCGCCGACGCGGTGGGCTTCACCTCGATCGGCGAGCGGGTGGATCCCGAGGACCTCCATGCCTGGATGGAGCGCTGCGTCCAGGCGCTGCTCGCCGAGGTGCACCACTTCGAGGGCGTGGTCAACCAGTTCACCGGCGACGGCGTGATGGCGCTGTTCGGCGCCCCGCTCGCGCTCGAGGACGCGCCGCGCCGCGCCGTGATGGCGGGCCTCGCGATGCAGTCCGCGATCCAGCCGCTGGCGCGCGAGATCCACGCCACGCGTGGCATCGAGTTCCGCATGCGCATCGGAATCCACACCGGCCCGGTGGTGGTGGGCCGCATCGGCAACGACCTGCGCATGGACTACACCGCGATCGGCGACACGACGAATCTCGCGGCCCGCCTGCAGGCGGCCGCGGCGCCCGGCTCGGTGCTCGTCTCAGAGGCGACCCACCGCCTCGTCGAGGGCCTGTTCGAGGAACGCTCGGTCGGTCCCCTCGAGCTCAAGGGCAAGAGCCAGCCGGTAGCGGCCTTCGAGATGCTCTCGGAGCGCCGGGGGCGCCGTCGCATCGACGTCCTCGCCGACCGCGGGCTCACGGCCTTCACGGGCCGCGAGCACGAGCTCGCCGCGCTCACCGACGCCTTCGAGAGCGCGCGGCGAGGGAGCGGCCAGGTGGTGTTCCTGGCCGGCGACGCCGGGATCGGGAAGTCGCGCCTGCTCTACGAGTTCCGGAGCTCGTTGGCCGGAGCGCCGCACGTGTGGATCGAGGGGCGCTGCGCCTCGTACGGAAGCGCGACCGCCTTCCTGCCGATCGTCGACGCGCTCAGACGTTGGTTCGGTATCGACGACCGCGACGACGAGGCGGCGGCCGTCGCCAAGGTCGACGCGGCCGTGCTCGCGCTCGGCGCCGACCTGGCCTGGGCGCTGCCGTTCGTGCGTCTCCTGCTGTCGCTGCCGGCGGGCGACGAGGCGGCCGCGGCCCTCGACGCCGCGAGCCGCCGCAGCCAGACCTTCGGGGCGCTCAAGGCGCTCGCGCTCCGCGCCGCCGCCACAGACCCGCTGGTCCTGGCGATCGAGGATCTGCACTGGATCGACCGCGCATCCGAGGAGTACCTGGCCTTCCTGGCGGACGTGGTGCCGGGGATGCGCGCGCTCCTGGTGTGCTCGCATCGGCCCGGCTACCGCCAGCCCTTCGGCGACCGCAGCTATCACGCCCGCGTCGCCCTGCGGCCGCTCTCCGACGCCGAGATGGCGCGCATGACCCGCTCGCTGCTCGACAGCCGCGAGGTGCCGCCCGCGGTGTGCGAGCTGGTGGCGCGCAAGGCCGAGGGGAACGCGCTCTTCGTCGAGGAGGTCGCCAAGTCGCTGCTCGAGCAGGGCGTCCTGCACCGCGAGGGCGAGGCGTTCGTGCTCGATCGCGCCCCCGAGGCCATCGCGGTGCCGGACACGATCCACGACCTCCTGATGGCGCGCATCGATCGGCTGGGCGAAGAGCCGAAGCGCGCGATCCAGGTCGCCTCGGTGATCGGGCGCGAGTTCGCCTTGCGGCTCCTCGCCCGGATCACCGAGGCCGGCGAATCGCTCCCGCACCAGGTCGAGGAGCTGCGCGCGCTCGAGCTGATCTACGAGAAGGCAGCGCATCCCGAGCTCGCGTACATGTTCAAGCACGCGCTGACCCACGACGCCGCCTACCGGAGCATCCTGCGCGAGCGCCGCAAGGGACTGCACCGCACGATCGGGCTCGCCATCGAGGCTCTCTACGCCGACCGCCTCGCGGAGCACTACGAGACCCTCGCCCACCACTTCGAGCACGGCGAGGACTGGGATCGCGCGCTCGACTACCACGAGCGCGCTGCCGCCAAGGCCGCGGCGGGCTACGCGAGCGCCACCGTCGCCGAGCACTGCCGGAGCGCGCTCGCCATCGCCGACCGGCTCGGCGCGGCGGTCACCGCGGACAGGCGCCGCGCGCTCGAGGAGCGACTCGCGCTGGCCTGCCTCTACCTCTCCGAGTACCGCGCCTCGGCCGAGGCCTTCGTGCGAGCTGCCGGGCAGAGCGCCGACCCGCTGGCCCGCGCCCTGAACCTCGGTCAAGCAGGACACAGCTACGTGTGGGCGCACGACTTCGACCGCACGCAGGAGGTCGCCTCCGAAGCGCTCTCGATCGCGCGAGCCGGTGATGCGGCGCCGGGGGAAGCCATTGCGCTCACGGCCGAGGCCTTCCGGCAGGTCGTCGCGTTCGGTGCGATCGACGCCTTCGAGGCGCTCTCGCGCGAAGCGCTCGCCCGCGCCCGGGCGACGGGCGACGAGATCGGCGCGACGGTCGCCGGCGTCTTCCTGTTGGATGCGGCCGAGTGGACCGGCGACTTCAAGCGAGCCCTGGAGATCGGCGAGCCGCTGGTGCCCATCGCGCGCCGCCTCGGCCTGGCGCACATGTTGTTCTGGTCGTCCTGGTTCGTCGGCAAGGCGGCCTGCTGCCTCGGCGACTACGGCCGCGCGCTCTCGCATCTCGAGCAGGCCCGCGAGATCACGGAGCGGATCGGCGACCGCGCCTGGCGCTCCCGCATCCTCAACACGCTCGGCTGGTGCTATGGCGAGATCGGGAGCTACGCGCGCGCCATGGAGCACAACCGCCTCGCCGCCGAGCTCGCGCGCGAGTTCGGCGACGACGAGATCATTGCCAACGCCGAGATCAACCTCGCCTTCGACCACATGGCGCTCGGCGAGACCGCCCGCGCCGGGGAGCTGCTCGCGCGGCTGCGCGAGCGCGTGGCCCGCGCGAGCCCGTTCATGCGCTGGCGCTACTCGCTCCACCTCGAGCACGCGCTCGGCCGGGAAGCGCTCGCCCGGGGCGCTCCCGATCGCGCGCTCGCGTGTGCGCGCGAGGAACTCGCCGGCGCGGTCCGCTTCCGCGCTCGCAAGCTCGAGGCGCGCGCCCGCCTGCTCGAGGGCGAGGCGCTGCTCGCGATGGACGAACGCGAGAGCGCGCGCGGGGCCCTGCGCGAGGCGGTCCGCGTCGCGGAGTCGATCGGCCATCCGCGCGGCGCATGGCGGCCGCTGCGCCGCCTGTCCGAGCTGGCCCGCCGCGCGGGCGCGGCGGAGGAGGCCGCGCAGATCGAGGCGCGCGCTGAGGGCATCGCCGACGCGCTCGCCCGCTCGCTCGAGGAGCATCCGGAGCTGCTCGCCTGCCTGCGCGCCGCGCGCTGAAGGGAGGGGCGGAGCCCGACGGCACGCGCGCGCACGGTGCCGCCGGGCTCCGGGCGACGACCTTCCGGGTTGGGGGAGACTCGTCGCCAGATGGGAGGAGCTTGGGCCGCTCCGCGGCGCGGCGCTGTGAAGCGCGTCACAGGTCAGCCGAACTCCACGACTCCGAAGCGTTCCGGCAGGTGGAAGTCGGGGGGATCGGCGAACGTCGGCGACCAGGCGCTGAACTGCCCGCCGCCGGCCGCGTCGATGCGGAAGAAGTTGGCCCGCCAGCGATCGCCGGGGCGCGGAGCCACGCCGCCGGGCAGCGACGCGAAGGGGATGGCCCACTCGACGCTCCACCAGCAATCCGGCCCGCCCTCGCCTCCCGGCCGGCCCTTCAAGGCTCCGCGCACGCGAACTGCGCGCTGCCAGCCCTCGCAGCGCCACCCCCGGTCGACGCGCATCCCGCGGCGCCGTCGCTCGGGGCTCTCGACGAGCGCCTCGAACCACGCCCCACGCGGGCTCGTCTCGAGCTCGACGTAGCGCCGCACGTCGCCGTCGGGCGCGAGGAAGGCCTCGACGACCTCCTCGGTATAGATCGGCGCGTTGCGGCCGCTGAAGCTCCCCCAGATGTCGCGGTCCGCGCACTGGAAGGCGACGTAGAGCTGCGCGTCGTCGCGGCACACGCGCACCGCCGTCGGCTGGAAGACCACCGAGGGATCGAGGGGCGGTGCATCGCGCGCCAGGTGGCGCAGCGCCGCGTCCTCGTCGGGGGTCGCACCCCGCCCGTCCGACGGCACC
>Ga0335083_10005888_pt1 | contig 15441 bp, 15 predicted proteins | sample Lox_Sample_42_FD_206716 | JGI IMG/M metagenome (GOLD analysis project Ga0335083, IMG submission 206716) | Soil microbial communities from Loxahatchee National Wildlife Refuge, Florida, United States - Lox_Sample_4.2 | ecosystem: Environmental > Terrestrial > Soil > Wetlands | place: USA... | reverse complement strand
TCCTGGCCGAGGAGAGCCGGCATCCGCTGTTGCTGGAGCGGTTCCGCCAGCGGCTGGTCGAGCCGGGCCGCGAGCGGCTGCGCCGGGCCCTGCTGGCCGGCGTGGAGCAGGGCCAGCTGCCCGCCCAGCTGGACCTCGACGTGGCCGTCAACCTGCTGGTCGGCTCGTGCTACGCGCGCTATCTGGCCACCGCCGCCATCCCGCCGGACTGGCCCGACCGCGCGCTCAGCATCGTCTGGCCCCTCTGAGTGCGGACGATCTTCGAAACGGATCTTTCGAGAGAGTTCTCTTGACAACTTTCTCTCGAGAGATACTGTTGAAACATGTCTTCCGAGGACTCTGCGGCCGAGGGCGGCCAGCCGCGCACCCCGGTGCTGTCGGAGCTGCGCAAGGTGAGCGACGCGCGGACCCTGCGCGCGCTCACCCACCCGGTCCGTATCGCGCTGATCGAGACACTCGGCCTGGGTGGCGCGATGACCGCGACGCAGCTCGGCGAGCAGATCGGGGAATCCCCGACCACCTGCTCGTTCCACCTCCGCCAGCTGGCCAAGTACGGGTTCGTGGAGGAGGCGGGCGGCGGCAAGGGCCGGGCCCGGCCGTGGAAGATGACCTCGATCGGCATGAACATCCACGGCATCGGTGATCCCGAGGCCGAGATCGCCGCGGCCACCCTGGGCAGGCTCGTCACCGACCGCCAGATCGACCGGTTCCAGGCCTGGAACCGGTCCCGGGGCAGCTACCCCCGGGAGTGGCGGAGCGCGGCGGGGACCAGCGAGTCGATCCTGTACCTCACGCCCGACGAACTCAAGCAGCTCAACGACGAGCTGACCGAGGTGCTCTTCTCCCGGTTCCGGGAGCGGTTCACCGACCCGTCGAAGCGCCCGCCCGGCGCGCTCCCCGTGGAATACCTGCTGTTCTCCTACCCCATCGCCGTGCCCGGCGCCCCCGGAAGCGACGATCCGGAAAGCGGCGGCGAGCCTACCGCCTGACCGCCGCGCCCCACCCGACAGACCACCTCAGACCGGAGGCAGTTCCGCCATGCACCCGTACGACTACCAGCAACTAATCAGCGACCGGCACGACGAGCTGACCCGGGCCGCGGCCCGCGTCCAGCTGAGCGAGCCCTCCCACCGGGGCCAGATGCGGCGCAGCGCCGGCTGGCTGCTGGTGCACGTCGGCCTCAAGCTGGCCCTGGGCCCGGAGGCCCGATCCGCAACCGCACGACCTGCTTGATGCGGGCCTGACCGGCGCCCGAACCGGGAATCTAAGCTGCTAGGCAGAAGCGTGATCATGGCGATCCGGGACCGGAGGCACCAGCGTGGCGGTTGACTGGGCAATGCTGCGGGCGGCGGCCACCGAGGTGGCCGGCCAGGCCTACGCGCCGTATTCCAAGCTGCGGGTCGGCGCCGCGGGCCAGACCCCGGACGGGCGGGTGGTCACCGGCTGCAACGTGGAGAACGCCTCCTATGGCCTGACGTTGTGCGCCGAATGCGGCCTGGTCGCCGCGCTGCACGCGACCGGCGGCGGCACCCTGCAAGCGGTCGCCGTGGTGGCCGGGGACGGCGCGCCGCTGCTGCCCTGCGGCCGCTGCCGCCAGCTGCTGCTGGAAGCGGGCGGCCCGGACCTGCTGGTCGACACCGAGGGCGGCCCGCTGCCGCTCAGCGCCCTGCTGCCGGCCGCGTTCAGCGGCACCGACCTGGCCGGCCGGCGCGATGGCTGAGCCGCTGGTCATCCCGCCCGATACCGTCCACCTGATCCGGGCCAAGCGGGACGGGCAGCCGCTCACCGCGGCGCAGATCGGCTGGCTGATCGAGGCCTACCTGGGCGGCGAGGTCGCCGACGAGCAGATGTCCGCGCTGCTCATGGCCATCTACTTCAACGGCCTGGACACCGGAGAGCTGCGCGCCTGGACGTCGGCCATGATCGACTCGGGGGAGCGGCTCGATCTGGCCGCCGCGGGCCGCCCGACGGTGGACAAGCACTCCACCGGCGGCGTCGGGGACAAGGTCTCGCTGATCCTGGCCCCGCTGGTAGCGGCGTGCGGGGCCGCGGTCCCGCAGCTGTCCGGCCGGGGCCTCGGGCACACCGGTGGCACGCTGGACAAGCTGGAGGCCATCCCGGGCTGGCGGGCGCTGCTGTCCCCGGCCGAGATGCTGGCCGTGCTGCGCGAGGTCGGCTGCGTCATCTGCGCGGCCGGCCCGGGCCTGGCCCCGGCCGACCGCCGGCTGTACGCGCTGCGCGACGTCACCGGGACGGTCGAGTCGATCCCGCTGATCGCCAGCTCCATCATGTCCAAGAAGATCGCCGAGGGCACCGCCGGGCTGGTGCTGGACGTCAAGGTGGGCAGCGGCGCGTTCATGCGGGCCGAGGCCGACGCCCGGCTGCTGGCGCAGACCATGGTGACCATCGGCGCCGAGGAAGGCGTGGCCACCTCAGCGCTGCTGACCAGGATGGACACCCCGCTCGGCCGGGCCGTCGGCAACGCGATCGAGGTCGAGGAGGCGGTGGCCACGCTGCGCGGCGAGGGCCCGGCCGACCTGGTCGCGGTCACCCTGGCGCTGGCCCGGGAGATGCTCCGTCTGGCCGGCGTCGACGCGGACCCGGCGGCCGCTCTCGCCGACGGCCGCGCCCTGGCCGCCTACCGGGCCATGATCACCGCGCAAGGCGGCGACCCTGACGCGCCGTTGCCGGTGGCCGCGCACACCCGCAAGGTGCTTAACGCCCCTGCCTCCGGATGGTTGCGCAAGCTCGACGCGTACGCGGTGGGCGTGGCCGCCTGGCGGCTCGGCGCCGGGCGGGCCCTCAAGGAGCACCCGGTCAACCCGGCCGCCGGGGTGCTGTGCCTGGCCAAGCCGGGGGAGTGGGTCGAGCGCGGCCAGCCGGTGCTGGAGCTGCGGGCCGACGACGAGACCCGGTTCGCCCGGGCCGCCGACGCGCTCGCCGGGGCCATCGAGGTCGGCGCCGGGCCGCCCGCCGCCAGCTCACCGATCATCGACCGGATCGATCTGTGACAATGGGCGGATGACTCCCACGATCGAGGAGATCAGGGCCGTTCCCAAGGTGCTGCTGCACGACCACCTGGACGGCGGCCTCCGCCCGGCCACCGTGGTGGAGCTGGCCCGGGACATCGGTTACGACCAGCTGCCGTCGCACGACGTGGACGAGGTCGCGCGGTGGCTGCGCCGCGGCGCGCACCGCGGCCACCTGAACCTGTACCTGGACGCGTTCCAGCACACGGTCGCGGTGATGCAGACCCCCGAGGCCCTGACCCGGGTGGCGGCCGAGTGCGCCGAGGATCTGGCCGCCGACGGCGTGGTCTATGCCGAAGTCCGGTTCGCACCGGAACTGCACGTCAACCGCGGGCTCACCCTGGAGCAGGTGGTCACCGCGGTGCTGGAAGGGTTCCGGATCGGCAGCGCCGGGCGCGGCATCACCGTCTACGCCCTGCTCACCGCCATGCGCACGGCGGCCCGCTCGCTGGAGATCGCCGAACTCGCGGTCCGGCACCGGGACGAGGGGGTGGTCGGGTTCGACATCGCCGGGGCCGAGGCGGGCAGCCCGCCGACCCGGCACCTGGACGCGTTCCAGTACGTGGCCCGGGAGAACTTCCACATCACCATCCACGCGGGTGAGGGCTTCGGCCTGCCGTCCATCTGGGAAGCGCTGCAGTGGTGCGGCGCGGACCGGCTCGGGCACGGGGTGCGGATCGTGGACGACATCCGGATCGGGGCCGACGGCACCACCTCGCTCGGCCGCCTGGCCAGCTACGTGCGCGACCAGCGGGTGCCGCTGGAGATGTGCCCCAGCTCCAACGTGCAGACCGGCGCGGCCCCGTCGATCGAGGAACACCCCATCGGGCTGCTGCGCCAGCTGTCCTTCCGTGTCACCGTGAACACCGACAACCGGCTGATGAGCGGGGTCACCCTGTCGTCGGAGTTCCACCGGCTGGCCGACGCGTTCGGCTACGGCTGGTCTGATTTCGAGTGGCTCACCATCAACGCGATGAAGAGCGCGTTCGCCCACTTCGACCAGCGGCTTCGGATCATCAACACGGTGATCAAGCCCGGGTTTGCCACCGCGCGCGCGGCGAGTGATGCTGTGGTCCGGGTACACGGACCGAAAGCGGGGTAACCGGGCAGCGTGAGCGGATCGGTGCAGGCCAGGCCGGCGACGGCGGCGGCCAGTCAGGCAGGTTACTGGGCGGCGGAGATCGTCGGCTCTGACGGCGCGCTGCGCCAGGTGCTGCACGGCCTGCCCGGCACCGACACGGCCGGCGTGCAGCAGCGCGCGGCCGCGCTGGCCACCCGGTCGATCAAGCGCCAAGCCAAGCTGTGGGCGCTGGACACCGCGGTCCGGATGACCGACCTGACCACGCTGGAGGGCGCCGACACCCCGGGCAAGGTGCGCGGGCTGTGCGCCAAGGCCCGGCGGCCCGACCCGCAGGACGACGGCGTGCCGCCGGTCGCGGCCGTGTGCGTCTATCCCGACCTGGTCGCGGTGGCCCGCGAGGACGTGGCGGGCAGCGGGGTGAAGGTCGCTTCGGTAGCGACCGCGTTCCCGTCCGGCCGGGCCTCGCTCGCGGTCAAGCTGGCCGACGTGGCGGAGGCGGTGGCCGCGGGGGCCGACGAGGTCGACATGGTGATCGATCGGGGCGCGTTCCTGGCCGGCAAGTATGGCCAGGTCAGCGACGAGATCCGGGCCGTACGCGAGGCCTGCGGGCCGGCCCATCTGAAGGTCATACTGGAGACCGCCGAGCTGGCCACCCTGGACAACGTGGCCCGGGCGTCCTGGCTGGCCATGCTGTCCGGCGCGGACTTCATCAAGACCTCGACCGGCAAGGTCTCGCCCGCGGCCACGCCCGCGGTGGCCCTGGTCATGCTGGCCGCGGTGGCCGACTTCGCCGCCGCCACCGGGCACCAGGTCGGAGTCAAGGTGGCCGGCGGGGTGCGCACGGCCAAGGACGCGATCCGCTACCTGGTGCTGGTCAAGGAGACCGCCGGGCCGGACTGGCTGACCCCGGACCGGTTCCGCATCGGCGCCTCCAGCCTGCTCAACGACCTGCTCATGCAGCGCCGCAAGCAGCTCACCGGCGCCTACGCCAGCCCCGATTACTTCACCCTGGACTGAAGGCCGGCGCTGATCCGACCATCAATGCAACATCTGTTTCAAGCGTTAATGCAACATCTGTTTCAGATATTGGCTGGTGCGGCGCCAAAACTGTAACACCTATTGCAAACCTTACAAACCGTTGACCCGGCCCTCGCCAGCCTTGACAGCTATGGAGGGCTATTTTACGCTCGCGGCAGATCTTACTTAACTTGGGGAAAGTAGCGCGTGCGCACAGTAAAGGAGGACTTACGGCGAGTCCGGCCACTCCCCTAATGCCACCAGATGGTCATCCGCGCTGGGGGAACTCCCGCCGAGTAACTCTTTCCACCACCTCGGAAGGTCAACAATGGGTTTTCTGCTTCTAGGTATAGACAGCCTGATCGCGTGCATCGCGATCAGCCCGATCGTCGGCCGGCGGATGATGTTGCCGCTGGCCCTGCTGTTCGGCGTCGGTGACGGCCTGGGGTTCCTCCTCGGCACAGCCTTCCACTTTTCAATGCCGGACAACGTCAGCACCGACGTCCAGACATCGGTTCTCGTCGTACTCGGGCTCTACTGGATCGGGGTCGCCTTCTTCTCGAAGAAGGCCGCGGATGCTGAGCAGCAGTCGTCCAAGACGCACTGGGGCGTGTGGGTCCTGCCCTGGGCGCTGAGCGTAGACAACATCACCTACGGTGTGGTCGACGGCGTGTCCAAGGGCGCCTCGGTCTGGGCCTCGGCCGGTGAGCAGGCGCTGTCCAGCGCGATCCAGGCCGGTATCGGGTTCGGGATCGGCCTGGCCATCCTGTACGCGTTCCCGGCGTTGCGGCGCCGTATGGCGCTGGCCAACGGAGTCGCCGGAGTCGCCGTGATCGTCGCGGCCGGAGCCTTGCTCTTCGTCGGCTGATCCCAGGCCTTTCCGCCCCCGGCCCCCACCAAATTCCGGCGGGGGCCGGGCGGCTGCCTCAACCGGTGCGGCCAGATTGGGCTCGGCCGTACCGGGACGTGTGCAGCAATCCCGGCTCCGAGATTGGCCAGATCATTCAGTTCGTACACCGGAAGGCATAACGAATGGGGTCGGCACAGGTGGCTTCCTACGGGATCCTCGTGCTGATCGCCGGACTGTATATGGGCTGGCACGCGCGCCGTGTGCATACGGTGCACCGCGAACTGAGAACGCTCAGGGCGCGCATACCCACGGTCCGGCGGCTCAGGCTTACCGGCGGGCTGACCCTGGTCACGATGCTCGCCATTACGCTCCTGGCTATCCGGGCGCTGGCCCGGTGAGATGCGGTCTCAGACGCCCCAGGTATGACTCCGCGGATTCAGATAGAAGTGACGAAGCTGCACCGCCTGTCCGTCGTCGATCAGCCCGGCCGCCAGCGCACGGTCGATGACCTGCGGATAGCTGGTCAGCGCGCGCGCCGGCCACTCACCCAGAGTCTCCCTCATCTCGGCGAAGCCCCAGTTGGCGATGGATTGGACCCCGGCGATCAGCCAGCCGGTCTCGTCCCGGATCGCGCGGATGGCCTGCGCGACGCTGCCCGCCGAGGCGACCACGTCGTCGACCACGACGGCCCGCGCCCGGAGCTGGACATCGCGCCTGGGCAGGCCCTCCACCCGGGGCCCTCCGGCCGCACGTGGCTGCGCGCGCACATAGGCCAGCGGAAGGCCGAGCCGGTCGGCTACCGCCGTGGCCCACGGGATCCCGCCGTGGGCCACCCCGGCGATGTAGTCCGCGGCCGGGAACGCTCCGGCGATCGCATCGGCCAAGGCGTCAGCGATCAGGCGGCGGTGGGCGGGGAAGGCGATGAGCCGGCGGCAGTCACAGCCGCAGGGCGCGACGATGCCGGACTTCCAGCGGAACCAGCGATCACGCGGCCGGCTGAAGTCGGCGGTGAAGGCACCGCACGCCACCAGGCATTCGGCGGCGGACAGCGCGTAATGCGCGTCGGTCAGGCCCGTCGTCTGAGCGGCCATGGTCAGGTACGAGGACCCTGCGGGCTGAGTTCCGCCACGTCTACCATCGTCGGCCGATCAACTGATGGCCCGCCGCGCCGGCTGAGTTCCCGGCGCACGATCGTGTGGCTGGGCCGGTAGGCGGCCATGCCCGCGTAACCGTCAAGCAGGCTGTTGCGATGCAGTTCCCGGACGAAGTGGTCCGGCATCCCGGCGAGGAACGATGGAAGGCCGGGCCTGCTAGCCGGGCTGAGCAGGAATTTGCAGACCCGGACGTTCCAGCTGAAGTCGGCGGCGGTGGCAACATCCGCCAACTCCCCCAGCGACTTGACGAATGCGTGGTTGAGCCGGTCTTCCAGGGTCGGATCCAGCCCGGCGCCCGCCTCCTGAACCGCTGCGACGTGGACGAACATTCGTGATCCGAGCGGAAGTACGTCGCTGGCCAGCAACAGGCATCGCTGGTGCGCGCCTGTCACCTTGACGTCGTCCACGACGATCAGGTGTGCGCCGTCAGGCCCCGGCCGGAGCCGGTCGAAGGAGAGGGCGTTGCCCGCCATAAGCCGTGCCCTGGCGTCTGCCGGCAGCGTGCCGTAGTCACCCGGCGGCACCACTGCGCGGTCGATCCGCACCAGGTACGCGGGCGGCAGCCGGTGCCGGGCCCGCTCGGTGGTGAGCATGGCCGTGAACCGCACCGCCAGAGCATGAGCCGCGGTCGGCACATGACGGTACGGGGACGCGGCAACTAGCAGCTGGTGCTGGGTGACCAACGCGTGGTTCCGGGCCAGGAAGGCCGTCCCCAGTGCGCGAGCGAACACGCCGGCCGCGGCCGCCGAACCGTACTTGTACTTGCTGTAGAGGATGACGTCGAATGGCTGGGAGCTGTCCGGGCCGATGGCCGAACCCAGACCATCGAGCTGGTACAGCGCGAACTCGGCGGCCGGGCTCGGTGGCCTGGCCGGCGCCCGCGGGGGTAGTTGGTCACCGGGCATGAGTCAGGCGCCTGCCAGCAGGAGAGGCGCCACCCCGGACAGGTCCGGGCAGCGAAAGTCGGCATCCGCCCGGGCCGCCTCGGTATGCGGCAGGCCCCGGTCAACCAGCACGGTTCTTATCCCCAGTCGCTTCGCACCGCCCAGTTCCCCGTCGCCGCCGTCGCCGACAAAAACCGCCTCCGCCGGGGTGACGCCGACGGCCGCCAAGGCAGTGTGGTAGATGCGTGGGTCCGGCTTCAGCACTCCGAGCGAGTACGACATGACCACGGCGTCGGTGGCGGCCCGCAGGCCGAGGGTGTCCAGCACCCGCTCAGACGGGCGGGCGGCGTTGGAGACCACCGCGAGACGCAGGCCGGCGGCACGTAGTGTGGTCAGCGTGGCCAGAGCGTGCGGGTCGAGGCGGATCCCGGCATAGAAGCTGGCCAGGTGCTCATCCACCACGGCGGCGACCCGCGCCGGGCGGCACGGTTGACCGGCCTCCCGGCAGGCCAGGTGGACCCGGGTGGTCAGGTCCGGCACGGCGCCGGTCATGGCGGCCCGTCCCAGGGCCCGGTACGCCACCAGCCAGCGCTCCGGGTCGGCCCCGAGCGCAGTGGGCACGGAATGATAGAAAGAACTACCCGAACGAGCCTGGATTAGGGTTTCATACAAGTCGAATAGCACGGCGGCCGGCCGTGTCGTTCGACCACACATACTGCGGAACCTAAGTCAGCGCTCTTTAACTGTCAATAGTTTGTAATAGGTGTTGCAGCGGGCTCCGCGGACTCGGTGACCGAAACAGGTGTTGTGGACGAATGGTGACGGACGAGACTCCCACTGGCTGGCTCGTATTTCTGAGCCAGTTGCCCAGTTCGCCATCCAGTCCCCGGGTAACGCTGTGGCGTCGACTGCGCACGGCCGGTGCGACGGGCATGCTGAACGGCTCCTGGGTGCTGCCGCATACCCCGGCGCACGCGCAGTTCTTCGAGCAGTTGCAGGAGATGGTGCTGCGGAACGGCGGAAGCGGATTCGTGCTGGCCGTTCCGGAGTCGTCCCCGGAGACAGACGAGGCGATAGTGCAGCGATTTCGCATCGACCGGGCCCGGGAGTACGACGAGTTCATGGAGCGCTGCGAGGCATTCCTGATGGAAATAGGAAAAGAGAGCCGGGCAGGCAAGTTCACTTTCGCTGAACTCGAGGAGACCGAGCAGGACCTGAAGAAACTAGCGCGCTGGCTGGCAAAGATTCAGAAGCGGGATTTCTTCCCGGATGATCGCTGGTCCCAGGCGACTGACATCGTGGAGCGCTGCCGGGACGCGCTAGCACGCTTCTCTACGGCCGTCTATGAGGCTGAGAAAGTACAGGAGCCGCCCCGGAGCCTGGCGGCGCTGCCGCCCAGCCAGCTGGGCGAGCGTCAGCTGCCGTCGGGGTAACCGCCACGGTGCGAGACCATCGGATAGTGCGGCAGCGCCGCGGCCGGGTCGGCCAGCATGACCTCGGTCCGGCCGAGATACGGCGCGTGGGCGCGCCAGCCGCCCGGGTAGGGACGCAGGCCGGCCGCGATCCGCGGCTGGCCGCCGCCGTCCGCGAACAGCGCGCGGAGCGCGTCAGCCAGCCCGGCGATCTGGTCCGCGCCGAACCGGTCCCGCCAGCGCTGCTCGACGGCGCTGACCAGCCGCTGGTAGTCCTGCTGGGCCTGCTGGCCGCGGCTGGTGAGCCGGGCCACCTGGCCCCGTGCGGCCGCCGGGTCGGGTTCGGCCACCGCATAGCCGCCACGCTGCAGCATCCCGAGCGCCACGCTGATCGCCTCCTTGGACAGCCCGGCCCGGTGTGGAAGATCGGCTACCGGGACCGGGTCCGGGCTGAGCACCCGCAGCGCGCCCGAGCCGACCACCATGGTCACCGGCGACTCGCCCGCCACGTCCAGGGCGAAGGCCAGCAGCGCGTGGCACAGCAGCGCCGGCAGACTGGGGCCCACGCCGCGGCCGGCCTGCCGGCCCGCGGCCAGCCAGGCATCGTGATCAGCCCGGTGCACGCCGGTCACCGGCAGATACGGCGGCAGGACCAGGCCGGTCTGCCGGGATAGCATCCGCAGCGCCCCGGCCAGCGCGGAGATCTGGTCCGGGCCGAACCGGTCCCGCCAGCGCCGCTCGATCTCGGCCGTCAGCGGCCGCCAGACGGACTGGGCCCGCTGGCCCGCGAGGGTGGGCCGGACCACCCAGTCCAGCCGGGGCGGCTTGGCCCGCTCGTCGGCCGGATCCGGCTCGACCGTGACATAGCCCCACCGCTGGAGCCCGGGCAGGTTGGTGATGGCGGCCAGCGCCGACACGTCCCCAAGCCGCACGCCACCGGGCGGGATGAACCGCATGAAGTTCGCCCACATGGCCTGGGACACGAGCCACGGCCCCCGGGCCCCGGCGGCCGGCCCGCGGGTGGTCTGGTGCGGGATCCGGTGCTCGTACTCGTTGTCGAACTCGATGGTGAACGCGACCAGGGCCTGGGACAGCAGCGCGGGCAGCGGCCTGTCTGCCACTGCTTTCGAGCTGGCCCGGGCGGTCGCGGCCCTGGGCAGCGCCGGGTCCAGGGCCGCGCTGATCAGCAGGGCCCGGGGCCCGGGCTTGGCCGGGGCGGGCGGGATCGCCCGGCCGTGTGCCCGCAGCACCTCGCGGGCGCCGGTGAGCTGCGCGGTCCAGCCGTGCCCGGCCAGCCAGCCGACCGGGTCGTCCGGAGCCGCCGACCGGCGCAGCGCCACCGCCGGCGAGCTCTGGTCGGTGGGCACCCGGCTGCGGAACGTCAGGCCCAGCCGGCTTCCCGGGGCCGACAGGCTGGTCACCCGGTCCAGCAACTGGTCCACGTCGTCCGGGCTGAGGTAAACGAGCAGGCCCTCGGCCACCCAGGCGGCCGGCTGATCCGGCCGCAGGCCCGCGGCCCGGAGCGCGGCCGGCCAGTCGTCGCGCAGGTCCCCCGGGATGGTGATGCGCTCGCAGCTCGTTTCGGCCTGCTGCGCGGCCAGCACCTGCTCCTTGGTGGCCAGCACGTCGGCGGTGTCCAGCTCGAAGCAGCGCACCCCCGGCGGCCAGGGCAGCCGGAACGCCCGGGTGTCGAAGCCCGCACCGAGCAGCACCACCTGCCGGGCGCCGTCCGCGCAGGCGGCCAGGACCAGCTCATCGAGGAACACCGTGCGGGCCACGATCCACAGCCGCAGCGCGGCCGCCTGCCGGCCGGTGGCCTGGCGTGGCGGCGACCCGGCCGCCGCCACGAACGACCCGGCCAGCGGGTCGGCGAACAACCGGTCCGCCCGCCCGGTCTCCGCCGCCCGGATCCCGGCCACCGTCAGCCCCGTCCCGCCCACTCCGGCCAGCGGCACCGGCCCGGGATTGTCCGCCACGAAGGTCACTCTAGAGTCATCGGCAGGGGATACCGCAGCCCGGCACCGGGCCTGCTAGGAGGGACAGCGATGGCGGCGGACAGGGACGGGTACATCGATCTGCGGTCGGACACGGTGACCAGGCCGTCGCCGGCCATGCGGGCGGCCATGGCCGAGGCCGAGGTGGGCGACGACTGGTACGGCGACGACCCGACGGTCAACCGCCTGCAGGATGCCGCGGCCGAGCTGACCGGCCAGGAAGCCGCGATCTACCTGCCGACCGGGACGGCCTGCAACCAGATCGCGGTGCACGCGTTCGTCCGGCCCGGCCGGTTCGCGCTGTGCGAGGCCACCGCGCACGTCGGCGGCACCGAGGCCGGGTCGGCGGCCGCCCTGTCCGGGGTGGCGTTCCGCCGGGTGCCGGCGCGCGAGCGCGGGCTGCTTGACGCCGATCAGGTCGCGGCGGCGCTGCAGCCCGATCCCTACGACGTCGACGTGGTCGACCTGGTCGCGCTGGAGAACACCCACCAGGTGGGCGGCGGCTCGGTCATGCCGGTGGAGAGCCTGGCCGCCATTTCCGGGGCGTGCGCCGCGGCCGGTGTCCCGCTGTACCTGGACGGCGCGCGCATCTTCAACGCCTGCGCGGTCTCCGGCGCCAGCGTGGCCGAATATGCCGGGCAGGTGGACGCGATGATGTTCTGCCTGTCCAAAGGGCTCGGCGCGCCGATCGGGTCGCTGCTCATGGGGGACGCCGAGTTCATCAGGGAAGCCCGCCGGCTGAAGGTGCTGTTCGGCGCGGCCTGGCGGCAGGCCGGGGTGATGGCCGCGGCGGGCCTGATCGCGCTGCGCGACGGACCGGGGCGGCTGGCCGACGATCACGCCAACGCGCAGCGGCTGGCCCAGGGGATCGCGGAGACCATGCCGGACGCGATCGACCCGGCGGCGGTGCAGACCAACATCCTGTTCGTGGACGTCACCCAGACCGGCCATCCGGTGCTGGAGTGGCGGGAGCGGCTGGCCGGGCACGGGGTGCTGGTGACCATGGTGGCCGGGCGGCTGCGCATGCTCACTCACGCCGACGTCAGCGCGGCCAGCATCGACGCCGCGCTGGCCGCGTGGCGAAAGGTTGTTTCCGAGCTGGCCGGGTCGGCGTCCAGAATCCAGCCGGCCTGAAACTTTCATAAACTCAGCCGGGGCCGCCCTATCACGGCGGGTAGGGCCGGCCGTGTATTCCAGGTGTATTCAGTAGGCCGGCCAAATTAGCCCGGGAAATGACCCGGGCCGAAACGGGTGAGCCGCACGGCGCCGCTGCGTTCGGCCATGGCCACCCGCGGGCGGTCGGCCGCCGGGCGCCGGCCCGGCCCGGGCGACCTGCTCGGGAACGGCCGGGCTGGCAGCGAGATGGCCGCCTCCAGGGTGCCGATCCGGCGCAGGAACGCGTACGCGAACCAGGTTGGCGCCCACAGGATGCTGCGCCAGCACCCGTACTTGATCGCGTAGGGCAGGCTGATCACCAGGACCACCCCGCCGCCGGCCGCATACAGCAGGACGAACGACAGCAGGTTGGCCCGGTAGGCCGGGCTGGTCAGCGCCAGCGCGAGCAGGAACACCGGGGCCACCAGGCCGGCCTGGATGGAGAACCAGGAGAACCCGCGGCGCAGCGTCCAGAACCATACCCGCGGGCCGGCCAGCCCGCTGCGCAGCGGGACGTGCCGGGCGTAGACGTGAAAGCCAGCCCGGGCCCACCGGGTCCGCTGCTCGACGAACTCCCCGGGGCTGCGCGGCACGTCCTCATAGGAGCGGATCCGCGGGTCGGCCACCACCCGGTAGCCGAGCCGCCCGATCTGCATGGTGACGTCGGAGTCTTCCCCGTTCATGCCGACCGGGAAGCCGCCCGCGGCCTCGACCGGGCCACGCCGCATGGCGGTGAAGGTTCCGGGGATGACGACGATCCCATCGACCATGCTCTGCCCGAGCCGGGCGAAGCGGAACTGGAACGCGGTCTCCAGCACCCGCATCCGGTGGAACCAGGTGACCGTGTCGGTCCGTGGCTCTTCCATCGCGCCGACGCAGCCGACCTCGGGGTCGGCGAACCACGGCACCGCATAGACCAGGGTGTCCTCGCCCAGCACACAGTCGGCATCCACCCGGATGACGATCTCCGCGTCGGTGGCCGCGATGGCCCGGTTGAGCGCCGCGGCCTGGCGCGCGTTGGGCCCGGTCAGCACCCAGCCGGTGGCATACCGGAAGCCGGCCATCACCTCTTCGGCGAGCTGGGCGGTGTCGTCGGTCGAGCCATCGTCCGACACCACCACCTGGACCGGGCCGCCGTAGCGGCCGGCCGCGATGTCCGCCGACTCCAGCAGCCTGATGATGTTGTCCGACTCGTTGTAGGCCGGGATGATGATGTCCACCGGGGGCCGGTACCGGCCCGGCTGGGGCAGCTTGCGGTTGACCCACCACAGCAGCCACAGCGGGGCGAACATGAAGATGAACAGCACGCTCACCGCGTAGAGCGGGAGGAACACCTGCAGGACCGAGCCCAGGTGTGACACCTCGGAAATGTAGGCGTACCCGGCGATCAGCACCGTGACCACGGTGACCAGCGCACAGCAGGTGAGCACGGTGTCCCACAGCCGGGGGCGGCGCTCGATCGGCAGCACGGTGGCCCGGGGCAGCACGAACGTCGTGAACGTCATGCGCATCACGACCAGCCCGCCGATCAGCAGGTTGGCCAGGGTGGCCTCGATGCCGAACGGCGCGACCAGCCAGCCGGACGCGATGCCGACAGTGATCATCAAGGCCTGGGTGAGCACCGACAGGGCCAGGTAGATCACCGCATGCCCGAGCACGGCCAGGCGGCGGCCCAGGTTGGCCCGGACCACGACGGCCATGGCGGCGAAGTAGGTGACGCCGAAGAACACCAGGGCAGGCCGCAGCCGGGCGGTGTAGCCGTTCACGGTGGCCGGGTCGCGGGTGATCGCCGCCGCCACCTTGCTGACCGCGGCCGAGTACAGCGCGGGCGGCGACGGGTGCCGCAGCAGCAGGAAGACCAGGCTCAGCACCGCGGTCACGGCGAAGAAGGCCAGCGTGCGGGGCCGCCAGCGCGGGGTCTTGGTGTGCCGCGGTATGACCACGCTGGCCAGCCCGTCCCCACGGTCGTCGGTGCTGTCCCCGGCCACCGGCAGGAGGCAGGCGGCGATCAGCGTGATCAGCAGCAGCACCGAAAGGGCCAGGACCGAAATATTCATTAAGCACCTACACAAAAGTGCGCTAAGAGTTCTTGTTAACGTTATCAGGCGGCTTGCCGGCGGTCGGGGAAGTTGTCTATCCGTAGGCATTCCGTAAGCAATGACAAGCTCGCCGGATTCAGTCCGCTTGAGCAATTATCCGGTGATAGGCTCGTTATAAGCCGCTCACTTGGGGTGAACCGATATGTCCCTGCTGATCGAGGACGACTACCCTGAGCCAGTCGACCCTCAGCAGGACGCCGAAAGCGAGCGGAACTGGCCGGGCCGGTGGCCGTGGCGGGCATGGTCCCGGCAGCCGCCGGGCCGGCCGGCTCAGGATCGGGCCGCGCCCGCGGCGCGGCACCTCCTGATCGCCGATGAGGCGCCCGCCCCGGCGCCGTACGCGCCTTACTCCGACCCGGACCCGGGCCGGTACGAGAACCCGTACGTCAGCCCGTACGAGAACCCGTACCCGCCAGACGCGGACGTGGATCGCGGCATCCGGTACGAGGACCGCGACGAGGATCCCGATGAGGGCGAGGAAAGCGGCGCCGGCGACCCGTACGACCCGGAGCCGGCGGGCGGCCGGCTGCGCCCGGAGGGGCTGCGCGGGTTCGTCACCACCCCGCAGCGCCTGGGCGGGATCCTGCTGGCCGCGGCCTCGGTGGTGGCGGTGGCGCTCTACGTGCCGTCGGTCCTGGCGGCCGACCAGCACTCGTTCACCGGGGTGGTCAGCAACACCGCGATAGCCAGCCTTAACTTCGGTGCGGCCGGCCAGGTCGCCACCGTGCCGGTGCGCCTCGGGCAGGCGGTCCGTAAGGGTCAGGTA
>Ga0335083_10005886_pt1 | contig 15446 bp, 16 predicted proteins | sample Lox_Sample_42_FD_206716 | JGI IMG/M metagenome (GOLD analysis project Ga0335083, IMG submission 206716) | Soil microbial communities from Loxahatchee National Wildlife Refuge, Florida, United States - Lox_Sample_4.2 | ecosystem: Environmental > Terrestrial > Soil > Wetlands | place: USA... | reverse complement strand
GGGCCGGTAGTAACGCGGATCGCCGATCACGGCCTTCATGAAGTCGGGCTGGTTGAGGGCGTACTCGGCGGCGCGGCGGTAGCGCAGGTCGTTGAAGGGCGGCTGCTTCCAGTTGAAGCGGAGGATGAAGGTGGCGCCCAATTTGTCGGTGATGAGGACCTCGATGTTCTTGTCCTTCTCGAGCTCGGGCAGCAGATCGTGCGCGGGCTGCTCGATCATGTCGATCTCGCCCTTCTCGAGCGCATTGATCGCGGTCTGCGCATCGGGGATCGACACCCATTCGATCCGATCGAGCTTCGCGACCTTGCCGCCGGCGAGACCCGAGGGCGGCTCCTTGCGCGGCACGTAGTCCGGATTGCGCACATAGACGGTCTTGTCGCCCGGCTTCCACTCGTCCTTCTTGAAGATGAAGGGACCGGAACCGGTCGTGTCGGAGATCTGCTGGGCGAGGGGAGTCTCGGCGACGCGCTTGGGCATGATGAACAGCGGGACCGAGGCAGGCCGCGCGAGCGCCGACAGCACGAGACCGAGCGGCTCCTTGAGCACGATCGCGAAAGTGCGCTCGTCGACCGCCTTCATCTCGCTCGTGGTCCTGGCCAGCAGGCCGCCGATGGCGTCCTTGTCGGTCCAGCGCTTGATCGAGGGCAGCACGTCGGCCGTCGTCACGGGCGAGCCGTCGTGCCACTTGAGGCCGGGGCGCAGCTTGAAGGTCCAGGTGAGCTTGTCGTCGCTCACCGTCCAGCTCTCGACCATCTGCGGCTGCGGCTTCAGGTGCTCGTCGAGCGCGAACAGCGTGTCGTAGATCATGAATCCGTGGTTGCGCACGATGTAGGCCGTGGTCCAGATCGGATCGATGATCTTGAGGTCCGAATGCATGACCACGCGCAGGGTCTTGGGCGATTGCGCGGCGGCGAGACCGGGAAGCAGCAGGGCCGGCGAGGCGAGCAGCGAACGGCGCAGCATGAGGATCTCCCTTACACGGTGACGGGCGGCGTCCAGCTCGTGTGCTCGTCGAGCGGATAGACCGGCCGTGGCAGCTTGCTCCACGGGAAGTTCGCAAGCACGGGCGATGTGAGGCCGGGGCAGTCGATTTCGTAGATCTGTTCCGGCCTGAAGAACTCGTCGAACCCGCCGCGGAAATGGCCGCGGCTCTTCACGACCACGACGCGGGCGGCGGCGATGTCGAGGCCGAAGCTCTCGAATTGGCGCGGATCCATGCACTGGCAGCGGTGCGTGATCACGACGATCAGGATGCCATCCAGGTCGAGCAGGGCTGACGGCCCCATGTCCGCCGAGACATTGCGCAGCACGCCGCGGCGGCCGACATACTTGCCGTCGGTCAGCTTCACGACCTTGGCCGCGCACTCGAACGGCTGGGAGAACTCGTGCGTCTCCTGCGTATTGAAGCGTGCCGTGAAGCTCGCCCCTTCGCCCAGCCGATGCGCTTCGGCGGCGAGGGCGGCATCGTTGAACACGCCGAAGATCACCCCTCGCGCGCCTTCGCCCTTGAGCGCGCGCAACAGGTACGTCGTGTTACCGCGTGCGCCGCCGCCCGGATTGTCGGCGACGTCAGCCAGGATGATGGGCTTCTGCGCCGTGTCGCGCCCGACGGAGACCGCGAGCTGCACGCCTTCGTAGAGCGGCAGCATGCTGCGCTTGAACCGCTCCTTCATGCCCCAGGCGCGCCGGGCGATGTCGAGCGAGAGCGCGGCGGCTGCCTCGCGCTTGCCATTGCGCGCCGTCACCACGGCGGTGAGGCCGTTCTTGGGCGAATCGGCATAGGCGAAGCCCGCCATCACCGAGACGTTCACGATGTCGCCGCCGACCTTGGTCTGGCCGTACTCGATCAGGTCGGCATAAGGCCCCTGGTTGGGCCCGCGTGCCGTCAAGAGCGCAATGGGCGGCGAGACGATCGGCACCTTCACCATGGTGACGGCCGTCCTCGCGCCCGCCAGGCACTCGCGCATGTGCTTCGCGGCTTCGATGCCACGCTCGTGGATGTCGTTGTGCGGGTTCTCGAGATAGCCGACGAAGACCGAGAGATTGTCGGTCATGCGGCGCGAGACATTGGCGTGCAGGTCGAATACCGCGACCACCGGCACCTCGGGTCCGACGATGGCGCGAACCAGCTCGAACAGGTCGCCGTCGGGATCGTCGGTGCCCTCGGCCAGTGCGGCGCCATGGCAGGAGACGAACACGCCGTCGACGGGCAGCACCGAGCGGAGGCCGGCGCCGATCTCCGCCAGGAAGCTCTTGAAGAAGTTCCCTTCGACCGGGCCACCGGGTTGCGCCTGCGCCACGCGCAGCGGCACGGGCGTCCAGGGGCCGGTGCGATCCATCTCGACGAAGAAGCCCGGCAGGTCGGGGAGCGTGATCGAGGCGGCGGCGCGGCCTTCGGTCACGATGCGGTTGCCGCGGATATCGACGTCGTTCTCGAAATCCTCCGCCGTGCTCACGGGCGAGAAGCGGTTGCACTCGATGGCGAAGCCCAGCACGGCGATGCGCGGATTGTCCTTCGACACGGTCCTGCTCCTAGCGATGGCCCTCGAGGAACGTTCCGACGAGCCGATTGAAGGTCGCTGCCTGCTCGAAGTAGGGCGAGTGGCCGCAGTCGCGGAGGAACTGGACCTGGCCGTGCGGCATGGCGGTGGCGATGGCGCTGGCGAGGAACGAGGGGAAGACCACGTCTTCGCTGCCGGCGATCAGCAAGGTCGGCACCTTGAAGTCCTTGACGTCGGCGAGCGTGCGCGTCGCGGTGCGGCGCAGTCCCGCGCGCAGCTTCTCCTTGTCGAGCTGGCCCGCCATCTCGTCGATGTTGAGGTAGAGATGATGCAGTGCCGGGAAGCGCCGCGCGCCGCTCATGCCGATCGCCGGATGAACGCCCTTCGCCAGACCCTCCGCGACCTTGGCCTCGGCATCCTGCAGCCAGGCGTCGTATTGCGAGCCGCCGGTCGGATCGCAGCCGCGCCGGTCGAGCGTGCCCGACGTCGAGCTCAGCACCAGCGCGCGCACGCGGGAAGGATTCGCCAGCGCATATTCCAGCATCGTCCATCCGCCCATCGACTGGCCGACCAGCCGCACGTCGGGGAAGCCGAGGTGATCGATCAAGGCCGCGAGGTCGGCCGCATAGTCGGCCGGATCGGGGCCGCCCGGGATCGGGTCGGAGGGCGCGAAGCCGCGATGGGCGAAGGCGACGCAGGTGTGGTTCACCGCGAAGTGCGCCACCTGCTGCCACCAGCTCATATGATTGCCGCCGAGTCCATGCGCGAAGAAGAGGGCGGGGCCGCTGCCGGTCACCTCAAAATGCAGGCGGCCGAAGGGCCGCTCGAGTTTGCCGACAGTACGCATGGGCTCCCCTCAGAAGAGCACCAGCCTACCGTCCGATATGCCGAGCGGCCAGCGGCCTGCGGCGAACAGTCTGAACTTGGATTCGAAGACTGAATTTTCAGCGCCGGCGATTCGAGCGACGGCGAGCTGATAGACCGCTTGCGAAGCGGAACCGGCGGCGACGTGGATCGAGGCTCGTGCTGCATTGCCCAGACGCGCGGCCGCCGTCGCTGCCTTGCCGTGCACGAGGTCGCCCACTTCAGTCGTGAGCTCGGTGAGCGAGGTCCAGAGGGCGCGTTCGGGGTAGTTCTGCTCAGCCTGGGCAAGCAGGGACTTGCGCAGCGTCTCTTCGCGGTTCCACCAGTCGAGCGATGTCGTAGGCGACTGCAGGAAAGCCTCGGCCTCAGGCCACGAGGCGACTCGCTCGACCCTGTCGACGCCGCCATAGACTTTTGCCTCGGCGATGTCGCCCTCGGTGAGAGACTCGCCCAAGGCGGCGAACCAGGAGGCGGAGCGGACGGCCGCGCGCAGCGGCCCTAGAAAGATCACGCGGCTTCCGCGACCTTCGGCAGGGTGAGGCCGTACTTGGCGGCCACCTCGGTCGCACGCTTCACGAAGTCCTCGCGCATCTCGTCGTTGGTACGCTGCTTGATCTTCCACTTGCGGAAGATCTCGTTGTTCCTGGACTTCGAGCCGCCGAAGAACTTCGGCAGGTAAGGCCAGTATTCGTTCACCGCCGCCTGCAGGCGCGCCTTGCCTTCGGGTGCCTTCACCAGCTCGGCCGAGAAGTCCTCGCCGAACTGCGCGTGGAAGCGCTCCTCCGGCATGGTGGCGCGTGCGAGGTTGCGCAACGGATGGAAGGTGCAATGGAGCAGGTCCTCGACCTGCAGGATCTCGGCGAGGTCGGCAAGCAGCTTGATGGCGACGAACTCCTCCCAGGTCTTGAGCGGGAACTCGAAGATCGAGAGCGGCTTCTTGCCGGCACCCGGCACCATGCGCTCCTCGGGAATGCCCATCTGCGCGCCCAGCCCCTTGAAGCGCACGTGATGGCCGTACTCCTCCATGGCGACGCGGCAGGTCAGCCACTTAGCGTAGGGCGTCGGCGCGTAGGCGATGGCGGGCTCGTCGAACACCTGCGCGCCATAGAGCTCGTTGATCGCGTGGCTGATGACGAGCTTGGAGACGGCCTCGCGATATTCCTCGGGCGCGTCCTTGAGCTCTTCGACGGTCTTCACGACAAGATCGGTCATGATCGGCTCCTTTAGACGGGTTTCTTCAGACAAGGGGTTCGGTGTTGAAGGCTTCGAGATCGGTCGTCAGGTCGGTGAACTTGGACCCGAGCTTGGCGGTGAGGTCGCCCGCCAGCGCCTCGGGCTTCTCGACCTCGAGCTTGGCGACAGGCCGCGGCTGGCCGAACAGGAAGACCTCGCGGCCACGCACGCCCAGAAGCTGGCCGGTGATGCTCTTGGCGGCCGGCGTGCAGAGCGCCGTCACGAGATTGGCGACATGGTGCGCGCCGATCTTCAGAGCGCGCTCCTTGTAGGTCTTCTGTGCGTCGTTCTGCGGCTGGATGATGTCGGTGACGCGGGTGCGGGCGAAAGGCGCCACGGCGTTCACGGTGATCGCTGCCCGGGCCAGGTCCATCGCCGCCACGCGCGTCAGGCCGAACAGGCCCGCCTTGGCGCTGGCATAGGCTGCCTGGCCGAGATTGCCGTAAAGGCCAGCCGAGGAGACGATGTTGACGATGCGGCCCCAGTCATAGGTCGCGCCGCCGCGTCCCGACTTGCCCTGATCGCGCATCACCGCGGAGGCGGCGTTCATCAGATAGAAGCCGGCCGAGAGGTTGTTGTGGATCACGGCATCCCAGTCGCGCGGATCCATGCGGAAGATGAAGGCGTCGCGCAGGATGGCCGCATTGTTCACGACGATGTCGATGCCCCCGAAGGTCTTCACGGCGGTGTCGACCAGCAGCTTGGCGACACCGGGCGAGGCGACCGACTCGGTGAAGGCGATGGCTTTCTTGCCGATTGCGTCAGCCACTTCCTTGGCGGGCGCGGGATCGGCGCTGTCGCCGCCGATGGAAACGCCGGCATCGGCCACGATGACGCTGGCGCCTTCCTTGGCCAGCGACTCGGCGATGGCGCGGCCGATACCGCGGCCTGCACCGGTGACGATCGCCGACCGTCCTTCCAAGAGTCCCGTCATAGTTCCGCTCCCGTTTTCTTGGCCGCGGCTGCCATCTCGGCCGCCGTGTAGAAGGCGTCGGCATGAACGTCCAGGCGCCGCATGCCCCGGCTTTCCAAGAGTTTCGTCGCCGCCTCGACCATGACCGGCGGACCGGCGAGGTAGGCCTTGCAGCCGTCGAACTCGTCGAAGTCCTGCGCCACGGCGTCGTGAACGAACTTGCCGCCCGGGCCGTCGCTCAGCACCGGCACGAAATGGAGGTTGCCGTGCTGGCGGGCAAGCTCGGCGAAGTGCCGGTCGAGATAGAGGTCGCGCTCGCTGCGGACGCCGAAGTAAAAGTAGATGTGCTGCGGCATCTTCTGGGCGAGGGCGCGCTCGACGATCGACTTGATCGGCGCCATGCCCGAGCCGCCGGCAACCGCGATGATCGGCCCGCGATGGGCCTCGCGCAGATAGGACGTGCCGAACGGACCTTCGACGCGCACGGGATCGCCGACCTTGAGCTTCTCGGCGACATAGGCGCTGGTCGTGCCGCCCACGCTGCGCCGCACGTGGAACTCGAGGACAGGATCGCCCGGCACGTTGGCCATGGAATAGTCGCGCGGCGCACAGCCTTCGAAGGTGACCGAGGCGAACTGGCCGGCCGAGAAGTCGAAGGGGCCGCCCGACTCGATGGCGAGCCGGACGCGTTTGATGTCGTGCGTGGCATCGTCGAGCCCGACGACCTTGCACGAGAGCAGCCGGCGGGGATGGACGATCAGGTCGTCCTCCTCCAGCCACGCGACGTCGCACTCCTCCCAGGGCACGGCGCGGCAGGCGAGGATCAGGCCGCGCTCCTTCTCCGCGTCGGAGAGGGCGAACTCGGAATAGCCCTCCATCGTCACCTCGCCCTTGAGGAGGTGGCTCTTGCAGGCGCCGCAATTGCCCGACTGGCAGCCGAACGGGTAGCCGACGCCGGCATCGAGTGCCGCCTCGAGGATGGTGCCGCCCGTCGGCACCTCGATGGTGCGCTCGGCTGAAACGATGTTTACCTTGAAGCCCATGATGTCTTGCCGCTTCGGCGAATTTGTTTGATCCCCAAACAATCTACGTCTACCACTCGACCGATGGCTCGTCCACTCAACCGACCGCCCGCGAAAAGCCTCGATCGCGGCCTGCTTCCGTCGCTGCTGGGCTATGCGCTCAGGCGCACCCAGTCGGCGGTGTTCGCCGATTTCGCCGCTACCTTCGCCAGGGCGGAAGAGGCGCTGACGCCGGGTGAGTTCGGCCTGCTGGTGCTGGTCGAGCGCAATGCCGGCTTGAGCCAGATGACGCTCGCCCGCGCGCTCGGCATCGACCGCTCGACCCTGGTGCCGATCCTGAACCGGCTGCAGACGCGCGGTTTGCTGGTCCGCCATCCCTCGCCGACGGACGGTCGCACGCACGCGCTCGGTCTCACGCCGGCGGGTGAGAAGGCATTGACGCGATTCGCGAAGCTGGTGAAGGCGCATGAGAAGCGCATCTCCGAAGGTCTTTCGGCCGCCGAAACGGCGAAGCTGATCGAACTGCTGGAGAAGGTGCGCCACTCGGCGCGTCCGCTATAGTGCCGCGCGCGATGAGTTCAGCCCACCCCGATTTCGCGCGCCTCGATGTGGCGCGCGTCAGCGATGCCGAGATGGTGAAGCATCTCAATGCCCATCCACCGGCCCCGGTAAGGGTGCTGAACGGCACCGTTCTCGACATCGATTCCGCGCGCGGAACCTGCCGCTTCCGCTTCGAGATCGTGCCGGCCTTCTGCCATTCCGACGGCAGGATCTGCCAGGGCGGCTTCCTGACCGGCATGGTCGACACCGCCATCGCCAATGCCGCGATCGCCAAAGGCAACTACGCCGTCGCCGTGCCGACGCTCGAAATCAAGGTCAGCTTCTTCGAGGCGATGGGGCCGGGCATCGTCTTCGCGGAGGGCCGCGTGCTGCGCTGGGGCGGCTCGGTCGGCTTCCTTGACGGCGACCTCAAGGACGAGAAGGACCGGCTGATCGTCCACGCGACCTCGACGGTCAAGATCGTCAGGGAGAAGAAGTAGCCAGCCAGTGTTCGGCGATCTGGCGGCGCGTGGCGAACCAGGCGCCGCCTTGTCGCTTCATGTGGCCGACGATGCGATCGAGAGCGGCGATGCGGCCGGGGCGGCCGACCATGCGCAGGTGCAGGCCGATCGACATCATCTTCGGATGGCTCTCGCCTTCGCGCCAGAGCGTGTCATAGGCGTCGCTCACATAGTCGGCGAAGTCACGCGCGGTGACGTAGCGATGGAAGCCTTGATTGTAGTGCATGTCATTGGTGTCGAAGCTGTAGGGGATCACCAGATGCTTCTTGCCTGACACGTCCACGGTAAATGGCAGGTCGTCCGAGTAGTCGTCGCTGTCGTAGAGGAAGCCGCCGTGCTCGACGAGGAGACGGCGTGTGTTGGGCGAAGGCGTCGAGCGCGTGTGCCAGCCGACGACGGGTGCGCCGGCAAGCGCGCTCAGCACCTTGTGCGTCCGCGCGATCTTCTCGCGCTCCTCGGCTTCTTCCATGTGCGCATGCTTTTCCCAGCGCCAGCCGTGGCAGGAGATCTCGTGACCGCGCTTCACGGCGTCTTCTATGAGCCAGGGCGAGAGTTCGCCGGCGCGGCCGCAGGTGCTGACTGTCGCCGACACGCCGAGCCGCTCCAGCGCGTCGGCGATGCGCCACCAGGCGGCCTTGGTGCCGTATTCGAAGTGCGATTCCATGCAGCGGTCGGGCACGCCCACGACCTCGTCGGTCACCTCGTAGGCCTTCTCGTTGAAGGAGTCGCCCGCGGCGAGCGACATCTCGGCACCTTCCTCGAAGTTGATGACGAAGGAGACGGCGACGCGCGCACCGCCGGGCCATTTGGGATTGGGCGGCGTGCGGCCGTAGCCCTTCAGGTCACGCATTTTTGTGTCCGATCACGTCGGCGAGGGACTTGGCGAGGCCCGTGGAGTCCTTCGCGCCGGGCCGGCGATAGGTGCCGACGGTCGCCTTGCGCGGATCGAGGCGGACAAGGCCTTCGGCCATCGTCACCGCGGCCTGGATGCCGTCGACCAGCGGCACCGGCACGCGATCGCGCAGCTTGGTGGCGAGGCCGGCGAGCGGCGCGCCGGCCAGGATCACGACGTCGGCGCCTCTTTCCGTGACGACCTTGTTGGCGAGGTCGACGAGCAGCTGCTCCTTCTCCTCGGCCACGTCGTTGATGCTGGTGAAGGCGCTGTCGAGCATCTGGATGGCCGCGCACCGGGCCGCCATGCCGTGCCAGTCGACGATCTCGGCGAACCACGGCTCGAGCGCCTTGGCGAAGCTCACAATGGCGAACTTGCGACCCAGGGTGCAGGCGACCAGCATCGCGGCCTCGGCCATGCCGACGATCGGAAAGTCGAACAGCTCGCGCGCGCCGCCAAGCCCGGGATCGCCGAAGGCCGCGCACACGGCGGCATCGAACGTGCCGCGCTTCTCGGCCAGCATCTCCAGCATGACGGCGCTGCCGATCGCGGCTTCGGCGCGGGTTGCGATATAGGGCACGCCGCGCGGCGCGGTCATCGGGATCAGCTCGGTGCCGGGACTGGCGACGAGCTTGCCCGACGCGACCAGCCGGTCGGTGACGCCGACTGATGTGTTCGGATTGGCGATCAGCAGTTTCATGACCGGAAGCTTAGCCGATCGCCTCGCGGCCCGCGCGGTTCCAGAGCTTGGCGGCGACGGACTGTGCATTGGCGACGATGGCGTCGCCGTCGGCCAGGGTGAGGCGGCCGCCCGACAGCACGACCCGGCCGTCGACGATCACCGTCTCGACGTCGTGGCCGGAGGCGCTGTGCACCACCACGCCGTAGCCGTCGATCATCGGCATCAGCGACGGCGAGCGGCTGTTCAGCAGCACGATGTCAGCCTTCTTGCCGACCTGCAGCGAGCCCACCTGATCGCCCAAGCCGAGCGCGTCGGCGCCGGCCTGCGTGCCCCAATCGAGCACGGTCCTGGGATCGAGCACGTTGCCCTGGCGGTTGATGCGCTGCATCGAGATGGCCCAGCGCATCGCCTCGATCATGTCGCCGGAGAAGGTGTCGGTGCAGAGCGCGATGCGGGCGCCGGCTTCCTGCAGCTCCATGATCGGTGCGATGCGGCCGCCCTTGGCATTGCCGATCGGAGCATGCGCCACCGTCATCTTCGACTTGCCGCAGAGCTCGATGTCGGCACGGTCCATATGGATGCAATGGGCAGCGATCAGCCTGTCGTTCAGCAGACCGAGCTTGTCCATGAGCTGCGGCGGTGTGAGGCCGGTGCGGGCCTTCACGGCCTCGATCTCGGCGGGAAGCTGCGAGAGATGCGTGTGCACGTTGCCGCCATGGGCATCGGCGAGCTTCTTCACTTCGCGCAGCAGGTCGTCGGAACAGGTGTCGGGCGCGTGCGGCGCCCAATCGCAGCGGATGCGGCCCTTGTCGTGGCCGTTCCACGCCGCGATCAGCTCGGCATTCTCCTTGAGGCTCGCCTGGCCGATCGCGGTGCTGTAGCTGTGCTTGCCGTCGGCGAGCGAGCCCGGCTCGGCATCGTGCACGCGGCCCGCGATCACGGCGCGCACGCCGAGCTCCGCCGCGGCTCGCGCGCAGGACGACGGGTAGCGATAGAAGTCCATCACCGTCGTGCAGCCGGCGCGCAGCAGCTCGTAGTGGCCGAGGCAGGCGAGCGCATAGGCGTCGTCCGCGTCCAGCCAGTGGCCCTGCGGAATGCCGGGCGTGTACATCGGCGCGAAGCCGATATCCTCGATCATGCCGCGCGTGATCATGAGCGGCGTGTGGTTGTGCACGTTCACCAGGCCCGCCATGGCGATGCGGTTCTTGCCGTCGATGGTCTCGGCGGCCGTCCAGCGCTGGCGCAGCTCTTCCGCTGGGCCGATTTCGACGATGGCGCGATCGGCGACGGCAATCGCGCCGTTCTTCACGACCTTGTTGTGTGTATCGAGCGTCAGGATCAGGTCGGCGGTGACCAGCAGATCACACGGCTTGGGTTCGATTGTCATGCCTTAGAAGTCCGCGAGCTTGCGCAGGCCGACCAGACGGTCGCCCACGACCAGGGTCAGGATGGCGAGCAGCACGAGGCCCGACGATATGGCGGCGATGGTCGGGTCGGGATTCTCCTCGACATATTGCAGCATCTGGATGGGCAAGGTCTTGGTCCAGCCGTCGGTGAAGAAGATCGAGATGGGATAATTGTCCATCGAGGCCAGGAACGCGAACATGCCCGAGGTGAGGAAGGCGGGGCCAAGCGCCGGCACCATGACCTTGAGCAGCGCCGACGGATAGGAACAACCGAGCGTGCGCGCGGCGTCGATAAGAGAGAAGTCGAACAGCGAGAGCGAGGCCAGCACCGTTCGGACGATGTACGGCAGCGTGATCACGACATGCGCGATCAGCAGGCTGGAATAGGCTTCGCGCAGGCCCGCGACCTTGAAGCCCTGCAGCATGGCGATGCCGACGACGAGACCCGGCAGCATCAGCGGCGAGACCAGGAAGGTCGCGATCGCCTCGCGGCCGGGAAAGCGGCCGCGCACCAGGGCGATGGCGCAGAGCGTGCCGATCGCCAGCGCCACGGCGGTCGAGAAGGCTGCGACCTCCAGCGAGACGAAGAGCGCGGGCCAAAGGCCGCGTGTCGTGGCGAGCCGCTGGTACCAGCGCATCGACCAGTCGGGCGGCGGCAGGCTGAAGACGCTGGAGGAGCCGAAGGAGGCGGCGACCGTCACGACGAGCGGCGTCATGAGGAAGACCACCGTCACCAGGGCCGCGAACCACATGACCAGCCGGGCGGTGCGCTCGAGCGCGGTCATGCGCGGGCTCCCAGCCGGCGGGCAAGCCAGCTCGAGCCGACGACGACGCTGACCGCCAGCACGAGCAGCACGACGGCCGTCGTCGAGCCGAGCTGCTCGTTGCGCATGAAGAGGAAGGAGCGGCCGGTCAGCGTCGACAGCGTCTGGAAGCGGTCGCCGATCAGCAGCGAGGGGATCACGTACATCGACACGGCCATCGAGAAGACGAAGGCGATGCCGGAGACCACACCGGGCAGCGTGAGCGGCAGCACGATCCTGAGGAAGCGATAGAGCGGCGTGGCGCCGAGCGTCGCGCCGGCCTCCGTCAGCCGCGGATCGATCAGCTTAACCACGGAGTAGATCGGCAGGATCATGAAGGGCAGGAAGATGTTGGCCGCGCCCAGGACCAGGCCCGCCTGGGTGAAGAGCAGGCGCTGCGGCTCGTCCCACACGCCGACCGCCACCAGGAACTGCGAGACCACGCCGTCGCGGCGCAGCACGATCTGCCAGGCGAAGGCCTTGACCACGACTCCGACCGACAAGGGCAGGATGATCGCCACCAGCATGGCGATCTGCAGTGCCACGCCCGCACGGGCGAGCGCGAAGGCGGCCGGGTAGCCGACGATCAGGCAGACCAGCGTCACCCAGAGCGCGACGACGAGGGTGTTCCAGACGACCCGCCAGTTGAAGGGGTCGGCGAAGAAGTCGATGTAGGGCTTCAAGGTCAGGCCGCCGGGGCCGATGAAGCTCTTCATCAGGAGCCACAGGAGCGGCAGCGCGTAGAGCAGCAGCAGATAGGCGATGGCCGGTATCGCCAGCAGCGCCACCGGATCGCGCCAGCCCTTCATGGCGCGGGGTATAGAAGCGTGTCGGCGACGGCCCAGCCGAGCTTCATCTCGCTGCCCGGTGCGGGCACGCCATCCGGCAGGTCGGTGGTCTCGACCATCAGCTGGTCGGGCTCCGTCGTCTCGAAATGGAGCTGCACCTTCGAACCCTGGAACACCGCATCGCGCAGGCGCGCGGTGAAGGCATAGCCGCCGGGCGGATCGACCTTGATGCGCTCGGGCCGCACCGCCAGCAGCACCGGCGCGCCGGCCACGAAGCTGCCGGGCGCCACCAGCCGGCCGAAGGCCGTCTCGACGGTCGCCAGACCGCCCTCGGTGCCGATCACTCTGCCGGAGAGCCGCGAGGAGAGACCGACGAAGCCCAGCGCGAACGCCGTGGCCGGCCGGCGGTAGATCGCCTCGGGCCTGTCGAGCTGCTCGATCGCGCCCCTGTTCATGACGGCGATGCGGTCCGACATGGTGAGCGCCTCGTCCTGGTCGTGCGTGACGAAGACGGAGGTGGTGCCGAGCTCGCGCAGGAGGCGGCGCAGCTCGATCTGCATGGTCTCGCGCAGCTTGCGGTCCAGCGCCGAGAAGGGCTCGTCGAGCAGCAGCAGCTTGGGCCGCACGGCAAGCGCGCGCGCCACGGCGACGCGCTGCTGCTGGCCGCCCGACAAGGCACGGACCGAGCGATCGGCAAAGTCGGCGAGATGGACAAGATCGAGGAAGCGCTTCACGGCCTCCCTGGTCTCGGCCGCGCCCCGCCGCTTGGCCTTGAGGCCGAAGGCGACGTTCTCGGCGACGGTGAGGTGCGGGAACAGGGCGTAGTTCTGGAAGACCACGCCGACATCGCGCTTGTGCGGCGGCCGCGCGGTGATGTCCTCGCCGTCGAGCGTCACCGTGCCGCGATCGACGGCGAGCAGGCCGGCGACGATGCGCAGAAGCGTGGTCTTGCCGCAGCCCGAGGGCCCCAGCAGCGACACGAACTCGCCTTGCGCGACGCCGAGATCGACGCCGCCCAGCACCATGGCGGAGCCGAAGGATTTCTCCGCGCCGCTGACGTCCAGGAATGACAAGAATCCCTCGCGGAGTTTATCCTGAGGGCGGCAGCGCCGCCCGAAGGGCTCGGGATGACATCGCCTGCGGCGACGTCACATCGCCATCTCTCGGTCCCAGCGCGCGACCCAGTTGCCGCGCTCCTTGGCGACGAACTCCCAGTCGAGGTTGTGCACCTTGACGTCGCCGCCGATGCCGAGCGGCGGCTTGGCCGCGGTGTTGGACGGGAAGGCGAAGGTCTCGGGCTGCAGCTTGTCCTGCATCTCCGCGCTCAAGAGCATGTCGATCAGGGCCAGCGCCATGTCCTTGTTCGGGCCGCCCTTGACCAGGCAGACGCCCGCGGGGCCGACGAAGATGCCTTCCTTCGGCACGCTCATCTTGACCACGCCTTCCTTCTCCTTCGGCACGATGACCGAGGAGAACAGGCTCGCCATCGCCCAGGCCTCGCCGGTCTCCATCAGGTTCAGTGCCTGCGGGATCTGCGTGTAGACGGTGAGCAGGTTGGGCTTCAGCGTCTTGATCTTCTTGAAGGCGGCATCGATCTCGTATTGCGCCTTGTCCATCGGCTTGCCGGTCTCGAGCGAGGCCGCGACGACGAGGTTGGCGAGACCCTCGGTGTTCTGCAGGGAGGGGATGATCAGGCGGCCCTTGAACTTGGGATCATAGGTCTCCGCCCAGGTCGGAACGCCGCCGGGCAGCGCCTTCACATTGTAGGCGATGCCCTGCCAGGGCTGCAGGTAGTTGGCCCACATGCCGTCCATGTGGATCGCCTCGGGCCGGATCTTGCCGAGATTGGGCACGGAGGCGGGCGTCAGCTTCTCGAGCAGCCCTTCCTTCACGGCCAGGATCATCACCGGATCGTCCATCATGACGACCGAGAGATATTGCTTGTCCTTGTTCTTCTGCATCTTCTCGAGGTTCACCAGCGACTTGGTGCCCTCGTAGACGATCTTGGTCTTGTACTTGGCCTCGAAGGCCTGGGCGACCGTGCCGTTCATCCACGGTGCGAAGTTGGCGGCACCGCCGACCACGATCTCCTTGGTCTGGGCACGCACGATCGACGGAAAGCCGCCGAGCGCCAGGGCCGATGAGCCGGCCAGCAGGCGGCGACGCGAGAAAGTCGGTACACTGTTGGGCATGGCAGTCTCCCCTTGCGCAATTTCCCTCGCATTGGACGTGCAATCGGTATGCCAATAATTATTCCCACCCTCGATCTGGCCGGGGCCGACGGCGAGCTGGCGCCAGCGTTGGATCGGGCTTTTCGCGATATCGGCTTCGTCGCGGTCGTGAACCATGGCGTGCCGTCCCCGGCCATTCGTTCGCTCTACGAGGCGGCCAACGCCTTCTTCGACCTGCCGGGCGAGGCCAAACGGCGGGTCGCCCGCCCGCGGCCCGACCAGAATCGCGGCTACATCGGCTATGGAGAGGAGACCCTGGCGCGGCTCGGCGGCCGGCAGACGCCGCCGGACTACAAGGAGATCTTCTCGATCGGTCCGTTCGACGTGCCGGACGACACTTATTACACGGGGCCGGCTGCCTACCCGTCCTTCGCGCCGAACCTCTGGCCGTCGAACCCGCCGGGGCTGCAGCCCGCGATGCGGGCCTATTGGCATGCGATCACGGCGCTGGCGCAGCGAATGCTCGGCATCAGTGCGCGGGCCCTTGGCCTGCCGCCCGATTACTTCGTGGCGATGACCGACCGGCAGATCAGCATGTTGCGGCTGATCTGCTATCCGCCCTACGCGCGGCCGCCGCTGGACGGCCAGCTGCGCGCCGGTGTCCATACCGATCTCAACATGCTCACCTTCGTGCACGCCAACTCCGATACCGGCGGGCTGGAGGTGCGGGCGCGCGACGGATCGTGGGTCGCGCCGCCGGCAACGGGGGATGCCTTCGTCGTCAATGTCGGCGACATCCTCATGCGCTGGACCAACGACTACTGGGTGTCGACGCCGCACCGCGTCGCCAATCCGCCGGACGGCTGGCGCGAGCGGCGCATCTCGATTCCGTTCTTCTTCCAGGCCAACTACGACACGATCGTCGAATGCCTGCGGCCGGGCGAGCCGGCGAAATATCCGCCGGTAAGTGTCGGTGCCTATCGGGCGGAGAGGTTTGCGAAGACGGCGTCATAGTCTTCCGGACCGCGAGCCTCCTAAGGCGGAGTTTACTCCGCCTTAGGAGGCTCGCGATCCGGAAGGGCATGACCCTTGAGACGCGCGACCTCTTCT
>Ga0335083_10005885_pt1 | contig 15446 bp, 16 predicted proteins | sample Lox_Sample_42_FD_206716 | JGI IMG/M metagenome (GOLD analysis project Ga0335083, IMG submission 206716) | Soil microbial communities from Loxahatchee National Wildlife Refuge, Florida, United States - Lox_Sample_4.2 | ecosystem: Environmental > Terrestrial > Soil > Wetlands | place: USA... | reverse complement strand
GCTCAGCGGGCGGGGCAAGGCGAGCGGTGTGCAGATTGACGGCCGGGGAGCAGAACTCTTCGAGATGCATGATGGCAAGGTGACCAGGATCGTCGTGTACTTCCAGCGCGAGCGCGGGCTCGCCGACCTCGGCGTTCAGGGGTAGGCGATGTCGGCGGAGAACGTGGAGATCGTAAGAGCCGCGTTCGACGCATGGAACGCGGGTGACATGGCTGCCCTTCGTGAGATGTATGACCCTGACATCACCTGGCGGCCACAGGAGAACTGGCCGGAGCCAGGCCCCTACATCGGTCGGGACGCCGTGATGCGTCAGCTTTCGCAAATGCGCGAAACTTGGGACGCCGACACGCTGGACCTGATCAGCGACCTCATCGATGTGGGCGAGCGAGTGGCCGTGAGAGTGATCTGGCGTGGCGCAGGCCACGGCCCTGAGTCCAACATCGAGGTGACTGGGGTCTACACGGTGGGCAAGGGCAGGATCGTCGGCATTGAGTTCTTCTGGGATCACGCCGAAGCCCTCAAAGCCGCTGGGCTGGAGGAGTAGCCGATGTCGCAGGAGAACGTAGAGGTGGTACGGGGACTGATCGCGGCGATCAACCAGACAGGCGAGGTGGTCCTGCGCCCTCTGCATCCCGACGTCAAATGGCACCTCGACTCGGATCACCCCGACCAGACCGTCCTCGACGGCCACGACGACGTCGCCGCGTACTTTCGCGAATGGCGGGACGGTTTCGACCGGGTGCGCATGGATGCCTCCGCCTACATCGACCGAGGCGAGTACGTGGTAATGCCATTCGACGCCTATGGCCGTCTCAAGGGATCAGCAGCCGAGGTGCCGCTCGCCGAGACGTGGGTGTTCAGGGTCCGCGAGGGGCTCATCGTCGAGATTCGCGAGTACCTCTCGCTAGACGAAGCCCTCAAGGCCGTGGGGCGGGAGGAGTAGGCCGTGTCGCAGGAGAACGTGGATGTCCTGCGGAGGAACGCGCGACAGAGTTCGAGCTGAAGCCACGAGTAACGCTCGAGGCGCGGCGTCGAGATCCGGCCGTTACGCCACCACGGGCCGAAGCAGGCTCGGTGCGAGCTGCGCCGGGGGCCACGTCAGCTGCAAGTCGCGGCCACTGTCGAGGGCCGAGCGGACGCCGTTCAGCTCGAGGCCGATGACGGCGCCGGTGTCGTCGTATTCGACCGTGTGCCCCTCGGGCGTCTCGAGAGTCGTGGCGGGCGCGGACGGGCTCCCGACGTGCAGGAAGAGCACATCGGAGCGGGTGTTGTAGTCGTGATAGTCGAAGGCGATGCCGGCGATCGTGACGGTCATAGCGGCGGCTCCCGGGGTGGGTTGTCCTGGACGACAGCGGTGACGACCCAACCGTGGTCCCCATCGAAGTCTACGACCACCCTGAGCCACCGTTTCCCGTCGATATGCCGTCGGTAGAAGCGCTCGCGTCCGGGGATCGGGTCGGCGACATGAAGGTCGGGGCGAGCGAGCGCAATGAGGATCGCGTCCACGTGGTCAAGGAGCCAAGGCCGCCGCGCCGCGAGGTGTTCGCGGCTGATGTGGTCGAACACGACACGGCGGCCGTCCGGAGTCCTCGTCTCGGCCCGTTCTGAGCTCATGCGCTCGGGCCATCCCGGTGGAAGCTCGCCGTCTTCGCGGCGCCGTGCCATGAGGAGTGAAACGCCTGGGCGACCAGGTCCGCATCTCGCTCGGCGGTGCGCTTGGTGAAGTAGCCGGCGGCCGGGCGTCCAGGCTCCGTCCACGCGGGCCCGATGCGGCGTTTGACCTGCCGCCCGTCTGGCAGTCGGTATTTCGCGTACCAGACGTCCTCGCGAGAGCCGCGCCGGCGCACGACGTGTCCCGTCGGCGCCCTCAATCGAGTCCTCCGCGAGCAACGCCGTCGATGGAAGGCCACAGCCATCGCGGACGACTCCGACAGAGCGTGTCGCTCGAGACCAATCTGGAGACCAATTGGAGACCAAATTGGCCTTTGAGCCCGAAGCCACAATGCCGCAAACCATTGATTTGCAGGGGCTTTGGAGTGCCGGAGGAGGGACTCGAACCCCCGACACGCGGATTATGATTCCGCTGCTCTAACCGACTGAGCTACTCCGGCGGGATGCGGTTCGACCGCGCTGCGAGGGTATCGCAGCAGGAAGGCACCCATCTAGGCTGTCCGGCGATGGCCGAGCTCCCGCTCCTGGGCGTCCCCAACTTCTCCGAGGGTCGCGATCCCGCCGTGATCGAAGCCCTCGAGCGGGCACTCGGCGGTCCAGGCGGCGCCGATCCAGACGAGGACGGGGAGGCGTCCACCCCGGCACGGCTGCTCGACGCCCACAGCGACGGCGACCACAACCGCTCGGTTTTCACCCTCGCCGCACCCCCCCGGGGACTCGCGGACGCGGTCCTGCGGGCGGCCGCCGTGGCCGTCGAGGAGATAGACGTGATGGGGCCGGTTGGGGAGGGTCATCCCGACGCGGGGCAGCACCCCCACGTCGGCGCCCTCGACGTGGCGCCGGTCGTGTACCCCGACGCGGCGCTGCGCGGGGAGGCGTGCGCAGAGGCGCTGGTGCTGGCCGACCGCATCGCCCAGGAGCTGGGAGTGCCGGTGTTCCTGTACGGGGAGCTCACGGCGTCCGCGGGACGCGCGCCGCGGACGCGCGCGGAGCTGCGCGGGGGAGGGGTCGCGGGCCTGGCCTGCCGCTTGGGCGACTCCGGCGCGGGCCTGGTGCCCGACTTCGGGCCGCTGCGGCTGCACCGCACCGCCGGTGCCACCCTGGTGGCGGCGAGGGAGCCGCTCGTCGCCTTCAACCTGCTGCTCGCGCCCGACGCCGGCATCGATCTTGCCCGCTCGGTGGCTGCCTCGATCCGCGAGGGCGGGGAGCACGGGATCCCGGGCGTGAGGGCTATCGGTGTCGTGCTGGAGGACCGGGGTGCCCAGGTCTCCCTCAACGTCGAGCGACCGCTCGAGGTGCCGCTCGGCGAGGTCGTCGCGGCCGTCCGCCGTCAGGCGCCGGTGGCCTCGGCCGAGCTCGTGGGGCTCGCCCCGCGGGCCGCGATGGAGGGATTCCCGGAGGACGTTCCGTTGCCGGGCTTCGATCCCCAACGCCACCTGCTCGAGAACGCACTACGCTCCTAGCCGGAGATGGCACAGACGCGACGCAAGCGCCAGACCAAGCACCGCGGCAACGCCGCCGGTGTCGTGGAGTCGCGCGGGCGCACCGGGCGAAAGCCCACGAGCGAGGAGAAGAAGGGGGTGGCGCCGTCCGCCAAGTCACGCCGCGACCCGGTGGATCGCCGTGACCGTCCGCCCACCTGGCGGGGGGCCTTCGTGCGGGCGATGATCGCCGCCGTGTTCATGCTCGTGATCGTGATCGTGCTGCTCCACCAGGCCGAGAAGGCCGCCTTCACGCTGTTCCCGATCGTGCTCGTGATGTACGTGCCGATCAGCTACTACACGGACAAATGGGTCTACGAACGCCGCCTGCGGCGCAAGAACGCGACCGCCGCGGCACGCCGGAGCGGTGGCTCGTGAGCGCCCCCGACGTCCGCTCTTTCACCGTCGGGCCCGTCCAGGAGAACTCCTACGTCGTCCGCGCCGACCCGGCCTCGCGCTCGGCCCTGATGATCGACCCTGGAGACGAGCCCCAGCGGCTCCTCGACGCGGTGCAGGCGCTCGATGTCGAGATCGAGGCGATCCTCATCACCCACTGCCACTTCGACCACATCGGGGCGGTCGCGCCCGTCGCACATGCGACCGGTGCGCCCGTGTACTGTCCGCAGATCGAGCGTCCCGTGCTCTCGGACGTGATGCGCTGGGTGCCGCCGGGGTTCGGTCCCTTCGAGAGCTACGAGGCCGACCACACCCTCGCCGGGGGAGAGCGCCTGTCGCTGGCCGGGCTCGACATCGAGGTGCTGTTCACGCCGGGACACTCGCCCGGCCATCTCACCTACGCCATCCCCGGGGCGCTGCTGTCCGGCGACGTCCTGTTCCAGGGATCGGTGGGGAGGGTCGACCTCCCCGGCGGTGACTGGCTCACGCTCGAGCGCTCAATCGCGGGACTGCTCGGGCGCTTCCCCGGGGAGACGATCGTGTACCCCGGGCACATGGGTGTCACGACCCTGCAGCGGGAGCGCGACACCAACCCGTTCCTCGCTGAGCTGCGGGAGCGCGTCCCGGCGGCTGCACCGGCGGCGGGCCCGGGCGCCCCCGCCCGTTGAGCGCCCCCAAGATCAAAGCCCCGCGGGGCACCTACGACGTGCTCGGCGAGGAGGCGTCGGCCCGCACCGCACTCGAGTCGCGCGCGCGTGCGATCCTCGAGCCCGCGGGCTACGAACGCATCGAGACGCCCGTGTTCGAGTCGACCGAACTGTTCTCCCGCGGGGTCGGCTCCTCGAGCGACATCGTGCGCAAGGAGATGTTCAGCTTCCAGGACGCGGGCGGGCGTGAGCTCACCCTGCGCCCCGAGGGCACGGCACCGATCTGCCGCGCGTTCGTCGAACACGGCATGCACAAGCGGCGCCTGCCGGTGAAGCTGTGGTACCTGTCGAGCTTCTTCCGCCACGAGCGCACCCAGGCCGGGCGCCAGCGGCAGTTCTGGCAGGTGGGGGCCGAGGCGCTCGGCTCCGAGGACCCGGCGCTGGACGCCGAGTCGATCGCCCTCGCCGGCGCCCTCCTGACGGACCTCGGGGTGCGCCAGGTGAGGTTGCGTCTCTCGAGTCTCGGCAGCCCCGAGAGCCGCGCGGACTACCGCGAGACCCTGACCACCTACCTGCGTGCGAACGAGGCGTCGCTGTCCGAGGAGGTGAGGGCCCGCATCGACCTGAACCCGCTGCGGGCGTTCGACTCCGAACATCCAGGCACCCGGTCGGTGATGGAGGGTGCCCCGCGCCTGCTGGACCAGCTCGGCGAGGACGACCTCGAGCACTTCGCGGAGGTGCGCGCGCTGCTCGACGCGGCCGGGGTCACCTACGAGATCGACCCCACGCTGGTGCGGGGCCTCGACTACTACACCCGCACCGTGTTCGAGTTCACCTCCGACGCCCTCGGGGCGCAGAGCGGCGTGGGGGGAGGGGGACGCTACGACGGTCTCGTGGAGGAGCTCGGCGGCCAGCCCACGCCGGGCATCGGCTGGGCCGCCGGCGTCGAGCGCATCCTGCTGGCCGGGGAGGTGCCCCCGGCGGCGCCCGCCCCCGTGGAGCTGTTCATCGCCCTGGAGGATCGCTCCACCGCGGCCCGCGCCAGCGCCTTCGGGCTGCTCACGCAGGCGCGGGGGGCGGGGCTGTCGGCGCAGATGGACCTCGCGAAGCGGTCGCTGAAAGGTCAGCTCTCGCTCGCGGACGCGATCGGCGCCCGGTATGTGGCGATCGTGGGCGACGCCCGGACGGTGCTCAAGGACATGCAGCAGGGCTTGCAGGAGCCGGTGTCGATCGACGCCGTCGTGCACGCCGTATTGCGCGGCCAGCACGCGCTGTAGGCACGGCTCACGGCAGGCAGCCTCGTCCAAGGCAGCCGCCACCGTTCAACTTTCGTCCGCGAACTGCCGAAAAGGTTCGCGATGCAGCAGCTCTCCCGCCCGTACCAGATCGCACTGGTGGTACTCGTGCTCGCCGCGGCTGCCTGGTTCGTGGCCGTCGGCCACCACTCGAGCTCCAGCGGGGGCTCGTCGGGATCCGCGCCGGCGCCGAGCGCGCCCGCGCACGCGAGCTCGCAGCCGAGCGGTGGCTCCGCCGGCTCCTCCACCACGAAGATCTACCACGGCTCCGCCCCCGGCGTTGAAGGTCTCTCGAAGGACATCGCCAAAGCCCACGGCGCCGTCGGCGCCTCTGAAAGCTACGAACACCACCTCGAAGAAAAATCTGCCAACGCCACCGCCGGGAACCCGTCCACCGCAGGGTCCTCGTCCTCGTCCTCGAGCGGGTCGGCCGCCGCCTCCGGGGCCGCCGGCGCCACCGCCACGCACGGGTCGGGTACCTCGACGACGCCCGCGACGGTCACGGCGAAGGCGCCCGCGACCGGCACCGCCAAGGCGCCCGCGACGCACTCCACCCAGTCCGCGACGAGCACGCACGCGCAGCCCACCACCAAGCACGCCACCGCCCCGGCGCACAGCACCGCCCCGAAGAGCGCGACCCGCCCCGCCCCCGTGGCCGTCGGTGCCCCGCTACGTCAGAAGGAAGTCGAAGCGACAGTCGCACGCGGCAAGACCGCGCTGGTGCTGTTCTGGAACCCGGCCGCGGCCAACGACCGCACCGTGCACGGGGAAGTCCGCTCCGTCGCCGGCAAGAACCGCTCCTCTCTCGCGCTGTTCGAAGCCAACGCCAAGGAAGTGGCCGCGTTCGGCGGGATCACGCGCCAGGTGCCGGTGTACGGCACTCCCACCCTCCTGATCGTGGGCCGCGGCGGGCACGCGACCTCGCTGGTGGGCCTGCAGGACGTGTTCTCGATCGAACAGGCGATCCGGGAAGTGAAGTCGGCCTCGGCCTAAACTCGCTCGGGTGTACCCCGGCGAGGAACAACTCAGCTTTCACCTCGAACGCCCGCTGGGGCGGGGCCACATGCCCGCGGGTGCCATCACCGGCGCCGCCGGCGGGGCGGCCTGCGGAGACCTCGTGCGCGTGTCGCTCGCACTCGAGCGGCGCGACGGCGAGGTGGTGATCGGCGACGCCGGCTTCGACGCCGCCGGGTGCGGCGCCGCGATCGCGGCGGGGAGTGCGGCCGTGTCGCTGCTGCGGGGCGCGACGCTGCTCGACGCGGCGCTGCTCGGAACCGCCCACATCGCCGAGGAGCTCGGCGGCCTGTCGCCGTCCAAGCGCCACGCGGCCGAGCTGGCCTGCGACGCGATGCACCGGGCGCTCGGGGCAGCGGCGCGCTCGTGCCCGCCGCTCGAGCCTTCGGGGAGGCGCTCGCTGGTTGCCATGAGCGGGGGCGTGGACAGCGCGGTCGCTGCCCTGCTGGTGCGCTCCGAGGGCTCCGAAGCGGTCGCCGTCACGCTCGAGCTGTGGTCGGATCCCGAGGGCGACGGCGAGCTGAGCTGCTGCTCTGCGCAGGCCGTCCGGGGGGCGAGGGAGCTGGCCCACGAGCTCGGCATCCCGCACTTCTCCATCGACCTGCGCGAGGAGTTCCGCGCCGGCGTGGTGGACGGCTGGCTCCAGGCCCACCGCGAGGGCCTCACCCCGAACCCGTGTGTGGCCTGCAACGGGCACGTGCGGCTCGACGCGATGCTCGAGCTCGCCGACCGCCTCGGCGCGCGAACGCTCGCAACCGGCCACTACGCCCGCGTCGGCGAGGAGGGCCTGCTGCGGGTCGCCACGGACGGACGCAAGGACCAGAGCTACGTGCTCAGCGCCCTGTCCGCCGAGTCGCTGGCGAGGATGCGCTTCCCGCTCGGCGCGATGGAGAAGACGGAGGTCCGCGAGCTCGCCGGGCGGGCAGGGCTGGCGGTGGCGCGCAAGCGCGACTCCCAGGATCTGTGCTTCCTCGCCGGTATAGGCCAAGAGCGGTTCCTGGAGCGCCACGCGGGGCTCGGCCGCACGCCCGGCTCGGTCCGCGGCCTGGATGGAGTCGAGCTGGGGGAGCACCCCGGCCGCCACCTGCTCACCGTCGGCCAGCGTCACGGGCTCGGCGTGTGTGGCCCCGGGCCCCTGTACGTGCTCCACACCGACACCGCCTCCAACACGGTCACCGTGGGTCCGCGCGAGAGGCTCCTCACCGACGAGCTGCCGCTGCGGGAGCTCACGCTGCTGCGCGAGGGCGGGCGGGTCGACCGCGTGCGGGTGCGCGCCCACGGCAGGCTTCACCCGTGCCGCCTGGAGGGAAGCCCGTCGCCGGGGGATCACCCCGGCGGCCTCGTCAGGCTCGAGCGTTCGATGGAGCGCACCGCGCCGGGACAGGTCGCCTGCCTGTACGACGGGGAGCATGTCGTCGGGCACGCCAAGATCGCCGCTTCCCGCTGAGCGCAGGCCACACCTAAGATCCTGAGGGTGATGACCTCGGATCAGATCCGCGAGCGCTACCTGGCCTTCTTCGAGGAGCGCGGGCACCTGCGCATCCCCTCCGCCTCGCTGGTGCCGTCCGCCCACGACCCCTCGGCGCTGCTGACGGTGGCCGGGATGCACCCCCTGAAGCCGTACTTCCTCGGCCAGGAGACGCCACCGGCTCCACGCCTGACGGACTGTCAGAAGGTCTTCCGCACGGTCGACATCGACAACGTCGGCAACACCGCCAGACACCTCACCTTCTTTGAGATGCTCGGCAACTTCTCGTTCGGGGACTACTTCAAGCGCGAGGCGATCGCGTTCGCGTGGGAGCTGTCCCGCGACGTGTTCGGGTTCCGCGAGCAGGACATCTGGGTGACGGTCTTCGAAGGAGACGAGGAGCTCGGCCTCGGTCCCGACGAGGAGGCGATCGAATGCTGGCTCGAGGTCGGCGTGCCGGCGCAGCGGATCGTCCGCTGCCCGCGCTCGGAGAACTTCTGGCAGGCTGGTCCCACGGGTCCATGCGGACCGTGCTCGGAGCTGTACCTCGACCGCGGACCCGTGTACGGGCCCGACAGCGACCGTCCCGGCGGGGACACGGAGCGTTTCCTGGAGTACTGGAACCTCGTGTTCATGCAGTACGACCAGCGGCCCGCCGCCGACGGAGCCGGCAGCGAGCTGCGCCCCCTGCCGGCCAACAACATCGACACCGGCCTCGGCCTGAACCGCATGGCGGCGATCCTCCAGGACAAGCCCTCGGTGTTCGAGACCGACCAGTTCATGCCGCTGATCGAACTCGGCGAGGAGCTCTCCGGAGCGAGCTACGGGGCGGGGTTCGACAGCGACCGCGCGCTGCGGATCCTCGCCGACCACGCCCGCGCGAGCACCTTCCTGATCGCCGACGGCGTGGTTCCCTCCAACGAGGACCGCGGCTACGTCCTGCGCAGGGTCATGCGACGCGCGATCCATCAGGGTCGGGTTCTCGAGCTGGCGCCCGGCTTCATGGTGCGATACGGACAGCGGGTGTCGGAGCTGATGGGGGCCACCTACCCGGAACTGCTCGAACAGGCCGACGTGATCGACATGTGGCTGGCCGCCGAGGAGCAGAGCTTCGGGCGCACCCTCGACCAGGGCACGCAGACGCTGCGCGAGGAGGTCGAGCGCGTGCGGGCCAGTGGCGGCAGGGCGCTCTCGGCCGAGGTCGTGTTCCGGCTGCACGACACCTACGGGCTGCCCTCCGACATGACCCGCGAGCTGCTGGCCGACGAGGGCCTCGCAATCGAGGGCGACTTCGACGAGCTGATGGAGGCCCAGCGCGAGCGCGGCCGAGCCGGCACAAGGGCAGGCGCCGTCACCGGAGACTCGGCCCGTCAGGCCGCCGGCGCGTTCGCCAGCGAGGGCGGCGCGGTAACGACCTTCACCGGCTATGAGACCACCGAGCAGCCGACCACGGTGGCCGCTCTGCAGGGTGAGGGCAACGGCTCGGGGCACTACCTCGTGAAGCTCGCGGAGTCGCCCTTCTACGCCCCCGGGGGCGGACAGGTGGCCGACGTGGGCACGATCGAATGCGAGAGCGGCGACTGCCGGGCGCGCGTCGAGGACGTGTTCCGGCTGGGTGAAGACCAGGCGCTGAGCGTGGTCGTGGAGCGGGGCACGCTGAAGCCGGGGGAGCCGGTGCTGGCCCGCGTGGACGCCCGCGCCCGGCGCGCGACCGAGTGCAACCACACCGCCACCCACCTGCTGCAGGCGGCCCTGCGCCGGGTGCTCGGCACGCACGTGCGCCAGGCGGGCTCCTACGTCGGCCCAGACAAGCTGCGCTTCGACTTCAGCCACGGGGCCGCGCTGTCACCCGAGGAGCTGCGTGACGTGGAGAGCCTCGTCAACGAGTGGATCTACCGCAACGACCCTGTGCGGCCGATCACCACCAGCCTCGATGAGGCCAGGCGGCTCGGCGCGATGGCGCTGTTCGGGGAGAAGTACGGCGACGTCGTGAGGATGGTCCAGATCGGCGCGGGCGAGTACTCGCGGGAGCTGTGCGGCGGCACCCACGTGCGCAGCACTGCCGAGATCGGTGCCTTCCGCATCGTCAGCGAGACCTCGAGCTCGGCCAACGTGCGCCGCATCGAGGCGCTCAGCGGTCCGCCCGCCGTGGAGCTGCTGCGCTCCCACGACGGCCTGCTCGGCGAGATGGCCTCGGAGCTGCGTACCCGCCCGGAGGACGCGCCCGAGGCGCTGCGTGCCGCGCTCGAGGCGCGCAAGGCGCTGGAGCGCGGCGCCCGCAGGGGCCCCGCCGAGTCCGCCGTGGACCTCGAGGGGCTGCTCGGGCAGGCCCAGGACGTGGACGGTGCCCGGGTCCTGCTGGCGCGCACGGAGGCGCCCGACCAGAAGGCGCTGCTCGAGGTGCTCGACCGCGTCAAGGGCCGTCTCGGCGACGGCGTGATCGTGCTGGCGGCGCCTGGCGAGGGCCGCGTGCACCTCGTCGCCAGCGTGGCGCCCGGCCTGGTCGAGCGGGGGCTGAAGGCGGGCCAGCTGGTCAAGGTGGCGGCCGCGGAGGTCGGCGGCGGGGGCGGCGGACGCGACACCATCGCCCAGGCGGGCGGGCGCGATCCTGGGCGCCTGGACGAGGCCCTCGAGAGCGCCCGCAAGGCGATCGTCGAGACCCTCGGAGGATGATCGGCCCCGACCGCCGCCACCGCCGCGGGCGCGGGGGGAAGCGGGCGGGCCCCGAGGTGCGATAGCCGGTGCGCGTGCTCGCGCTCGACTACGGCAGCGCCCGCTGCGGGTGCGCGATCAGCGACCCCACGGGGACGATCGTCACCCCGATCGAGCCCGTCACGCAGGCCGGGACCCGCAGGGGGATAGCGCGGCTGGCCGCGCTGGTGCGCGAGCGCGAGGCCGAGCTCGTGCTGGTGGGCCTGCCGCTCGGGCTCGACGGCGCAGACACCGCCCAGACGCGCGAGACGCGGGCCTTCGCCGAGCGGCTGGCGGGGCGCCTGGGAGGGGAGGTGCCCGTCCAGCTGCACGACGAGCGTTTCACCACCAGGATCGCGCAGCGGCTCAGCGGCGACTCACGCGCGGCGGAGGACTCCAGGGCGGCTGCCCACCTACTGGAGGACTGGCTGGCAGCGGGTCGTTAAGGTCAGGCCCCTTGTCCCGCGTGGAACGACCCGGGCCCTCACACCCGCGCGGGCCGCGCGAGCCACCGCCGCGCCGGCACCGGAGCGGGGGGGCTCGCAGGCGCCGGGGCCTGGTCCGCCTGGCGCTCGTGGTCGTCGTGGTGGCGGCGCTCGTCGCGGGCGGGGTGGTGCTCGCCAACTCGCGCTCGCACACGCACCCCGCGGTGACGACCCCGAGGGTCCTCAAGATCGTGATCCCCGAGGGGTCCACACGTCTGCAGATCGCGCGCATCGCCGCCCATGACGGGCTCACCGGGAGCTATCTGGACGCCTCCCGCAGCTCGCCGCTGCTGTCACCGGCCGCATATGGAGCCCCGCCGGGCACGCCCAACCTCGAAGGCTTCCTGTTCCCCGCGACCTACGAACTGTATGCCGGCGACCGCGCCGCCCGACTCGTGGAAGAGCAGCTCGTCGCCTTCTCGGAAAAAGTCGGACACAGCCTCGACGCGCGCGCCCGCGCCCTGCACCTCACGCCCTACGAACTGCTGACCCTCGCCTCCCTGATCGAGCGTGAGGCGCGGATCCCGGGCGACCGCGCGAAGATCGCAGCCGTGATCCTCAACCGCCTGCGCGTGGGGATGCCGATCGGCGTGGATGCGAGCATCTACTACGCCCTGGAGATGTCGCGGGGAGAGCCGACGCTCACCGGGGAACTCACCCGCGCCGACCTGCAGATCGACTCGCCCTACAACACCCGCACCCACAAAGGCCTGACGCCGACGCCGATCTCCAACCCGGGGCTGGCCTCGATGCTGGCGGCGGCCCATCCGGACCACGTGCCGTACATGTACTACGTGGCCGCGGCAGACGGCTGCGGGGAGCACAAGTTCTCCGTGACCGCGGCGGAATTCGAAGCCGACGCCGCCGCCTACCAGGCCGCCGTGGCCGCCAACGGCGGCCGTCCCCCGGTGTGCAGGCACAGATGAGCGTCCGCCTCGGCGTCCTCGGGTGGCCGGTGGCCCACAGCCGCTCGCCGGCGATGCAGAACGCGGCGCTGGCGGAGCTGGGGCTCGAGCAGTGGCGCTACCAGCGCCTGCCGGTCCCGCCCGAGCTGTTCGCGGAGACCGTCCGCGGCCTGCCGGCGGCCGGTTTCCTGGGCGCCAACGTGACCATCCCGCACAAGCAGGCGGCGCTCGCCCTCGCGACCGGGGCCAGCGAGCGGGCCAGCGAGATCGGGGCGGCGAACACGCTCACGTTCGGTCCGGGGGGCGAGATCGAGGCGGAGAACACCGACGCCCCGGGCGTGCTCGAGGCGCTCGGCGTGTCCCCCCGCGGCATGCGCGCACAGGTGCTCGGCGCCGGGGGCAGCGCTCGGGCGGTGGTGTGGGCCCTCGTGCAGGCGGGCGCGGCCGAGGTATGGGTCTGGAACCGCACCCCTGAGCGCGCCGTGGAGCTCGCCGCAGAGCTCGGGGCCACGGCGGTCGAGCACCCCCGTCCGGGGGACCTCCTGATCAACTGCACCGCCGCCGAGCTTCCGCATCACGATGCGGAATCCCCGGTATCGCCTGGACGCTCTCTCGAACGCTCGGCCACCGTCCACCCAGTACTCAACCAAGTGCAGCTGAAGTTCGATCAGGTCGGTAGGTACCTCCATGTCGTGGACCTTGCCTACAGCCCGGGAGGAACGGAGCTGCTCACAGCGGCGAGGGCTCACGGCGCCCATACCGTTGACGGGCTCGACGTCCTCGTCGCGCAGGGTGCCCTCAGCCTCGAGCTATGGACCGGGCGCACCGCGCCCAGGGAGCTCATGCAGCGGGCGGCGAGGGGCGAGTAGCGGCCGCATCGGGCAGCACCAGCAGGACGGCGTCGGTGGCTGAGCCGCAGACCCACGATCCCGAGGTACAGCTGGTCGACACCGACGCGGGCGCCCACGAGGCCGACGACGAGCCCGTCGTCTCGATGGCGAGCGAGGGCGGCGAGGACGGCGCGGCCGGGGACGGTGGCGGCTCCTCGAAGGGATCTGGCGGCAAGGGTGCCTCCAAAGCGTCACGCGGGGGCGGCTCGCGGCGCTTCCTGACGGACGTGATCGTCGAGCTCGGGCTCGCCTCGCGCGCGGCTGTCGACGAAGCGCTCGAGGTCGCGCGCAACTCGGGCACCGCCCCCGAGCGGCTGCTGCTCGAGACCGGCGCCCTCACTCAGGACGGCCTCGCCCGGGCGCTGGCCGAGCGCTACGGCCTCGAACACCTCGATCTGACGGCCTTCCCGGTCGACATGACGGCGGCCAACCTCGTGACCACGCCGGTGGCCAGGCGCCACGGCGCGCTGCCGGTCGCGTTCCACGACGAGCACACCCTGCTGGTCGCGATGGCGGACCCCTCCAACGTGCTCGCGATCGACGACATGGCGATCATGACCGGCTACGACGTCCGCGTCGCGGTCGCCCCTCCGGAAGACATCGCGGCGCTGATCTCGAAGCTCAACCGCCTCGAGGACGTCGTCGAGGGTCAGGTCGACGAGGATGCCGAAACGGACGGCGACGGCGCCGAGGTCGTCGCGCTGCACGAAGGCTCCGAGGATGCGCCGGTCGTCAAGCTCGTCAACCGGCTCGTGGCCCAGGCCGTGGAGCGGGGCGCCTCCGACCTCCACCTCGCGCCCGAGAACCGCGAAATCCGGGTTCGCTTCCGCGTCGACGGCGTGCTCCAGGACATCACCACCGTGCCGCGCAAGATGGCAGGGGGGGTGGTGTCGCGCATCAAGATCATGGCCGACCTCGACATCGCCGAGCGGCGCATGCCCCAGGACGGCCGGGTCGGCCTCTCGATCGACGGCAAACACGTCGACCTGCGTGTGGTGACGCTTCCCAGCGTCAACGGAGAGGGCGTCGTGATGCGCATCCTCGACAAGTCGAACGTGATGTTCGAGCTCGACAAGCTCGGGATGGCCGCGCCGGAGCGCGACCGCTTCGAAAGCGCCTGCCGCGAGACCCACGGCGCCGTGCTCGTCACGGGGCCCACCGGCTCGGGGAAGTCGACCACCCTGTACGCCGCGCTGGCGCTGCTGAACACCCCCGAGAAGAACATCATCACGGTCGAGGACCCGGTCGAGTACGAAGTCGAGGGGATCACCCAGCTGCAGGTGGCCCCGAAGGCGGGCCTCACGTTCGCGGCCGGCCTGCGCGCGATGGTGCGTGCCGACCCCGACGTGATCATGGTGGGGGAGATCCGCGACAAGGAGACGGCGAAGATCGCGGTCGAGTCGGCGCTCACCGGACACCTCGTGCTCTCCACGCTGCACACCAACGACGCGCCCTCGACGATCACGAGGCTCGTCGAGATGGGCGTCGAGCCCTTCCTGGTGGCCTCCGCGCTCGACTGCATCGTCGCCCAGCGCCTGGCGAGGATGCTGTGCCGGCACTGCAAGCAGCGCACGATCATCTCGGCCGAGGCGTTGCGGGAGAACGGCTTCAGCGGGCGCATCGAGCTCGAGGCCTACGAGGCCGTCGGGTGCTCCCGCTGCGGCGGCACCGGCTACAAAGGCCGGATCGCCGTCTATGAGGTGATGAGGATGAGCTCCGAGCTCCAGGAGCTGGCGCTCGAGCGCCGGCCGGCCGAGGCGTTCCGCGAAGTCGCCGTGCGCGAGGGAATGACGAGGCTGCGCGACGACGGCCTCGACAAGGTCCGCCAGGGCCTCACCTCGATCGCCGAGATCACCCGCGTGATCGGCAGCGGCTGACGCCGGGAGACCGGCCGTCGCCGCCGAGCTCCGCCGCGGCCGCTCGGACATCCGTCCAGGTGCCGTCCACTGGGGGGCGGGGCGTGCTGCCGCGGGCCGATGGGTGGGCCATGGACATCGATTTCGCAGACCTGCTGATGGAGGTAGTGAACCGCAAGGCCTCCGACCTTCACCTGAGCGTCGGCGCCCACCCGACCGTACGCGTCCGGGGGAGCCTGACCCCGCTCACCGAGTATCCGAAGCTCTCCTCCACCGATACGCGTGAAATCGTCTACTCGATTCTCACCAGCGAGCAGCGCCAGCGCCTGGAGACCGACTGGCAGCTGGACTTCGCCTACTCGGTTCCCGGCCACGCCCGCTTCCGTGTGAACGCCTACTTCCAGCGCGCCTCGCTCGGCGCGGCCTTCAGGCTGATCCCGTTCGGCCTGAGCTCCGTGGACGACCTCGGCCTGCCGGCGGTGGTCCACGAGATGGCCCGCAAGCCGCGCGGCTTCGTGCTCGTCACCGGCCCTACGGGGTCGGGCAAGTCCACCTCGCTGGCGGCGATGATCGACGAGATCAACGGCACCCGCGAGGAGCACATCCTCACGATCGAGGACCCGATCGAGTTCCTGCACGGGCACAAG
>Ga0335083_10005884_pt1 | contig 15451 bp, 13 predicted proteins | sample Lox_Sample_42_FD_206716 | JGI IMG/M metagenome (GOLD analysis project Ga0335083, IMG submission 206716) | Soil microbial communities from Loxahatchee National Wildlife Refuge, Florida, United States - Lox_Sample_4.2 | ecosystem: Environmental > Terrestrial > Soil > Wetlands | place: USA... | reverse complement strand
ATGCGGGAGTTTTTTCATCTGCTCGCGCTCCGCGACCTCGGTGAGACTCCGCTGGTTTCCCACGGCCTCCGGCCGGCCGGTGACACGAAAAATATTTATCCCCGCTGCGCGCCCATCGGGGCCGGGATGGCATTGCGCCGCGCCGCATCCGCCGCCTGGCTCGACGCTTTGGCGCAGGATCCACGCCGCACCGCCTTCGACCGTCGCGGCGCCGCCCTCATCTCCGGCGGGGACAACGACCTCGTCCTCACCATCATGGCCGCCGGCTGGGAGGTGGCTTATTTCCCGCAATTGTCACTCACCCATCTCATCCCCGCGACGCGCCTTGAGGCCGGGTATCTCGCGCGTCTGCACCGCGCCATGCAGGCCTCCTGGATGCGCGTGCTCACCTTCCATGACGCCAATCCCTGGCCGCCGCTCACGGCGTCCGGCGCCGCGCTGAGAAAAGCCAAGGCCTGGCTCTTCCACCAGCCGTGGCATTCGCCCGCCGCGCGCATCCGCTATGCCGGCGCCTGCGGACATTTTGAGGGACGAATTCCATTGAAAAAATGAACGCGCGCTCCGCCGCCCGCGCCTTCGGTCTCGGCCGTGCCGTCTACTGGCTCTGGCATGCCCCGGCCGGAGCCGTGAGAAAATCCCTGGCCGAGGGCGGTCCGCTCGAGCAACTGCGTGACCGCCGCGCGCACGGCGAGATGATCCGCGCCGCTGCGCAACTTCCGCCACAGTCTGGTCCCGCGGCGGCGGACCGGCCCGAACTGCACTTTCTCACCGGCAAAAAATTCTGGGACCAGACCGCCTTTTGCCTGCACACGTTCCAGGCCCAAAGCGGAGGGGCCGGGCCGGCCGTTTTTCACGACGACGGCTCGGCCGATGAGGCCACGGTCGACCGGCTGGCCCGGCTTTTTCCCGCGGCACGGTGGCGGCGGGCCGAAATCATCGAGGCGGAGATCGACGCTTTCCTGCCGGCGGCCAAGTTCCCGGTGCTAAGGGAGCGCCGCGCGCATTACCCCAACCTCCGCAAGCTCACCGACGTTCATGCCGGCGCACGGGGCTGGCGGCTCGTGCTCGATTCCGACATGCTTTTTTTCCGCCGGCCGGATTTTCTTCTCGACTGGCTGGCGGCACCGGCCCGGCCGCTGCACATGCTGGACGTGCAGGACAGTTACGGTTATCCGCGGCCGCTGCTCGAATCGCTCGCCGGCGCGCCACTTCCGGCGCGCGTCAACGTCGGCCTGTGCGGCCTGCGCAGCGAGACGCTTGATTGGGAAAAACTGGAATTCTGGTGCCGGCGTCTGATCGAGGCCGAAGGCACGAGCTACTATCTTGAACAGGCGCTCACCGCGATGCTGCTCGCCGGGCAGGATCGAGCGATCGCGCCCGCGGAAGATTATCTTCTGCTGCCGGATGAAGACGAATGCCGCTCCCCGCGCGCCGTCCTCCATCATTACGTGGCCCACTCAAAGCGCGGATACTTCCGCCAGGCCTGGCGCGTCGCGCTCCGGCACCGGCCGGCCCCATGAAAACCCTCGCCCGTCGTCTGCAGCTCGGCCGGCTGGTCTATCGTTTCTGGCATCGCCCGCGCCAGTGGTGCGACCTCGCGCGCACCTACGGCTGGGGCCTGAGCCTGCGCGCCCGGTTGGGCGAGCGCCGCATGCGTGCGGCGGCGTTGCGCCTCCCCGCCCCACCCGACCCGGAAAGGAAGATCGGCCCGCCCGTTTGCTTTCTCACCGGACGGCGGTTCTGGCACCAGACGCTCTTCTGCGCGCACTCATTTGCGCGGTGCGGCGGCGCGGGCAATTTTCATTTCATCAGCGACGGCACGCTGGACGATCGGACTGCGGCAATGCTGAGAAAGATCTTCCCCTCCGCCCGGATAGTTGGTCACGCCGAGTCGGATGAAAAACTCGCCGCCGTGCTGCCGCCGGCGCATTTTCCCACCCTGCAGGGACACCGCCGTCGTTTCGTGCTGCTGCGGAAACTCACCGATTCCCTGGCGGGAGAACGCGGCTACCGGCTGTTCCTGGACAGCGACATGATTTTTTGGCGGCGGCCGGAGGAATTGCTTCGCCGGCTCGCCCAAACCGGGCCCCTTTACATGGCCGATATCGGCGAAGAAGGCTACACCCTGCCGCGGGCGACGCTGACGGAAAGGCTGGGCCTCGCTCCCGCGCCGGCCGTCAACTCCGGCCTGGTGGCGGTCCGCGCGGAGGACGTCGACTGGGATTTGCTCGAACGGGCCTGCGCGCTTCTCCTCGCCGAAGGCCGCGATCAGCGGCTGCTGGAGCAGACACTTTGGGCCGTGGTGCTCGGCGCGCAGGACGCGCATCGGCTTCCGGCCGGGGATTACCGCGTGGTGATCGATCCGCCGGCGTGCGGAGCCGCCGTCGCCGCCGGCCGGCCGGCGCTGCTGCACTACGCCTGGCACGCGCGTCTGCCCTACCTGGCTGAAGAGTGGCAGCAATACCTGGCCATGGCGTGAACCTTTGAATGCGTTGGACAAAGTCATAAGAGCCGGTGATCCCCTGCGAAAATCTCGCTGGCATACGCAACGCGGCGACCGGGCGCCGTTGTCATCGCTGGGGGATCTTCCGCGGTGCCTTTACCACACGTTTCGGTTTAAATTTTTCGGCCGTCGCCCGACCTTGCCCTGGATTCCCTACCCTGCGATCCGTTTTCTCCGCCGGCGGCTGAACTCCAACTCGCACGTGCTTGAAATCGGCTCCGGCATGTCGACCCTCTGGCTGGCCTCGCTTTGCGCCCGGGTGGATTCAATCGAAGCCGATCAGCGCTGGAAGGATCTGCTGCAGGCGGAGCTCGTCCGCCGTCGCATTGCCAATGCCCGGATAATTTTTCGCTGGTGCGCCAGCGAGATGTGCGATTTCAGCCAATGGCCCGATGCCAGCATTGACCTGGCCCTTGTCGATGGGGGCCCACGCCCGGAATGCTTCACGGCCGCCCTGCCGAAGATAAAGTCCGGCGGGCTCATCTATGTCGACAACACCGACATTGATAAAACATCGAGAGACGCGGGCGAACGGCTCATGAGCCACGCCCGCGAACATGGCTGCCGGATGTGGATATTCCGCGGCTTCATCCCCTGCAATCTTTTCGTTAACGAAGGCATGCTGCTCCAGAAAAACGGCTGATTCGCACAGATGGCCCAAGATCTTGTTTCCATTCTCATTCCCTGCCACAATGCCGCCCCCTGGGTGTCCCAGACGCTGGAGTCGGCTCTCGTCCAAACCTGGCCGCACAAGCAAATCATCGTCGTGGACGACGGATCGACGGACGAGAGCGCCAAGATCATTCGCTCCTACGCCGGCCACGGCGTGCATCTCTTCACGCAGGAAAATCGCGGGGCCGCCGCCGCGCGCAATCGCGCGCTGCGCGAGGCCCGGGGGGATTTTTTTCAGTTTCTCGACGCCGATGATTTGATCAGTCCGGAAAAGATTTCCGCCCAAGTGCGCCTGCTTTCCGGCCGGCCCGCCGGGGCGGTCGCCTCCTGCGCCTGGGGGCGCTTCACGGATGATCCGGCGGCCGCGCGGTTCGTCGACGACGCGGTGTATCGTGATTTTGCAGCGCTCGATTTTCTCCTCCTCGCGGCGCAGACCGGCGCCATGATGCATCCCTCGTCCTGGCTGGTGCCCCGCGCCGTGGCCGAACACGCCGGGCCCTGGGACGAAACGCTCACGCTCAACGACGACGGCGAATATTTCTGCCGGGTGCTTCTGGCCAGCAGCGGCCTGGCCTTCACGTCCGGCGTCCGCAGCTATTATCGCTCCGGTCTGCCCGGCAGCCTCAGCCAGCGGCGGGACGAGCGCAGCCGCCGCTCACAGTTCCATTCCATCGAGTTGATCGAGCGCCATCTGCTCGCGGCGGAGGATTCGCCGCGCACACGCCGCGCCTGCGCCGATTATTATCAGCGTTTCGTTCATGATTTTTTTCCTTTTCCGGGCGAGCTGATGCGCCGGGCGGAAAAACGCGTGGCCGAGCTCGGCGGTTCCGATTTCGACCGGCCCGTGATGGGGCCGAAAACGGCGGCGCTCGCGCGTTGCCTGGGCTGGAAAAATGTCCGGCGCCTGAAGCACTGGCTCTCGCGATGAACGCAAAAAAAATCCTGATTCTGAGCTCTTCGCATCTCTGCCGGAATCCGCGCGTGCTGAAGGAGGCCGCCGCCCTCGGCGCAGCCGGCCACGATGTCACGGTGCTCACCCTCTCCACCGTCGAGGCGTTTGAACGCATGGATGCCGAACTGGCCGCGTCGCAACCGTTCCGCCGCGTCACGCTCGACTACACGGCGCGACGTCCCCAGGCGCGCTGGGAAAATTTCCGCCAGCGTGCCGCCACCTGGGGCGCGCGAAAGATGTTGCGCTGGCTCCGCTGGGAAACCGCCCAGGCGCTTGGCCCGGCCCGCGCCCTGCTTCGGCGCGCGCTGGCGACGCCGGCCGACCTCACGATTGCGCACACCGAGATCCCGCTCTGGGCCGCGGCGGCGCTGATCCGCGCCGGCCGGGCCGTGGCGGTGGACATGGAAGACTGGTATTCCCGGGATTTGCTGCCCGAGGACCGGCGTACGCGGCCGCTCAAACTGCTGGCCCGGGCGGAAAAATTCGCCCTCCAGCACACACGCTACGTTTCAACCACCTCGCAGAGCCTGGCCGACGCGCTCGCCGCGGCCTATGAGGGCAGTCCGCCGGTGGTTTTGCGCAATGTGTTCCCCTTGCAGGCTCGCACGCGCCTGGACCGGAAGACCGGAGACGAACCGCCCGCTTTCGTCTGGTTCTCACAGACCATCGGCCGCGGGCGCGGCCTGGAGTTGTTTTTTGAGGCTTGGATTCGCCTGACCCGGCCCAGCCGCGTTACGCTGATCGGCGGCGGCGGCACTGCTTATCGGGAAGCCCTTCTGCGCCCTCTGCCCGCGGGGCGCCAGGCCTTCGTCTCTTTTCTTCCTTTTCTCGCCCCGACCGCGCTTGCCGACAAACTCACCGAGTACGACATCGGCCTGGCGCTCGAAGAGACCGCTCCTGCAAATCGCAACCTGACCATCGGCAACAAAATCTTCCAATATCTCAACGCCGGTCTCGCCGTGGCCGCCACCGCCACCGCCGGCCAGAGCGAGGTGCTGCGCGCCGCACCCGACGCGGGCCTGCTGGTCGCCACTCCGGAACCCGCCGTTTTCGCCCGCCAGCTCGACGATCTGCTGGCCGAGCCGGCGCGCCTGCGCGCCATGCAGGCCGCGGCGCGGCGGGCGGCGGAGCAACAGTTTTGCTGGGAGCGCGAAACCCCCCGCCTGCTCGCCGCAGTCGGGCAGGCGCTTGCCGTTGGCACCAGCGAGCCGCTGAAAAATTTCCCCGCCCCATGAGCCTCAAACGCCTGCTCGTCGTCAGTCCGCATTTTCCGCCCGTGAATGCGCCGGACGCCCACCGTGTGCGCGTGAGCCTGCCGTATTTTCGCGAATTCGGCTGGGAACCGGTGGTGCTTGCGGTCGATCCCCGCCGGGTGCCGGGAACGCCGGATTCCCGCCTCGCCGCGGCGCTGCCCGCCGATGTGGCCGTGCATCGCTGCGGCGCCCTGCCGCGGCGGCTGGCGCGGCTGGCCGGACTCGGCAGCCTCGGCCCGCGGGCCTGGTGGCCGCTGTGCACCGCCGGCGCGGGGTTGTTGCGGCGGGAACGATTCGATCTCGTGTTTTTCTCCACGACACAATTTTTAACGCTGGCCCTCGGATCCGTCTGGAAAAAAAAATCCGGCGTGCCTTTCGTCATCGACATACAAGACCCCTGGCGCACGGATTATTACGCGCGGCCCGGCGCGCCGCGGCCACCGGGCGGCTGGAAGTATCGCTTCGCGCGCTGGCAGGCCGAACGTCTGGAGGAGCCGTCCTTCCGGCCCGCCAGCGCCTTTGTCAGCGTGTCCGAGGCTTACCTGGAACAACTGCGGACTCGTTATTCATGGTTCGCGACCAAGCCGGCCGCGGTCGTTCCTTTTGGCGCCTCCGAGGCCGATTTTTCCTTCGCCCAAAACGATGCCACGTTGAAACCGGCTTTTCAGCGCGAGGCCGGCTGCGTGCACCTCTTGAGTGTGGGCGCGGCCGGCCCGATCATGGCGGAGGCCGCGCAGACGTTTTTCGCCGGCGTCCGGGACTTTCGGGCGGAACAGCCGGAGCTGGCCGGCCGGCTTCGTATTCATTTTGTCGGGACAAGCTATGCCTCGGGAAGCCGGGCCGTCGCGACGGTCCGCCCGCTGGCGGAGCCGTTCGGCGTGGGTGATCTCGTGATCGAACAGCCGGCGCGCATCGGTTATTTCGAATCGCTCAAAACCATGCGCGCCGCCGACGCGCTGCTCCTGCTCGGTTCCAACGATCCCGGCTATGCACCCTCAAAGATTGCGGCCTATTTTTTGGCCGATCGGCCCATGATCGCCGTCGTCTCCGCCGGCGGCGCGGCGGCGGCGCGCCTGGCCGAACTGCGCTGCGCCTGCGTCGTTTCCCCGCCGGCGGCGGGCCTCCGTGAACTCCGGCGGTTTCTCACCGCGCTGGCAACCGTTCCCGCTCGGCTGCAGATCGGCTCCCGGAACCAGACGCTGTTCGACGCACAATTTTCCGCCCGGGCGGGTACACGCCGCTTGTGCGAGCTGTTCGATGGGACCCTGGAAGGGCGGTCCGGCAAAAATGACTGACTCCGTCCATCCGTCACCCGAGGAAACCGACCACGAGCCGGTTCCGATCCCGCCGCCCGATCGCCGCCTTTTCCGCGGCGGGCTCATCCTGCTTGCCGCCACACTCGGCTATTACGCCTTCAATGCCGACACCGGCTCGTCCACCGAACTTTATGCGGGGCTGGCAATCATCGTGCTCGCTTCCCTGCCGGCGCTGCTGTGGGCGCGGCGGGCCACCTACGGATTTCCCGTTTTCGAGGTTTTTATGCTGACGGGCGCAAATATCTATGCGCTGCCCCTGCTCAACCGCCAGAATGAACTGCTGACCTATCCGGAGCCGATCGTGGAGCAGGCCGCCTTCGCCGTGCTGCTTTTCCAAGGCATCGCCATCGTCACCTATGCGATCACGCAGGGACGGTCGCGGACCACCCCGTTCTGGACCCGGGAAATCATTTCGCGGGATATCGGCACCTATCTCGGCTATGGACTTGTCCTCACGACGATTTATACGGGCCTGGCCACTTTTGCCGACTTGATTCCTTCCGACCTCGAAGGGCCGCTGCGCGCCGTGTTCTACGGCATCGGCATCATCAGCACCTTCATCCAGGGCCGGCGGTGGGGGCAGAATGATCTCCGGGCCAACGAGAAGATCTTTTTCATCGGCAATATCGTGCTCCAGGTCGTGTTTAATTTCGCCACGCTGTATCTTATCAACGGCATTTCGATCGTGGTGCTGGCTCTGCTCGGCTACGTCTCCGGCGGCAAGCGCCTGCCGGTCATCGCCCTGGCCATCACCCTGCCGATCATCGCGGTGCTGCACAACGGCAAGACCGCGATGCGGGACAAATACTGGCAGGACAACGTCGCCACCAAGCCGGAGCTGGCGGAATTGCCGGGCTTCTTCGGCGAGTGGCTGCAACAGGGCCTCGCGCATCATCCCAAAGCGGGGCTGACGGGCAAGCTGATCGAGCGGACCTCGCTTTTCCAGATGATCTGTCTGGTCGTAAATGACACCCCCAGCCAGCTTCCCTTTCTCGATGGTGAAACGTACGGGCAGATTCCCGGACAATTCGTGCCGCGCCTCTTCTGGCCGGAGAAGCCGGTCGGGCACATCAGCACCTACACTCTCTCGGTTTACTACGGCCTGCAGCGCCCGGAGGACACCGCCAAAACCACCATCGCCTTCGGCCTGCTGGCGGAGGCCTATGCAAACTTCGGATATTACGGCGTGGGTTTGCTCGCCTTTTGCTTTGCCTTCGGCCTGAAAAAATACGCCGTCTGGTCCAAGGACAGCCCGATTCTTTCCTATGCCGGCCTCATGCTCGTGCTGCTCATGGCCTGGTCATTTCAAACCGAACTCACGCTCAGCATCTGGCTCAGTTCCCTTTTCCAAGCCGCGGTCGCCGTGCTCGGCGTGCCTTTTGCGCTGCGGCATTTTCTGGAGTGAACACGTCCGATCACGCCACCATCCCTTCCGCCGGCTCCGCGGCGGAACCCGGCCGCCTGCCGCGCCTGGCGGTCGTTCTTTCCCATCCCACCCAATATTACAGTCCCTGGTTCCGCTGGCTGCGGCGGCACACTCCGCTGGAGTTCTGCGTTTTTTATCTCTGGAAATTCGGCGTCGAGGCCGCGCGTGATCCGCAATTCGGAAAAACCTTCGCCTGGGACGTCGATTTGCTCGGCGGCTACGCCAGCGAATTCGTGCCGAACGTCGCGCGCGATCCCGGCACGCACCACTTCGGGGGGCTGCGCAACCCGGAGCTCACCGCGCGGCTCGCCGCCTGGCGGCCCGACCTCCTCCTGCTTTTCGGCTATGCCTACGCCAGCCACCTGCGCGCCCTGGTCTGGGCGCGGCGCCGGAAAGTTCCGCTGCTTTTTCGCGGCGACTCGCACTTTCTGGGCCGGCGCACGCTGCCGTGGTGGAAAAAAAATCTGTTCCGTCTCCTTTACCGCCAGTTTGCCGCCATCACCTACGTGGGCGCGGCCAACCGCGATTATTTCACCGCGGCCGGCGTCCGGTCGGAAAAACTTTTCTTCGCCCCCCATGCGGTGGATCACGAGCTTTTCGACCCGCGCCGTGCCGACCATCAAGCCGCCGCGCGGGCGCTGCGCGCGCAGCTCGGACTCGCGGCCGGAACCCGCATCGTGCTCTTCGCCGGCAAATTCACCTCCGCCAAGCAGCCCGGTGCGCTGCTCGATTCTTTTCTGGCACTCGACGCGCCCGACGCCGCGCTGGTTTTCGTCGGCGACGGCGAGGAAAAACCCTCCCTGCTCGAGCGCGCCCGCGCCGCGCCGCCCGGCCGGGTGCACTTTCTGCCCTTCGCCAACCAGAGCGAAATGCCCGCCCGCTATCTTCTCGCCGACGTTTTTGCCCTGCCTTCCCGCGGCCACTACGAAACCTGGGGCCTCGCGGTGAACGAAGCCATGCACATGGGCGTGCCCTGCCTGGTCAGCGACCGGGTCGGCGGCCAGCGCGATCTGGTGGCCGATGGCGAGACCGGCTGGGTCTTCCGCGCCGAGGATTCCGCGCACCTGCGGGAAAAACTTTCCGCCGCGCTGGCCGCCGCTTCGGCCCAACGGGAATTTTTCCAGCGAAATATCGCCACGAAGATCGCCGGTTACACTTACGCGCAGAGCACCGACGGCCTGCTTCAGGCCCTCGCCTGGGCCGATGTCTCGCGGAAATTTTGACGCCTCCCGCATGACCGGTAAATTCAGCCGCTTGTTGGAATGAAGATATCCCTCGTCACGGGGTTTTTTCTGCCCGTGCCGCCCGCCGCGGGCGGTGCGACGGAGAAAACCTGGCACCGCCTGGCGCTGGAGTTTGCCGCGCGCGGCCACGAAGTGACGGTTTTCTCGCGCCGATGGCCGGGCTTCCCCGACGAGGAAATGCTCTCCGGCGTGCGGCACGTCCGCCTCGCCGGCCGCGCCCACGCGCCGACATTGTGGCGAAACCTCCTGCACGATTTTTTCTGGAGCCGGCGCGTCTTCCGCGTGCTTCCGCCCGCCGATATCGCCATCGTGAATTGCGTGGCCCTGCCGGCCTGGCTGGGCGCGAGGCGGCCGGCCGCCGGCCGCGTGGTCTTGCAGGCCGGCCGCATGCCCAAGGGCCAGTTTCGCTTTTATCGCCGGATCGCCCGCATCCTCGCGCCCAGCACCGTCGTGCAGCAAAAAATCACGGCGGAAAATCCGCGTCTCGCCGCAGTCACGCGCGTCGTTGGCTATCCCATCGCCTGGCGCGAACTCGCCCGACCGCCGGCGGCGCGGGCCGGCGACGGTCCGCTCACCATCGGCTACGTCGGCCGGCTGCACGAGGAAAAAGGGCTCGACCTTCTCCTCGCCGCCCTGCGCATGCTCGCCGCGAAAAAAAATCCGCCGGCGTGGCGGGTCGTGCTGTGCGGCCCGGCGGACGTGGCGCACGGCGGCTCGGGTCCCGCCTATGCCGAAAGCCTGCGGCGGCGGCTGGCGGAAATTCTGCCCGCCGATCGCGGCGCGATTCTTCCGCCCGCCTTTGACGAAGATGCGTTGAAAAAAATCTACCATGCCATCGATGTTTTCTGCTATCCGAGCCTGGCGGGGCGGGGCGAGACCTTCGGCGTGGCGGTGGCCGAGGCCATGGCGGCGGGCGCCGTGCCCGTCGTCTCGCACCTCGCCTGTTTCACCGACTTTGTGACCGGGGGCGAAAACGGCCTCATCTTCGACCATGCGGGCGGTGACGCGCCGGCCCGTCTCGCCGCCGCCCTGGAAAAATTGCTGACCGATCCGGCGCTGCGGGCGCGTCTGGCCGCCGCGGCCCGCCGCGCCACCGAGCGTTTCGATTTTTCCTCTTTTGCCGGCGGACTGCTGGCCGATTTTGCGACTCTGGCCGCCGGCGGCGGCTGACGCTTCCGCGTTGCCACGCCCGTTTTCCGCCGGCATTTTTTCCTTCGCCGTGCCCAGCGCCGAAAAGCCCTATCTTGGTCAAGGTTGCGTCACGCCTTATTCCGCGCGTGAATTGCTCGCCCGCTGGCTTTGGGCCTTCGTGCAAGCGACGATTTTTCGCTGGAGTCCGCGGCCGTGGCACGGTTTCCGCGCCTGGCTGCTGCGGCGGTTCGGCGCCGCCATCCCCGCGCCGCGGCAGGTGGTGATTTTTCCCACCGCCAAAATCTTGTTTCCGTGGAAACTTTCCCTCGCCCCGCGCGCCATGATCGGTCCGCACGTCAACCTCTACAACCTGGCGCCGATCACCGTCTCCTACGGCGCCAACCTCAGCCAATACTGCCACCTCTGCGCCGGCACCCATGACTTCCTGCGCTGGAGCATGCCGCTCGTGACCAAGCCCATCGTCATCGGCGAAAATGTCTGGCTGGGCGCGGACGTTTTCGTCGGGCCCGGCGTGACGGTCGGCGGCTTGTGCGTCGTCGGCGCACGCTCGGTGGTCGTCCGCGACCTGCCTCCGCGCATGATCTGCGCCGGCGCGCCCTGCCGTCCGCTCAAGGAACGACCGTTGCCGCAGTGAAATGAGACTCACCCACATCCTGCCCAGCCTCGAGCCGCAGTATGGCGGACCGAGCCGGGCAGTCCCCTCGCTCACGGCCGCGCAAGCCCGCCTGGGCCACGACGTCGCGCTGCTCACCACCGGGCCGGCGGCGGAAGCCCGCGCCGAGGGTGGATCGTCCGTGCATGTCTTCCCGCGCGGCCGGCCGGAAACCATCTGCCCGTCCGGTGAATTGCGGAGCTACCTGCGGACGCACGAGTGCGACTGCCTGCACGCCCACGGCCTGTGGCTGCGGACGCTGCATTACGCGCACGAGCGCGCCGGCACGCTGGGCATTCCCTTCATCATCGCGCCCCGCGGCATGATGAGCCATTGGGCCTGGCACCATCACCGCTGGAAAAAAAAGCTGGCCGAGCATTTCATCCATCCGGGAGCGTTCGCCGCCGCGCGCGGCTGGCATGCGACCAGCACGGTCGAGGCGGACGATATCCGGGCGCGGGGTTTCACCCAGCCCGTGTGCGTCGCGCCCAACGGCGTCACGCGACCCGAGCCCGCCGACGTGGCGGGAGCGGCCGATTACTGGCGGGCCGCTTGCCCCGCCGCGTTTGCCCGGCCGACCGCGCTTTTTTATTCACGCTTTCACCGCAAGAAACGCGTGATCGAGCTCATCGACTTGTGGCTGGCGCATGCGCCGGCCGACTGGCTCCTGCTCATGGTCGGCATCCCGCAGACCTACGGTGTCGCCGAGCTTTCGCATTACGTCGACCAGCAATCCGGCGCGGACCGCGTGGAGATTTTTGACGGCACCAGCCGGCCCGCCCCTTATCCGGCGGCGGCGCTTTTTCTCCTGCCGTCGCACTCGGAAAATTTCGGCCTGGCCGTGGCCGAGGCCATGGCGCACGGCCTGCCCGTGGTCGTGACCGACACGATGCCGTGGGCGGCGCTCAACCAAAATCAAACCGGCTGGTGCGTGCCGTGGGCGCATTATGCGCCGGCTTTGCGCGCCGCCCTGGGCGAAAGCGCCGAGGCCCGCCGCGCGCGCGGCGCCGCGGCCTGCAAATGGGTGCTCGCGGAATTCTCCTGGGAAAAATCCGCGCAGCTTCTGCTGCAATTTTACGCCGGCCTGTGCGGTGCCGCGCCATGAGGCCGCTTCCGTTCCGCCCGCCTGCCGCCGCGGACTTCGCCGCCGATGCCGGCCGGCGGCGACCGCCGCTGGCGCGGCTGGAGAAAGCCGCGCTTGCGCATGCCGGCGGGCTGGTGATCTTCGCCTCCTGGGCCTTCGACGGCAATGTCGACTGGGCCCGCCGGCTGATTTCCTGGTGGGGCGTGGTCGCCGCGCTGCTTACCCTTGCCGCGCTGTTCCGAAACGGCGGCAACCGCCTCTGGCGCTGGCTGTGGCCGCTGGTCGCCTTCAACGCCCTCGTCCTGGCCAGCTGCCTCAATCCCAGTTTTTCCGTCCGCGTCCTCGATGGCGAGCCGCTGCTGGTGCACACGGGCGGAATCGCCTGGCTGCCGAGCACGGCGGACCCCGCGGGCTCCGGGCGCGCGCTCTGGCTTTTTGACGCCGTGTTCCTTTCCGGTTTCAACCTGCTGCTCCACGTGCGGCACCGGCGGGCTTTGCGCGGGCTGCTGATCGCCACGTCGGTCAACGCGCTGGCGCTCTCCGTCTTCGGCACGGTGCAGAAGCTGACGGGGGCCGGCCTCTTCTTCGGCCTCCGCCAGTCGCCCAACGCGTTTTTTTTCTCCACCTTCATTTATCATAATCATTGGGGCGCTTTCGTCGCCTTGTCGGTCGCGGCCTCCGCCGGCCTGGTTTTTCATTACGTGAGCCGCAGCCAGGCCAGAGATTTCTGGCATTCGCCCGCGTTTGGCGGCGCGATCGGCATGTTCTTCATCGCCCTGACGGCGCCCTTGAGTGAATCGCGTTCCGGCACGCTCCTGATCGTGCTCCTGATCGCCGTGATGCTGGGCCAGATGCTCTGGCGCTGGCGGCAGAAACGCTTCGCATCGGCGGCGGCGTTCGCCTGGACGGCGGCGGGAGTACTCGCCGCCGCCGCGGTACTGGCGCTCGCGGTCTACCAGCTTGACCGGTCCGGCCTGAACGTGCGGGCGGAACTGACGCGCCGGCAAATCGAAGCCATGCGGGCCGAAGGCGGCCTGGGCAGCCGCGGCGCGCTTTACCGCGATACCTGGCGCATGGCCTGCGACCAGCCTTGGTTCGGATGGGGCTTCGACAGCTACGCGACGGTTTTCCAGCTCTACAATACGCAAAAGTCGGTGGACCGCCTGCCGGTGTTTTATGCCCAGGCGCACTCCGACTGGCTGCAAAGCGTGGCCGAGACCGGCTTTGCCGGCACGGCGCTCGTCGGCCTGCTCGGCGCGCTGCCCCTGCTCACGCTGCGCCGGCGCCATTTTTTTGATCCGCTTGTCGCTTATCCACTGGTCGGCTGCTCCCTGGTGCTGCTTTACGCCTGGATTGAATTTCCCTTTGAATGTCCCGCCGTGGCCGCGGCGTTTTGGGTCTATTTTTTCCTCGCCCTGGGCTGCGCCCGGCTGCTCGATTACGGTGCAGCGACTCCGGCCGGCTCCAAACCCGCCTCCGTGTGAACCCGCGCTGTCCCATCTCCGTTCTCATTCCGGTCAAAAACGAGCGCGCCAACATCCGCGCCTGCCTCGAATCGGCGCGCTTCGCCGCGGAAATCGTGGTGGTGGATTCAGGCAGCACGGACGGCACCCGCGACATGGCGGCCGAATTCGGCGCCACGGTGGCGGACTTTCGCTGGGACGGCCGCTTCCCCAAAAAGAAGAACTGGGCGCTGGCCAACATTCCCTGGCGCCATGAATGGATTTTCATCCTCGATGCGGATGAACGCATCACGCCGGCTCTCGCCGACGAGCTGGCGCGGACCGTCGCGGCGCCCGACGCCGACGGCTATTATGTCAACCGGCGTTTCTGGTTCCTCGACGGCTGGCTGCGGCACTGCGGCTATTATCCCAGCTGGAATCTGCGCTTTTTCCGCCATCGCCTGGGACGCTACGAACAGTTTCCCGGCGTAGCCGCCACCGACTCCGGCGACAACGAGGTGCACGAGCATGTTTTGTTGCAAGGACGCACCGCCCGGCTGCGACACGACATGGAGCACTACGCGTTTCCCGACATCGCCCTCGACTCCACCCTGGCCGGCAAGCGCCGCTTGAAATCCGTCGCCATGCGCCTGCCTTTCCGTCCGGCCCTCCGTTTTTTTTATCACTACGTGCTGCGCGCCGGCTTTCTCGACGGCTATCGGGGCTATGTCTTTTGCCGGCTCATGGGCGTGTATGAATTCCTCACGGTGGCCAAGGCGTGTGAACTTCGCCGGACGAACCGGTCCTGACCGCATCTGGGATGCCGAGCCTCATTTTTCTCAACCGTTTCTACTGGCCCGACGAGCCGGCCACGGCCCAGCTGCTCACCGATCTGGCCGAAGCCCTGGCGGAGGCCGGCCAGCCGGTCGTGGTCATCACCAGCCACAACCGGCGGCCGGAAACGCCGGACGAGGAGACGCACCGCGGCGTGCGGATCCGGCGCGTGAGAGGCACGCGGGTCGGCGAAAAAAATCTGCCCGGCCGCGCGCTCGATTTCCTGACGTTTTCGTTCGGCGCCCTCCTCCGCGTGGCCCGGACCGCGCGGCGGGGTGACACGCTCGTCCTCATGACCGACCCGCCGCTGCTCGGCATCGCCGCCACCGCTCTGGCCAGAGGGCGCGGCGCGCGGGTCGTCCACTGGGTCCAGGACATTTATCCGGAAATCGCCATGGCCCTGGCCGGCTCGCCCGGACTGCGCTTGTTCCGGCCACTGCGGGATTGGGCCTGGCGCCGGGCCGATTTTTGTGTCGCGCCCGGCGACGACATGGCGGCGCTGATCCGCGCGCGCGGCGCCGGAAACACCGTCGTGATTCCGAATTGGGCGCCGGCCGGACTCGTTCCGGCGGCCGCGGAGGAGCGGCGCGAGGCGTGGAACCTGGGTGGAAAATTCGTCGTCGCCTATTCCGGAAACCTCGGTCGCGTCCACGATCTCCTGCCGCTGCTGGAGGCGGCGGCCGCCTTGCGTGAAGAGGCGGGCATCGCCTTTGTCTTCATCGGCAACGGCGCGCAGCGCCCCGCCCTCGAAACCGCGGCAAAAAAGCGCGGCCTCGGGAACGTGCGGTTTTTTCCGCCGCAGCCGCGGGAACGGCTGGGCGAAACGCTCGCCGTGGGCGATGTCCATCTCGTGACCTTGCGTCCCGGTTGCGAACAACTGGTTTTTCCCAGCAAGTTTCACGGCATCGTCGCGGCCGGCCG
>Ga0335083_10005883_pt1 | contig 15454 bp, 12 predicted proteins | sample Lox_Sample_42_FD_206716 | JGI IMG/M metagenome (GOLD analysis project Ga0335083, IMG submission 206716) | Soil microbial communities from Loxahatchee National Wildlife Refuge, Florida, United States - Lox_Sample_4.2 | ecosystem: Environmental > Terrestrial > Soil > Wetlands | place: USA... | reverse complement strand
CCTGGCTTTGTGCCCGGCGCGCCATTCGTGTCTATGGGCCGCAGTTCGTCCCGGCCGGCGGGAGTACAATCTCTACTGGGATGAGCGTGGCTTCCCTCATACAAGCGCAATGAACATTTCGGTGAAAGGTGAATACGCGTTGCAGGCCATCTTCGATCTGGCCGCGCAGCCCGCGGGCGATCCCGTTCGCATCGCCGATATCGCCCGTCGTCAAAAGATCCCGCAGAAGTTTCTGGAATTGATTCTCGCCGGATTGAAGCAGGCCGGGTTCGTCGAATCCCGGCGCGGCGCCGAAGGCGGATATCTGCTGGCGCGCGCGGCGGATTCGCTCACCGTGGGCGAGGTGCTTCGGTCCATCGAAGGAACGCACTCCCACCGCCCCCGCCGCAAGGCCGAAACTCCGTTCAGTGAAATGTGGGGGCGCGTGGATCACGCCATTTCCGACGTCATCGACAGGACCACGTTCGCGGAACTGCTGCGCGACTGGGCGGACAAGCAGAACAAGTTTGTACTGAATTGGGAGATCTGATTTGCGAGTGTACGACGACAATTCCGCGAGCATCGGCCGCACGCCGCTGGTGCGTCTCAATCGCGTAACCGCGGGCTGCAAGGCGACTATCCTGGGAAAAGTTGAAGGCCGCAATCCGGCATACTCGGTGAAGTGCCGCATCGGCGCTTCCATGGTGTGGGACGCGGAGAAGCGCGGCGTCCTCAAGCCTGGAAAAGAACTGATCGAACCGACCAGCGGGAACACCGGTATCGCCCTGGCGTACGTCGCGGCGGCGCGCGGCTACCGCATCACGCTCACGATGCCCGAGACGATGTCTCTCGAGCGCCGCAAGGTGGTGAAAGCGCTGGGCGCCAACCTGGTGCTGACGGAAGGCGCGCAAGGCATGGCGGGGTCGATCGCCAAAGCCGAGGAAATGGTCGCGTCCGACCCCAAAAAATTCGTGCTGCTGCAACAGTTCAAGAATCCGGCCAATCCGGAGATTCACGTGAAGACGACCGGGCCCGAGATCTGGGACGATACCGACGGAAGCGTCGACGTGCTGGTCTCGGGAATCGGAACCGGCGGCACCATCTCCGGCGTCTCGCGTTATATCAAGAAAGATAAGAAGAAGAAAATCCTTTCGGTTGGCGTGGAACCGGCCGGCAGCGCTGTAATCACGCAGCACCTCGCCGGTCAGCCGATGAAGCCCGGTCCGCATAAGATCCAGGGAATCGGCGCCGGGTTCATTCCCGATACGCTCGACCTGGGGATGGTGGACCGCGTGGAACTGGCCGGGAATGAGGAAGCTATCGAAATGGCGAGGCGCCTGGCGCGCGAAGAAGGCCTGCTCGCCGGAATTTCGTGCGGCGCCGCGGTTGCCGTGGCGGTGCGTTTGGGCAAGGAGCCGGAATTTGCCGGGAAAACCATCGTGGCTATTCTTCCCGACGCAGCCGAACGGTATCTTTCCAGCGTCTTATTTGATGGAATGTTCGACGAGTGACTGCGGCGGGACACCTGACGAGGTTGCGACGTGCAGAGGGAGTTTGACTGTGGACCCAAAACCCGGAAGAAAAAGCGGGCGCGGTTTGGGTGATAGGGGTGAGTGCGCCCGCTGTCGTAACGGGGATTTACCTTCTAGACGAGTAAACACACCAGCGATGTTACAGGTTGCGGTTGTTTTTACCCCTATTCAAAAGAGCCATTTAGAGATAGCCCCAAAGGGCTAGTTTAGTTGTGGAACCAGGCAAATGATGATGGGGCGCGCAATGTGGGTTGTCGGAGTGCTAGTCACCGGTTTTCTCCGCCCTGGTTTGGCGCAGACCGAACCGCCGCAAGCTCCACCCCAGAGCCCGCCGCGGGCTCCGGCTCCCGCCAAACCGGTTCTGGGAAACGACGGCACTCCCATGATGGTGCCCTATCGTTGCAGCGACGAGGACGTCCGTCTTGCCGGACTTTCCTGCGGTGAAGACTCGCCCTGCCCCATGTTCCTGGAAATCTCTTCGGTCGAGGCGCTGGGAAGTCAGGTGCTGCTCACCGGCAACATCCACAGCGAAGCCATGACACTATACTCGATCCTGCTATCGAGCGAGGACAACGGCCACACCTGGCAGGAACCCATCGATCGCATCCGCGGCTCCGGGCTCGATCACATCGAGCGCCTCGGCAGCGAAACCGCCTGGATCAGCGGCCAGGAATTGGTGCCCCTTCCCCAGAATCCTTTTCTGATTTCCACCAGCGATGGCGGTAAGACCTGGCGTTTGCACGAAGTGCTCAGCGAGGACAGCGACCTCAAGTTCGGAACCATTCCGCAATTCTTCTTCACCACCAAGGACGACGGAACTCTGATCGTGGATCATGGCGCGGGAGCGGGCGGGGAGCGCTATGCGTTGTACGAGACGCAGGATGGGGGCGATACCTGGACCCTCAAGCAGGCCAGTTCCAAACCAATCGTGGTCAAACGGCCGACACTGCCGCCGGCTTCCGACTGGCGCGTGCGCACGGACGCGTCCCTGAAGTCGTTCGTCATCGAGCGCCGGGTCGGCGCCCGATGGAGCGCGGTGGCGGCGTTTCTGGTCAATTTAGATCCCTGCAAGCCTCCCGACACCCCAAAGATCCCATGACCACCTGAACTCCGGAAATGCCCGGCTACGGCAATCCACTTGCTCTGCCGATACGTAGCAATGTGAGGAGCATATGATCGTAGCGGGCGGATTGGCAATATTAGTCGTGCTTTGCCTTTTACTTTCTGTCATGCAGACCCCTCCCGAAGTGGGACGCTGAGACACAGGTGCCTGGCATCATCGACACATGCCAATGGCAAGTGTCAGGATTTCGGCGTCACAGCCAGCAGAGGCCGTCAAAATGGCGGGCGCCGGGCGCGGTTCGAGAGTTAAAAGCTGATATACTAACTACTTGAACTAAAATGCCGAAACGTACTTTTCAACCGAATCGCAGCCGCCGCGCGAAGACCCACGGTTTTCGCAGCCGCATGGAAACCAAGAACGGCCGGGCCGTCCTTTCACGCCGTCGCGCGCGCGGCCGCAAGAAGCTCACCGTCAGCTCCGAAAGGTAGCCCTCCATCGCCGGTTTTCCGAAACGTGTCCGTCTGCTACGTTCACAAGATTTCCGAAGAGTCTATGAGGAGGGAACCCGTTACGCGAGCCCGATGTTTGCCGCGTTTTGCCTCCAGGAGACCTCACCGGATGGTCCGCGCATTGGATTTACCGTGCCGCGGGCTATGGGCAAGGCAGTTGTGCGGAACCGCATCAAGCGGCGTTTCCGGGAGGCGGTAAGATCGTGTCTGGAGGGACTAAACCCCAGGTGGTCAATCGTTATCAACCCACGGAGGAAGGCCTCCGAAGCCCCTCTGACGGAGATCTCGCGGGAAATCTCGCGGCTGTTCGCCCGGTGCAATGGATCTTCGGACGGCGAATCGTCGTAAGAATGATTGGGTTGTATCAACTCATCATTTCTCCGCTGCTGCCATCGGCGTGCCGGTATTATCCAACCTGCTCGCAATATATGCACGACGCCGTGGAGCGATATGGTGTTGCCAAGGGAGTCTGGATGGGCGTGCGCCGTCTGGTGCGCTGCCATCCGTTTCACGCCGGCGGGTATGATCCCGTGCGGTAGCCGGTTTTAGCAAGACGGAATCCTGTTGAATGCCTGAATCGTCACCGGGTGGGAATCAAGCACCCAAAGAAATGTCGATGGAAATGCGGCTGCTGCTCGCATTTCTGCTTATGGGCGCGGTGATGCTGGTCACCCAGTATTTCGTTCCCAAGTCTCCCCCGCCCGTGAAGAACACCGCACCGGCTGCCCAGCAGACGGCAGTCGAAAAGCCGGCCGAAACGCCGGCCGAAACGCCGGCACCCGCGCCGGCGAAGCCGGCGGCGCGAGGCCGGGCCGCGGGTCCGGCCGCGGCCGCGACCACCGAACCCCCGCAGCCCTTCTACATCATCGATACCGACCTGTTTCGGGTGTCCTTCAGCAATCAGGGAGCGACACTGCATGGCTGGGAGTTGAAGACCTACAAAGGCAACGATGGAAAGTCTCTGCAACTGGTCAATACCACCGCCGGAGTCTTTCCGTTTTCGATTTACCTGCCTGGCCAGGATGCGCGCTCCAAGGAGTTGAACTGGGCCTGGTACAAGCAAATCGGCGACGCCGACGGGTTGGGCGTCACCTACGAATACTCCAACGGGCACATATCGGTGCACAAGCAGTTTCGCTTCGAGAAAAAGAGCTACCTGGCGCATGTCTCCACCGCAGTGACCATCGACGGCAAACCGGCCGCGCACCAGGTGGAATGGCGGGGCGGGTTTGGCGACCTGACCATCGCCATCTCATCGTCCAGTCAGCAGGCGCTGTATTTCGATCTCGCGAATAACAAGTTGATCGAACAGCGCGCCAGCACGGCCAGCAAGGGACCGGTGGACGCGTCGGGCAATTTTTCCTTCGTGGGCCTTGCCGACAAATATTTCGCCGCCGTATTTCTCACCGAGGGGTCGGGCGCCGTCCAGGAAACGACCTTCGAAAACTGGGCCCGCACGCCGTTGGAAGAGAAGCCGCAGGATTTTCCCGGCGTTGCGGTCTCCGATGGCGAGGTCAACCGCTTTCGCCTGTTCGTCGGTCCCAAGGATCTCCAACTGCTGAAATCCGTCGACCCCAAGCTGGAGCAGGTGGTGAACTTCGGCAGTTGGATTCCGGGCCTGGAATACGTCGCCAAGGTGCTGTTCCTGATCGTGAACTGGGCCAACGTCAGCTTTGTTCATAACTTCGGCTGGTCCATCGTGCTGATCACGGTTGTCCTGAACATGATCATGTTCCCGCTGAAGCTGACGAACATGAAGTCGATGCGCAAGATGCAGGCGCTCAAGCCGCAGATCGACGCCATCAACGCCAAGTACAAAAGCATCAGCCTCCGCGATCCCAAAAAAGCGCAACAGAACCAGGAAGTGATGGATCTGTACAAAAAGTACGGCGTCAATCCCATGGGCGGCTGTTTCCCCATGCTGCTGCAACTGCCGTTCTTCATCGCCTTTTACAAGGTGTTCACGGTGTCGGTGGAAATGCGCGGCGCGACCTGGCTTTGGGTGACCGATCTCTCCCAGGCGGAACATCTGCCCATCAAGATTCTGCCCATCATCATGATCGTGACGCAGTTCCTGATGCAGAAGATGACGCCGCAGGCCAACGTCGATCCCAACCAGCAGAAGATGATGTACATGATGCCGCTGATTTTCGGCTTTATGTTTTACCAGCTTCCAAGCGGCCTGGTGCTATACTACTTGACCAGCAATTTGGTGAACATGGGGCAGCAGTGGTTCTTCAATCACACCGATACGGCGCGAGCGGTCGCTCTCAGCGTTCAGCCGCCCAAGAAAAAGAAATAGAACGGCAGGAAACAGCGCTTGACGGAACGAAAATACTTCACCTCGCAGATCGGCCCGCGCGTCGACTCGTTTTTGAAAGCCACGCTCCAGAATGCGGGCATGAAAGTGCAATTTGAGATTGCCGACATCGAAAGCTCCGGCGACGATTTTGAAACTCCCGACGTGCTGGTGAAGTTCTCCGGTCCCGACGTGGATCTGATCCTCGGCAATCGCGCCGAGCTTCTGCTGGCGCTGGAGCACGTGACCATGGAAATGCTGCGGATGCCCTCGGAAGACCATTCGCGGATTTCCTTCGACGCCAACGATTACCGGTTGCTGCGGATTGAAGAGCTGCGCCTGAGCGCCACCGCGGCCGCCGATAAGGTGAAACGTACCGGCGTCCCGTTCCGCTTCAATCCCATGAACAGCCGCGAGCGCCGCGTGATTCATCTGGCGCTGCGCGGGGAAACGGCGGTTCGCAGCGAAAGTATCGGCAGCGGCCCGCAGCGGCAGGTGGTCGTCTATCCGGCCGGCATGGCGAGTCTGCCCGAGCCTCCGCGCGGTATGGAAATGCGCCGCGGCGCTGGTGGCGGCGGACCTCGCGGCGGCGGTCCTTCGCGCGGCGGACCTCGCGGCCGCGGACGCAGGTAAGACAAAGTGTGGCGCACGCACGCTTGCGTGCCGCGCCGGCACTCCTGCCGGCGTCTCCGGGGCTTGCTGGTGGCCACGCGGGTCAGAAGTGACCGCGCTGCACGCGCGAGTGCGTGCGCCGCAGCGGAGCCCTAGCCGGTGACGACGCCCAATCTCAATCCCATTACCGATACCATCGTCGCCATTGCCACGCCGCCCGGACGCGGCGGCCTGGGCATCGTGCGTCTCTCCGGTCCCGATTCGCGCCGCATCGCCGAAACTTTCCTCGCCGACGCCCACTGGCTTCCCTGGCGAACCCATCTGACCCATCTGCGCGGCCGCGACGGCCACATCGTCGATGAAGCCGCTGTCACCTTCTTCGAAAAACCGCGCTCATACACCGCGGAAGATGTGGTTGAGATCTCCTGCCACGGTTCGCCCGTGGTGCTGCGTCACGCCGTGGAACGGGCGCTCGATGCCGGGGCCCGGCTGGCGAATCCCGGCGAATTCACGCTGCGCGCATTCCTGAACGGGCGCATCGATCTGCCACAAGCCGAAGCGGTACGCGACCTCATCGACGCCACCACGCTGTACCAGGCGCGAGTGGCCGCGCGCCAGGTCGATGGATCGGTTTCGCGCAGCCTCGGTCCGTTTAAGGAGAAGTTGCTGGAGCTGATCGCGCTTCTCGAAGCCGGCATCGATTTCGCCGAGGACGACGTAAGCGTCGCCTCTCCCGCCGAGTTGCTGGCCCGCCTCGACCCGATTCGCGATGGAATCGCGCGCCTGGCCGGCAGCTATCAATACGGCAGCCTGGTCAGCGGCGGATTGAAGCTCGCGATCGTCGGACGCCCCAACGTCGGCAAGAGCAGCCTGTTTAACGCGCTGCTCGAGCAGGACCGCGCCATCGTCACCGACATCCCCGGCACCACGCGCGATCTGGTCTCCGAGACCGCGGCCATCGGCGGCATCCCCGTGAAGCTCTACGATACGGCCGGAATCCGCCACGCCAGCGAGACCGTGGAATCGCTGGGGATCGAACGCAGCTATCAGGCAATGGCCGATGCCGACCTGACGTTGGTGGTGATCGACGGCTCGCAGCCGATCGGTTCCGAAGATCAAGCCCTGATCGATCGCGCGGCACGGCAGGGACGGTATCTACTGGTCCCCAACAAGTCCGACCTGCCGGGCTCTGGGTCGCACGGCGGATATGCCACGTCCGCCCTGACCGGCGACGGCATCCCGGCGCTGCGGGCGGCAATCCTCGAAACGGTCTCGCCTGCCGGCGTCTGGGAGCAGGAGGGTGGGTTTATCACCAGCCTGCGCCACGAGCGGCTGCTTCAGGAGTGTCTCGAATATCTGGATAAAGGGCGTGGGGCTATCGAAGGGGGTATTCCCCACGAAATGGTGCTGCTGGACCTCTACGCAGCCCTGCGGCCGCTCGACTCGATCACCGGCGCCACCACGGCGGACGACATTCTGAACCGTATCTTCTCGACCTTTTGTATCGGGAAGTGAGCCTACGCCAGCAGGTTCAGCGTTTCCTTGACCATGTCGTCGTAGACTTCCGCGGTCTTCACATTTGCCTCGAAATCGCTCTTAGCTTGATTCAAATCAACAACATCCGTGGGCAAACTATCGTTGGGCGATGGCGTGGCGATCTTGTTGGCAGCCCGATTGAAGCTGGTTTCGGCCTGCTGCATTCCGTCCAATGCAGTGTTGAGTGAAATCATTTGACGGTCCTGAGCGTCTCATCGGCCCGTTTCGCTACTTTTCTAGAAAAAAATTCGCGGGAGCCGAGAGAATTAAGCTGGAACAAGTTAGTGCCGCTTCCGCCTTCATCATCTCGGAAATATCCAGCAGCCGCAGATTCCACCCCAGAGCCGCCAATATCGCCGCCGTCTGGGGAAATGCCGCTGGAAAAATCGTCGTATCCCCGACCGTGAGTGCGTTCGCCGCTCCCGGCTCTTCCGGCGCCACATCCACGATCCGAAATCCCGCCAGCCGATCCGTATCCACCCACGCCCGATTCGCCAGGATTGTGTCGTGCCCCAAATGGGTGCAGGCGCTCTTCAAATGCAAGCAGCCCCGCACTTCGACCGGCTCCACGCTATACCCCAGAGGCTGCAGGATGCCCGTAAGCTGAGCAATCCCCTCCCGATTTGTTCGCCGCGACATCCCTACAAAAACCCGCCGCCCGATCCGCATTACGTCGCCGCCTTCGAGGGTCGCCGGTTCCCTCAGCCACCGCACTTCGCGCAACGGTTCGATCGCCCGCGCCAGGCTGGCCGATTCGCCTCTCCGGGACGCCGCCCCCATCCGCGTCATCACCGCGATCTCATCCAGCACCACCGCCGGATCTTCCACGAATACAGCGTCGGGAAACTCCGGCTCCGCGGGCAGGGAAATCACGTGCGCGCCGAGCGATCGCAGACAATCCTCGTAGGCGCGGTGCTGCGCTTGCGCTTTGCCGAAGTCGATAGGCTCCCGCTGTTGATACTCCAGCTCACATTGGCCGATGGTCGAGCTAACTCCGCGGGTGATGGCGATCCACATGGCAGTCCTCTAGTATCCTATGAAGACCAGTGGCCCTTACCATCGACAGCGAGCGCCTCTCGCGCGAACTGGATCAGCTCGCGGAGTTCTCCGATACCGCCGCGCCGGCCGTCACCCGCGTGGTGTACTCCGAGCAGGATCGCCGCGCCCGCGCCTTCCTGAAGGGCTTGTTCCGCGATGCCGGCCTGGAGGTCCTCGAGGACGCAATCGGCAATACCTTCGCGCGCTGGCCCGGGAGCGATCCTGATCTACCGGCCGCCGCCACCGGTTCGCACATCGATGCCGTTCCCAACGGCGGCAAGTACGATGGCACCGTCGGCGTATTAGGCGGTCTCGAGGCCATACGAGCTTTGCAGTCCTCCGGATTCCGCCCTCGCCGCTCCATCGAGCTGATCGTTTTCACCGCCGAAGAGCCGACCCGCTTCGGTCCGGGATGTTTCGGCAGCCGTGTCGCTACCGGCGCCATGGTCGATTGGCAGGCTGGACGGCTCGTGGACAAGGATGGCAAGACTCTCGACCAGTGGCGCCAGGAAGCCGGTTTCGAAGGCCCCCTGGAATCGGTCGCGTGGCCCGAAGGCCGTTACGCGTCATTCGTGGAGCTGCACATCGAGCAAGGCACGGAACTGGAAAGGGCCGGCGTGCCGCTCGGGATCGTCACTGCCATTGCGGCGCCGGCCTGTTTCCGCGTCACCGTGGAAGGCGAAGGCGGACACGCCGGCACGGTGCCGATGCCGGCGCGGCGCGATGCGCTCTGCGCCGCCGCCGCAATCGTGCTCGAAGTCGAGAAAGCCGCGCGGACTGCCGGCGCTGAGGAAAGCGTCGCTACTGTAGGCGCATTCGACGTATTCCCTGGAGCCGCCAACGGCATCCCCAGCCGCGTCCGCCTCCAGATCGACATCCGCGATACCGACCGCGCGCGCCGCGACCAGTTGATGAACCAAATCATGACGGCGTGCCGGGATTGCGCCATCGGCCGCAAGCTTACGGTCCGCGCCGAACCCATCTGCATGGACGCACCGGCCGAGTGCAGCCCCGAAATCACGGCTACGCTGGCCCGCGCCGCCGGGACGCACGGACTCGCCTGGCGACATCTGGCGAGCCGCGCCTGCCACGATACGTTGTTCATGACGCGGGTCGCACGCTCCGGCATGTTGTTTATCCCCTGCCGGGGCGGCGTCAGCCATCGCCCCGATGAATATGCCGCTCCGGAAGCGATTGCCAATGGCGCGCTGGTGCTGGCGGAGGCGCTCGCGGAATTGAGCGCATAAGGACTGTCGGCTGAAGATGAGCGGCCTGATTTGTACACTTCTCGCACCAGACAGACACTTCGGCACGTCATAGTACAATAGAGACCAACTGGAGTAGTAATCCTCATGACATTGCGCACCGCCGCGATTTTTTTGGGCATCGCGGTTGCCGGCTTCCCCGTTTTCGCTGGAGATACACCATTAACTCGCCCCAAGGCGGGTAAGGTCGATATCCTGCATCTCAATGAAATCAAACCTGGAATGAAAGCGATCGCCTGGACTGTGTTCCAGGGTTCAGAGCCGGAAGCGGTGCCCATCGAGATCGTCGGCGTCCTGAAAAATGCCAATGGCCCGCGGCAGGATCTCATTGTGGGCAAAATGGGCGGCAAAGCTGTGCGGACCAACGTTGCCGGCGGCATGAGCGGCAGCCCGGTCTACATAGATGGCAAGCTGATCGGCGCGGTCGGATTTCGCATCAGCGTCTTTTCGCCGGATGCGATTTGCGGCATCACTCCAATCGATCTGATGCTCGAGATCAACCAGTTCGACACCTCCAAGCCCGAGACCCCGCGCACGCCTGGAACGCGCGCACAGGTTGGGGAGATCCCGGTTCCCAACGATCTGTTAGCCCTCGCGTCCATCGGTTCCGGATTGGGTGCGGCGCAAATGCCGCTTCTGGTTCCGATCGAGTCGCCGGTAGTGCTTTCCGGGTTCACCGAAGAGACCCTGCGCCAGTTCGGCCCGATGTTCCAGCAGATGGGCGTGAACGCCGTGCAGGGCGGCGCCGCGGCGACAATGACATCGAGCAAGCCCGTCGCCGGCTGGCAGAATGCGTTGAATCCGGGCGAGACCATCGCGGGTGCGCTGGTGACCGGCGATATGAGCGTCTCCGGCCTCGGAACCGTAACCTACAACGACGGCAAAAAGGTCCTGGCTTTCGGCCATCCATTCTTTAACCTAGGACCGGTCGACATGCCCATGACCAAAGGCGAGGTCATCATGACCCTGGCCTCGTCCTACCAACCCAACAAACTGGCGAATGCCACCGACGTGGTCGGCGCGCTGCACCAGGACCGCCACAACGGCATCGAGGGCGTGCTGGGCGAGCAATCGCCTATGATTCCGGTCGCCGTGAATGTTCGTTCGCTCGACGAAAAAGAGAACGTCACTCGCAACAAGGAACTCCATTTCGACGTCTTCGTACACCAGAAATGGACGCCCTACCTGATGATGCTGACCCTCTACAACTCCATGTCGGAGATGAACGAGTTCGCCGACGAAACCACCTACCGGCTGAGCGGCAAGGTGGAGATGAACGGTCCGCAGAATATCTCGCTCGCGAACATGCAGACCACCAGCGAAGCGCCCATGCCCGCGCCGCTGATGCTGGCCAGTTGGTTCGGCGACAAATTCAATCGCCTCTACCTGAACAACGTGACCATGCCGGACGTCAAGCGCGTCAACGTCACCGTGGACCTGCTGCCGGAGCGCCGCGTGGCCGTCATCGAAAACGCCTGGGTGGCCGATCCCGACGTGCAGCCGGGAGACGAAGTGCCGGTAAAGGTTTTCCTGCGGCCGTACCGCGGCGACCCCATGGAGCGCGACGTAAAGGTGAAGATTCCGGTGGGAATCGCCAAAGGCGACCATCGAGTGCTGCTGAGCGACGCCGATACCCTGAACCGCATGCAGAATATCGCCGGCGCCGTAAATCGTTTTCTCGGCATTCCGGAAACCGTGTCGTTGATTAACCAGGAGCGCACCAATAACCGCCTGTATGTATCGCTGGTGGAATCGGAGCCGACCGCCTACTTCGACGATAAGGCGCTGCCGAGCCTTCCTTCGTCGGTGCTCAACGTGATGCAGGCGGGGCGGGCGACCAACCGTTCGGTGGTCACCTCCGCCGAGACTACCGCGGTGCAGATGTCGGTGCCGTTCGACGCGGTGGTGACCGGCAGCTACTCGCTGCGCATCCACGTAAAGTGACGCTTGGGAAGTCTGGAAAGCAATTGTGAGCCTGTGGCGCACGCTTCCAGCGTGCAGCGCCGACGCTGCCGCCGGCGTGGTCGATCGGGGCACCAGCCTCATGAGACAGTTCGAACCGGGCGCGGGCGTCGAGACGCCGGCAAAAGTGCCGGCGCTGCACGCAGGAGTGCGTGCGCCACGCATGTGCCGTAAATCTTCCAACATGAATCCCTCAAAACGGTCCGCGCTGCCCGTAACAGCGCTTCTTCTCTCAGCCGCCGCGCTGGCGCTGATGGCAGGCGACACCCGTACGTGGTCGCAGAGCGACTACGCCGATTTCTCCAAAGGCAACGCCAGGAATCTCTCCCTGCGCAGCGACGGCCCGCTCACGCTGGCGCCGAAATCGCACGAGTTGTTCGATACCGCGTCGCCCTATCTTTGGTCGGTGGCCCGCGATTCCAAGGGCAATCTTTACGCCGGCGGCGGCACCAACGCCAAGCTGTTTGAGATCCCGGCGGGCGGCAAAGGAAAATTGCTGGCCGAACTGGATGGCCTGGAGATCCACGCTGTCGCCGTGGATGCTCGCGATCGGATCTACTTCGCCACCACTCCCGATGGAAAGGTCTATCGCCTGGGCGCCAACGGCAAGCCGGAGGTCTTCTACGACCCCAAAGCCAAATACATCTGGGCCATGGCCTTCGACGCCAAGGGTGATTTGTATGTCGCCACCGGTGATCACGGCGAAATCCATCGCGTCGGCGCCGATGGCAAAGGGCAGGTCTTCTTTCAAACCGACGAGACTCACGTTCGCTCCATGACGTTCGACGCCGCCGGCAATCTCATCGTGGGGACCGATCCCGGCGGCCTGATCATGCGGGTCTCGCCCGCGGGCGAGGGCTTCGTGTTGTATCAAATGTCCAAACGGGAAGTGACCGCGGTCGCGGTCGCGCGCGATGGCGCGATCTACGCGGCGGGTGTCGGGAACAAGCAGGCCGGCGGCGCCGCGACGCCTCCGCCTTCGGCGCCGCCTCCCACTGCCCCGGCCGCGGGGGCATCCGGCCCTACCGCTCCCGGAACGCCGGCGCCCGCACAGACCCCGCGTCCCGCCGCACCCGCGGCGCCGGCGGGACCAGCCGTGGTCGGCGGCAGCGAAGTCTACCGTATCGAGCCCGATGGCAACCCGCGCCGCGTCTGGATCAGCGCGACCGATCTGATTTACACCATCGCCTTCGACGCTTCCGGCCGTCCGGTGCTGGGAGCCGGCAACAAAGGCAACATCTACCGCATCGAATCGCCGACGGTCTACACCTCGCTCCTGTCGCTGCCGGTCTCTCAAGTGACCGCTCTCCTGACCGACGCCTCGGGCCATCTATACGCCGCCACCGGCAACGTCGGCAAAATCTATGAAATCGGCCCCGACCTCGAGCACGAGGGCACGCTGGAGAGCGATGTCTTCGATTCCGCGCTGTATTCGCTGTGGGGCCGGCTTTCGTTCGAAGGCTCGTTGAATGGCGGCGGCATCTCCATCACCACTCGCAGCGGCAACCTGGATCAGCCGCAGAAAAACTGGAGCACGTGGGGCCAGCCGGTTACCTCGGCCAAAGGCGGTCGCGCCGATGCGCCCGGGGCGCGGTTCGCCCAATGGAAAACCACACTGACGGCGTCGGACAAGGGCGAATCGCCGGAGCTCGATTCGGTCGACCTGGCCTACCTGCCGAAGAACATCGAGCCCCATGTCGACGTCATCGAGATCACGCCGGCCAATTATAAATTCCCCACGCCCAGCGTGATCCAGTTCGGCTGGACAGGTTTGCAGCAGACGTTGGTCCTGCCTCCGCTGGGCCGCCGCGCGGGGCCGTCGGCTCCCCTGGCGCCGCCGGAAGCGGCCACGGTTACACCGTCGTTGCAATTCACCAAGGGCTACATCGGCGCGCGCTGGCTGGCCAACGACCCCAACGGCGATTCGATGATCTTCACCGTGGAAATCCGCGGCGTCAATGAGACCGAGTGGAAGCCGCTGAAAGAGCGCATCACCGAAAAGTACTTCTCCTGGGATTCCACCGCATTCCCCGACGGAGAGTACAAGATTCGCGTCACAGCCTCGGACGCGCCGTCGAACCCGCCGGCCGAAGCGCTGACCGCGCGCATGGTCAGCGACAGCTTCACCATCGACAACACGCCGCCGCGCATAACGGGTCTGAATGCCGCAAGCATCAACGGAAAGCTGCATGTGCGCTGGCACGCCGCCGACGCCCTCAACAACATCGAACGCGCGGAATATTCGCTGGATGGCGGCGACTGGCTGACCGCCGCGCCCGTCACCAAACTCTCCGATTCGATGGACCTGGACTACGACCTCACGCTCGGCGCGTCGGCGGGCGAACACACCGTCGCCGTCCGCGTCTACGATGCTTACGAAAATTCGGCAACCGACAAGGCCGTCGTGAAGTAAACGTGGGGCACGAACTCCTGCGTGCAGCGCCGGCACTCGTGCCGGCGTTTTTGGCGCGCCTACCCCGCCGGCTGCCGCACGATATCGATGCCGCCCTTGAAGTATGCGCCATCTTCCACCACGATCGATGGCGTTCGCACATCACCTTCCAGCTTGGCATTCTGGCGGATCTCGGTTTTGTGGCCGGCTTCGATGTTGCCGCGTAGTGTGCCGATGACGACCACCGTACCCGCCTTGATGTTGGCGCGCACACGGCCATCCGGCCCCACCGTTACAGTATGGCCCGTCGCATCGATGGAGCCGTCGAGATCGCCATCGACGTACAGATCCTGGCTACTGGAGATCTGTCCTACGATCTTGACCGACTTACCCAGCCTGGCAACACCATTCTCCGTAGGCAATCAAAGCCATCATACGCGCATTCGTTTGTGGAGTGTTGTATGGTTTTAGTCAGCATCGGCCGGATGTGTGCGTTTACGCCCTTCAGATCAGCGCTTTGATAGACTTTGAACTCCGTTATGGCTCCCGATGTCTGGGTGATGTTCCGTCCGGGTCAAGCCTATGCCATGCTGGCCGGCAACGATGGCAGCGGCGCGCGGATTGCTTTTCGGCGCCCTGTGCGCCTGCTTTTCGTACTGGCCATTGCTGCTTCACTGCTGACATCGCGCGGCGTCAGTTTGCGATTGATCGTAGCTTGCGCCGAATGCGCCCTGTTCCTGCCGCTCCTGCTGGTTGCTTCGGCGGCGCTGGCCCGTGGACGAACCGTGTCGCTGGCGCGCGCCATCGATCTCTTCTTCATGAGCCTCGGCCCGTGGATGCTCTGGTTGTTTTCCTTGACAGCTCTGTGGGCTTTCCTTCCGGCCGAACGAGCTTATGAACTGTTGGAATATCGCTGGATCTGGTATTGGGCCGCGCTGGTTGCGTTCGTCTGGTCGTGCGTCATCGATTTCTGGTTTCTGCGCCGCGTCTGCGCCCAGTCGGCCGTTAAGGCGATCCTCTGGCTGACCGGACAGCGCCTCATCGTATGGATCGCCGGCCTGGCGATTTTCCTCGGCGGATCGGGTTGGCAAGTGCTGGAGGCGAGGTTCGGCTGGTGACCCGGCACCGATTCTCCTGGCTCCTCTTGGTGCTGGCCATCGCTGCCGGCACAATCGATGATGAGCCATACACGCGGCCGCCCGTTACGCTGGGCGGCTACCGCGTTCTCGCCGTCGACTTTCACGTGCATCCATTCCCCTTGAGCGCG
>Ga0335083_10005882_pt1 | contig 15455 bp, 14 predicted proteins | sample Lox_Sample_42_FD_206716 | JGI IMG/M metagenome (GOLD analysis project Ga0335083, IMG submission 206716) | Soil microbial communities from Loxahatchee National Wildlife Refuge, Florida, United States - Lox_Sample_4.2 | ecosystem: Environmental > Terrestrial > Soil > Wetlands | place: USA... | reverse complement strand
GCGCAACAGGCGCTCAACGCGGTTACCCAACAGTTCGACGAAATCACCGCCGCGCTGAAGGCGCAGAACGACGCAGCCGAGCAAGTGCAGCAGCAGCTCGACGGCATCCAGAACGCGATCGCCTTGCTGTCGCAGACGCAAACCGGCCAGCAGGAAGAACTGGCCGCCGCCTCGCAGAAACTGGCCGACGCCTATGACGAACTGGAATGGGCGAAGGAAGCGCTCACCGAACAGGTCGTCAGGTTCGACAGCCGCGTGGTGGCCAACGCGCGCAACAAGTATCTGCTCAACAAGACCAGCCTGTATTTCCTGTTGAACAAGGCTTACCTGCAGGCGGTCGACAAGTACGACTCGCAGTTGCAGGCAAGCCGGCGCGTGACCAAGGAACTGGAAACCGCCAGCAAGAAACTGGTGCTGGCCACCAACAGTCTCAGTGCGCTGCAGGCCGGCCTGGAAGCCGCCACTGCCGCCGCACTGGCGGCCTGACGTGGAGCGGAGCGGCGCCATGGTTGCCGGGCAATTCATCCGTCATTGCCACCAGGCCACTGGTGGCTGGATGCCGCTGGCTCCGCTCACCCAGCACGTGGTGCCCGGCGATTTCTGCCGGATGCACGATGCCGGGTTGAGAGTGCTCGGCAACATTGCGCGCCTGGGCTTTGCGCCCAAGTCGCAGCCGCATGAAACCGAGTTCACTGTGCCGGATGGCTGTTTGCGGTTGAGCCACGGCGTGCACCAGGTGTTCCGCGCGGAGGAGTATTGCGAAGACGACGCAGGCGCCCGCCAGCAAGCCACCCGGCACGCGCTGCAGTTCGACGCTGCCGGCAGTTTCATCTTCAGCGGTTCGCGGCCGCGGTACCGCATGATCCGCAACTGGCACGACTTCGAAATCGACATCACGGTAAAACTCACGCAGGCCGAGTTCGCTTTCCGTGATCTTTACGTCGTCACCCAACTGTTGCGGGTGGACGAGTGGGCGCTGGCGATCGCCGGCGAAACGGAAGCGCGGCTGGAGCAGGTGGCGGCGCACCGGAGCGGCGACCATTTCCAGTTGTTCAGCCATCCGGCGTCGCGCGGGTTGCAGTGCAAGGGCATTGCCGTGTACCAGAAGTCGGACAGCGTCGCCGCCCATTTCTTCAAGGCCCGCAAACTGACGCTCAGGCAGGCCAAGAAGGATGCCTTGCTCAATCGCGTGCTGGCGGGCAGGCACAAATATTCCGAACAGGAAAAAGCCAACTGGCTCGAACAGGATGCGCTGAACCTGGTGGAAGCCAACGAGCTCAACATCGCCACCTGTCTCGAGTTCTTCGAGTGGCGGGATGCCGGGCTCGAGGATGCGCTGCGATTATGTTGAGTCCCGTTGCGGTCGATCAACCGGCGTTGCCGCCACAATCGGTCAACGCCAATTTGAACGCGCTGAATGCGGAGCTCGATTGGCTGGGCCACGTGATCGACTGTGTGATCCGCCAGTATCTGCGGCACGAGGGCCACGCGACGCACTGGATCGAATTGACGCCGCCGGCACACGATCCGGGCTCCAGCGTTTATGGCGAACTGGTACGGGATTGGTCGCTGACTGTGTTCGAGCGGCTGGCGCTGGCATTGGCGCTGGCGCCGCATCTGCGGCCGCAGGTGTTGGATATTTTTTTCGGCGTCAACCAATTGCACAACCGCAGCTTCACAGAATTCGGCGGCATGACCGACAAGGCCTTCAGCGGCTTCCTGCCGACGGCGCAGACGTTGGCCTTCCTGATCGCCGCCAACGATCCCGAGTGGCATGCGCAGGTAATGGACATCCTGGCGCCGGCCAATCGTTTGATGGCGGAGCAAGTGCTGAGCCTGGACAGACAGGACCCGAGCCTGCCCGCCATCAGTGCGCAGCTGTGCATGGCCGAACGCTGGTTGCAGTACCTGCTCACCGGCGAACAGGTGCAGCCGGAGTTTTCCGCCAGCTTTCCCGCTACCTCCATCACCACGCCGCTGGAATGGACCGATCTCGTGCTCGACGACATCGTGATGCAGCAGGTGCAGGAGATCCGCACCTGGTTGCAGTACGGCCACACGTTGATGGACGAATGGCAACTGGCGCGCAAGATCAAACCGGGTTACCGCGCGTTGTTCTTCGGCCCGCCTGGCACCGGCAAGACGCTGACGGCGACGTTGCTGGCCAAGACCAGCGGGCGCGAGATCTATCGCGTCGATCTGTCGATGGTGGTGTCCAAGTACATCGGCGAAACCGAGAAGAACCTCGCCCGCGTGTTCGACGCCGCCAGCTACAAGGAGTGGATACTGTTCTTCGACGAGGCCGATGCCCTGTTCGGCAAGCGCACCACGGCGACGACTTCCAACGACCGCCACGCCAACCAGCTGACCGGTTACCTGCTGCAGCGCATCGAGGATTTTCCCGGCGTGGTGATCCTGGCCAGCAACCTGCGCGCCAATATGGACGAGGCCTTCACGCGGCGGTTCCAGTCGATGATCCACTTCAACGTGCCGTCCGCCGACGAGCGCGTGCAGCTGTGGCGCAACGCTTTCAATGGCACTTGCAAGCTGGCCGCCGACATCGATCTCGATGGTTTGGCGCAGCAGTATGAACTGACCGGCGGTTCCATCATCAACGTGCTGCGCTATTGCGCAATGAGCGCGATAGCGCGCGGCGAGAGCATCGCCAGCGCCGACGATGTGCTGAACGGCATACGGCGGGAGTTGAGGAAGGAGAACAAGACGGTCAGCCTGGTGAAGTGACCGGTTGCTGCAGCGATCTTGCATGAACGGGAACTGCGATGAGTAACGGGATATATCAGTGGGAACGGTTGCCGCGGCGAAAATCCGCAGCGCCGCATCAATTGCGCAAGGCCGCGGATCTGGCGGATAACCGCTGCGTGACGCCGATGCAGCGCAAGACCAGCCACGACGGATTGCCGGATCGGCTGAAGAGCGGCATCGAGTCGCTGTCCGGCATGAGCATGGACCACGTGCGCGTGCACTACAACTCGCCGAAGCCGGCCACGTTGAATGCACATGCTTACGCCCAAGGCAGCGAGATTCATCTGGCGTCCGGGCAGGAAAAACACCTGCCGCATGAAGCGTGGCATGTAGTGCAGCAGGCCCAAGGCCGTGTGCAGCCCACGATGCAACTGCGCGACAGCGTACCAGTAAACGACAACGCCGGATTGGAGCGCGAAGCCGACGTGATGGGCGCCAAAGCCTTGGGTAGCGTGGCACAACGACAGGTGGTGGCGAGTTCGCAGACAACCACTGACGTGGTGCAGAGAAAGATAACCATGGTGGATGGCACGGTCTTCAATGGGGCCGCTGATGTCGGGAAAGTCATGGCGCGGATAAAACTGGACGGTGGAGTTTGGGAAGACCAACTCGGCAGTACGCTGCCCAAAATGCTGAAGAACGGCGATTACGGCCCGTATGCGTCAGGGCGTGAATTATTGGCAGCGATCAAGTCGCTGCGCGGCAGTGGCGAAAGAGCGGCTGCGATAGGCGAGGCGAGAGAACGGCAGGTTGCCGCCGCCGCCAGCGGCAGCGTGGCCGACAGCGGCAAGTATGGTCAGGACAAGGTGGTACATCTGCACGGCAGTAACCGCCATGTAAAACTGGATATCGAGTCTCCAACCGTTTACGGCATCGTCGGCGGTCCCGCCAAGGCGGGCAACCTGGTGAAATTCCGCGGCATCTGCGGCGACCTTGACGTAATCGCCAAACAGGACGGGAAAACTCCAAAGGTTTACTGCACGCACGATACCCCGGAAAGCGTCGCGGAAACGGCGAAAGACGTAGTGGGAGCCGGGAACGTGATCAATCTGGATACCCATCAGCCGTGGGATTTTCACAAAGACAAGAAAACCGCGGCGACGTCGTTGCTGGGTGGAGCTGCGTTGGGCGGATTGGGTTATCTGGGATTGGGTAGTGCAACTGCCTACAGTGCTGGGCTGGTTGGTACGGCGTTGGTGGGGGGAGTCGCCGTTGTCGGCGGACTTGGTCTTTTGGGCGGTTACCTGCTGGGCAAGTACTTGTTCGGCGAAAAACCGAAACGGGCGTAGAGGACTGCATATGCAACAGTGTGTCGACCAGCAAATGAAATCGCAGCATGGCCGCCAGTCACTACGCCAGGCCAAGGCCGGATGCTCCGGCGTTCCTCTGCAAATGCAATTTGCATCGGGTGCCAACAGCAACGCGCCCATCCAGCGCGCCACGTTGGTCGATGGCAATCCGGGTAGCTATACCAACCAGTGGAACAAAGAGGTGGCTGGGCTGAGCGCATGGGCCTATCTCGATCCGGGCAATCCCCAGCATGGATCGGGTCCGGCCGATTCGGCGCTGCACGATTCGATGGCGGATTTGTCGGGGCTCGGTTATCGCTCGATGATCAAGGGGCATCTGATCAACGGCCAGCTCGGCGGGCCCGGCATTGCGCAGAACCTGTTTCCGATCACGTCGCAGGCGAATACCAAGCACAAGAACTTTGCCGAAAACGTGGTGAAGAGCGAAGTGATGAAGCGCAAGCACACCGGCATGGGGATTTATTACCATGTCGAAGTGACCGACAGTGCCAGATCATCAGCTTCGCCAAGCGCTGCGTTTACTTGCGAAGCTTATGAGTGGAATGTATCCGGTGGTCACAACTCTTCTGCCGTCAACACCAAGAATCCGGTATTACGGCCGCTTGATATCGAGTCGCATCCGGCCCAGGGCAGCACCGGGCATGGCACGGCCGTGCCGCTCACGGTGGGCGTCGACGCTTTCGGCAACAAGTTCAAGCACAAGGACTACGAACCGACCAGTATGCGTTTCTACAACTCGCAGCTCGATCCTGGTTGGGGCGAAATCGGCAGCGGCATGGGATCGGGGGGCAGAAGCTGGGGGCATCTGGGTTCCAACTTTTCATGAGCAACACCCGATGGGCGCTGGATAAAAAAGAACCCCCGCAGTGCGGGGGTTTGGTTGGAGCTTATTTATAGGAGGCCGGCAACGGGAACAATCCGTCATACGGCGGCCAGTTCGGCACCGGGCGATCTTCCGGCGCGTAATAGAACGACGCGTGCACGCTGCGGATCTTGCCGTGGTCGAGATGGAACAGTTCCATCAGCGCATTGCGGCGTTTTTCGTTTTTTGGATCGCGGCGGAACATGCCCGACATCATCACCACCTGCGCTTCTTCATCGACCAGCCAGTAGTCGCGGATGGTGACGATGGCGACGCCGAAGTTGCCCTGCGTGCGGCAGTCGGTCTTGCCGTTGTTGCCGAGGTCCATGTCCTTCGTCATCGGACTGTCGAAGGTGGGGAAGCCGTTCTCGTAGCGTGAACAACCCTGATGACCCTTGACCAGGTAGCTGTTGTGACTGGTGATGCCGTCGAAGTAGGTGTTGACGATGGCCGGCAGCGCTTCCCGCTGCATGCGTTCTTCTTTCGCCACCACGCGTTGTTGCGGCAACGACGCGCGCAGTTTTTCGAGGTCGAACGGCGTCTTGCCGGGTTCACCGGTGATGCCCGGGTCACCCTTGCGCGAAATCCACCACTCGGCTTCGGTGGCCTTGTCCCATTGCACTTTGAGGCGGATGCCGACCACGGCTTCTTCCTGGCCCATCATCACGGTGCCGAAATAACCGGCGGTGTGCTGGACCGGATCGAAGTACTGGCGCTGGATCGAGCCGAGCCCGGTGACGTTCTGCCACGCGCCCTGGCCTTCGGGTATCGCGATGGCGTTTTCGGTCTGGCGGAAGCCGACCCACAGGTTGCCGGCTTCCGGCTTGTGGGCGGCGATGGCGCCGAGATAGGTATCGAGATGTTTTTTCAGGCAGTCGCGGTCGCATGGCGGCGACGGCGTTTGCGCGTTGGCGATTCCTGCGAGCAGCAACGAGCCCACGCACAGAATGGTTGCGGACAGTTTCATGGGTCCCCCCTGGATGCGTTGTTATGTAATGGTTGTCCGGCAAAGAAAGACAACTGGCCGGGAGTATATTTTTCTGCGCCAGGAAAATATATGGTGCGAGCCTGGATTCACGGAACTTGCCCGATGTCGCCAGTCGCAACACCTTCAGCGTCCGCCGCCGACCGCAACTTTTTCCGCACCGCGGTGGTGATCCTCGCCTTGCTGGCGCTGGCCGGTTTTGCGCCGTCGTACTACCTGCGCCCGCTGTTCCATTCCGAGGTCGAGCTGACGGTACTGAAGCATCTGCACGGCGCGGCGTTCACGTCATGGACCTTGCTGCTGGTAACCCAGGCGTTCCTGATCTCGAACGGCAAGCTGCATTGGCACCGTCGTCTCGGCTACGCCAGCATGGCGGTGGTGGTGGCGATGATGACGTTGACCGTCGCACTGGCACTCGAACGCACGCAAGCCTGGCTCGACGACCCGCAATTCGACGCCGGCGACGTGCTGCAATTCCTGCTGACGCCGCTCGCCACCGTCGTGTATTTCACCGGCATGTACATCGCCGCGCTTTGCTATCGCCATCGTCCCGCAATCCACAAGCGTCTGCTGCTGATCGCCAACCTCGACCTCTTCACCCCGGCCGTCTCGCGCCTGCCATGGATAGGCACGACGGCATCGCTGTGGCACGCCGCCGTCATCGACATCTTGCTGTTGGCGTTGGTGGTACACGACTGGCGCACATTGAAGCGCGTGCATCCGGCCACATGGATCGGCGGCATCCTGCTCATCTTCTGCCAGATCGGCCGCGAAGTGTTGGCGCGCACCGATGCGTGGATGGATATCGCGGCCCGCCTGGTGGAGTAGCGTTACTGCTGCGGCAGCCCGCCAGAATCCCGTTCCACAAAGAGTGAGCAGTGGCACCTGGATTCGGCCCGTCTCTGTTATGCTGCGGGGACTGCCGCAGTAGCCGGAAAGCAAAAATCCCGATGATGCCGATTCCGTTCAATAAACCGTTCTTGACCGGGCATGAATCCTCGTACATCGCCCAGGCCCATGCCGACGGACAATTGGCGGGCGATGGCGTATTTACCGCTAAATGTTCGACCTGGCTGACCGCCGGCACGGGCGCCGACCGGGCGCTGTTGACGCATTCGTGCACCGCTGCGCTGGAAATGACGGCGATCCTGGCCGGAATAGCGCCCGGCGACGAAGTCATCATGCCTTCCTACACTTTCGTTTCCACCGCCAATGCATTCGTGCTGCGCGGGGCAGTGCCGGTATTCGTCGATATCCGGCCCGACACGCTGAATATCGACGAATCCCGCATCGAGGCGGCCATCACCGGTAAAACCAGGGCCATCGTGTGCGTGCACTATGCGGGCGTGGCGTGTGCGATGGAGGCCATCCTTGCGCTTGCCGCCCGCTACCGGCTGCTGGTCATCGAAGATGCCGCGCAAGCGATCATGGCGAGCTACCGCGGTAAGCCGCTGGGTTCGTGGGGGCAGTTGGGAGCGATGTCGTTTCACGAAACCAAGAACGTCATCGCCGGCGAAGGCGGTGCCTTGCTGGTCAACGATCCCGCTTACGCAGACAGGGCGGAAGCAATAAGGAACAAAGGGACGGATCGTGCCCGCTTCATGCGTGGCCAGGTGGACAAATACAGCTGGGTCGATGTGGGCTCTTCGTATTTGATGGGTGAACTGGTCGCGGCGTTCCTGTGGGCGCAGATGGAAGCGGCGCCAACCATCACGGCGAGGAGGCTGGCGCTGTGGGAAAGTTATCATCAAGGATTTGCCGCAGCGGAAACGAGCGGCAAGCTCAGGCGACCGATCGTGCCCGCGGCATGCGCGCACAATGCCCACCTGTACTACCTGCTGCTGCGCGATGGCCGCGAACGCTCGTCGTTCATAGCCAAAATGGCGGCGAGAGGCATCGATTGCGTGTTTCATTACGTGCCGCTGCATTCATCGCCGATGGGCCGCAAGGTAGGCCGCGTCTGCGGTGCCATGACCCACACCGACGAGGTTGCCGAACGTTTGGTCAGATTGCCGTTGTGGCTCGGGCTGGAAGCGCGCCAGCACGAAGTCATCGAACAGGCATTGGTTGTACTGTGATGCGACTGCCGGCAATCCTCGCGTCAAACAAACCGGCACTCATCGTGCTGGTCGTGTTGCTGGCAAGCCTGGCGGTGAATATCGTTGCCATCGTGGACTATCCCGCCTGGATGGATGAGGCGATCATTTCCGACCTGGTGTACGACTATTTCCGTGATACAAGCTATGTGTCGCCGGATTTTCTGTATGCCACCGCGGACGAAGGCAGAATCTACGGACCGGTGTATTTCTATCTGCAGACTTTGCTGCTGAATGTGCTGGGCGATGACCCCTTTGTGTTCAGGTTGGCCAACCTGCTGGCCTCCTACCTGTTGGTGGTTGTCGTTGCACGCCTGTTCCAGGCCCGTACCGGCGATAAAAAAATCACCGTCTGGCTCGTCGTCATCCTGTTGCTCAGTTTCGCCATCAACAAGAGTGCCGTTTCCGGGCGCATGGACATGCTGGCAACCCTGTTCGCGATGTTCAGCCTGTGGTGTGCCCATCGTTACCGCGATGGTTCGTTGCGTGCGTTGCTGGCCAGCAGCCTGTTTGCCAGCCTGGCGTTCCTGACCACGCCGCGGACCTTGTTCCTGTTGCCCGCTACGCTGGTGCTGCTGGGTTATGCGTGGGTCGATCAGCATGGCCGCAAGCCGGACCAGCGGAGAATGGTTCTGCATGTCGCCATTGCGGCCCTGGTTTTTCTGGGGCCGATCGCGCTATGGATACAAGCCGTTGGCGGAGTCAGGGAATATGCAGGCCTGTTTTTGAATCCGGAGATGGCCCAGTTCTATGGGCCATCGGTTTTCCGCAACTGGCGCGACTGGATCTATCTGCCGGTCTTGCTGGGTGTCCTGCTGCTGCACTGGCGTCATATCCGGCGGGACCCGCTCGTGGTGGCGTGCATTGCCACCGTTATCGTGTTTTCGCTGTTCGTCACCGAAGTAGGGCCATACCGGGCGATGATAATGCCGTACATTTTGTTGCTGGGGGCGCTGGCGGTCGGTCTTGCGCCCGACGGCGAGCGCCGATCGATGGCAGCTCTTGCGTTGGCCGGAGTCGTGCTGGCGATCAGCATTCCGTTTTTTGTCGGCCGGGCGGTGGACATTTTTTACGTCAACCGGGATTGTCGCGATGCGGAGGATTTCGAGCGGCGGGTGCTGGCGAACGTACCGAAGCAACTTACCATTCTGGCGGATTACCGGTTTTACTATTTGTTGAAAGGACGTCCGGCCATCTATTCGCCGGGGAATATCGAGGACGACGATTTTTTCCGGCGTTCCGGGTACCCTGATCGCATCCTGCTGGGGGAAGATTCGGTCGAGAGAGCGGCAGAGCCAGGCTCTCCGCTGCATCCGGTTTTGCGCGATGAATACGAGGTCGTCACGAGCTATGTCTGTGCGGTCCACGACATGGGACTGGGAGGCATCTTCGAAAGCCGCAGAAACTTCCATGACGCCACGCTTTATCGGCGCAAGACGGTCGCCGGCAATGCAGGCCAGTAACCGCAACGGCAACCTGCCGTGAAGAAAATTGCCATCCTTCAATCGAACTATCTGCCGTGGAAAGGCTACTTCGATCTGTTGGCGGCCGTGGATGAATTCATCATCCTGGACGAAGTGCAGTACACCCGCGGCGATTGGCGCAACCGGAACCGCATCAAGACGCCGCAGGGCCTGCAATGGCTGACAGTGCCGGTCAAAACCAGCGGCAAACTGCAACGGAAAATTCGCGAGATGGAGATCCACGGTTCCCATTGGGCCGCCCGGCATTGGAAAACGCTGGTACAGAACTATCGCGGTGCGCCGTGCTTTGCCGAGGTGGCACAGTGGCTGGAGCCGTTGTATCGCCATGCGGCCTACAGTCATTTGTCGCCGTTGAACCGGCGGTTGATCGATGCCGTTTGTCAGTACCTTGGCATCGATACCGTCATCACCGATGCCGGCGATTACGAAATGATTGGCGGCAGAAGCGAACGACTGGTGCATCTTTGCCGGCAGGCGGGAGCAACCGAATACGTTACCGGCCCCAGTGCGCGCAGTTACCTGGATGCCGGCGTCTTTGCCGATGCGGGCATCCGGCTGAGCTGGTTTGACTACGCCGGCTACCCACAGTACAAACAACTGTGGGGCGAGTTTGTGCACGAGGTCAGCATCGTCGATCTGCTGTTCAACTGCGGCAGGCAGGCGCCCCGCTACATGAGATATGTCAGCGCATGAAACTTTCCATCGTCGCGACCCTTTATCAATCGGCTCCGTACCTGCGCGAGTTTCATCGCCGGGCAAGCGCGGTTGCCAGGGCCTTTGCCGGCGAAGATTACGAAATCGTGCTCGTCAACGATGGCTCGCCCGACAACAGTCTCGATGTCGCCATTCAACTCGCGGATGACGATCACCATGCGATCGTAGTCGATCTGTCGCGCAATTTCGGTCATCACAGGGCGATGATGACGGGGCTGGCGCATGCCGGTGGCGAGCAGGTTTTTTTGATAGACACCGATCTGGAGGAGGAGCCGGAGTGGTTGCCGGCGTTTGCGCAGCAAATGCATCAGCAAGCCTGCGACGTGGTGTACGGCGTGCAAGCGCAGCGCAAGGGCAACTGGTTTGAACGCTGGAGCGGTTGGTGGTTTTACCGGGTGTTCAAGTTGCTCACCGGGCTGGCGTTGCCTGCCAACGCGGTGACTGCGCGCCTGATGTCGCGCGCGTATGTGGATTCGCTGCTGCGCCACCAGGAGCGGGAAGTGTTCATTCCCGGTCTGTGGCACGTCACCGGCTTCGTGCAACGACCCTGCCAGATCGCCAAGCATCACAGCAGTGCCAGCACGTATACGTTCGGCAGGAAAATAGCGTTGCTGGTCAATGCCATCACTTCCTTCAGCAACGCGCCGCTGGTGGCCATCTTCTACATAGGCATCGTCATTTCGTTGCTGGCGCTGATTTATATCTGCTATCTGGTCATCGACTGGCTGTTCTACGAAAAGGCCTTGATGGGATGGACCTCCGTGATCGCATCGATCTGGCTGCTGGGCGGCATGATCATCTCCTTCATCGGCGTGATGGGCGTCTATCTGGCCAAGATATTTTCCGAAGTGAAGCAGCGGCCCTACACCATCGTGCGGCGGATTTATGGCCGGCACCGGGGTTGATCTGTCCACCGGTATCGCCGGCTATTTCGCCAGGACCTTGGCGGAGCACGGCCCGACCGCACGCGGCGTCGACTGGAATGGCGAAGCCGGCCAAACCCTGCGCTTTGCCCAGTTGTGCAAGATCATCGCCGCCGGCTCGCGTGATTTTTCGCTCAACGATCTTGGTTGCGGTTATGGGGCCTTGCTGGATTTCGTCGCCGACAAGTTTGCCGTGACTGCCTATTGCGGCGTGGACGTTTGCAGCGACATGGTAGCCGCGGCGCGAGCCAGGCATGCCGGCCATCCCGCGGCGAGATTCATCACTGCCACGGAACCGGACGCGGCGGCGGATTACGGCATGGCCAGCGGCATTTTCAATGTGCGGCTGGCGGTGCCGGACGACATCTGGCTGAGCCATGTGCAGGCAACGCTCGATACGTTGCATGCCACCAGTCGCGCCGGCTTTGCCTTCAATTGCCTTACCACTTATTCCGATCCGGAAAAAATGCGGGCCTCGCTGTACTACGCCGACCCTTGCCGGCTGTTCGATCTGTGCAAGCGCCGCTATTCGAAACAAGTGGCGCTGCTGCACGATTACGGCCTCTACGAATTCACCGTGTTAGTCAGAAAGACTTGAGACAGTCAATTGAAGTAGCCAAGCACGGCGAGCCAGTCGTGCGGGCGACGAGCGGAAGCGAGGAGCTGCACGAGCTGGGGGTGAGACCAAGCGTTTGCAAAGCACAGCTTTGCGCTTGGTCGAACGCCACGAGGCTATGCCGAGTGGCTGGACGCGCAAGCGAGTGGCCAGCGCTGAACCCCGACTGACTATTTCGTCAATTCAGCCAAAGTCGCCAACAGTTGCTGGATCGAGAAGGGTTTGGTGATGAGAGTGGACACGCCCCATTGGCGGTAGCTGGTGGGCGAGATGCGCTCGCCGAAGCCGGTGGTCAGCACGACGGGGACGTTGGGATTGATGGCGGCGCAGCGGGTCGCCAGTTCGGAACCGCTGATCGACGGCATGATGAGGTCGGTGACGACGATGTCGAAGTCGTGCGGGTGATCGCTGAAATGTTTGAGCGCTTCGTTGCCGTCGTTGAAGAGCCGCGCCTGGTAGTTGTTGTTCTTGAGGATCTGGCTCGCCATTTCGGTGATGGCCGGCTCGTCGTCGATGAACAACACGCGCTTGGTCGCCGTTGCCCGCGGACTGGCGCCCGGAGCCTTGGCCGCCTGCGCTTCGGCCAACAGCGGCAGGTAGATCTCGAACGTGGTGCCTTCGCCAACGACGCTGTCGACGAAGATGTGGCCGTTGCCCGAGGTAACGATGTTGTACACCGTGGTCAGGCCGAGGCCGGCGCGTACTTCCTGTTTGCCTTGCTGGCGCGAGGTGGTGAAGAACGGCGTGTAGATGTTGGCCATTGTCGCCAGGTCCATGCCGGTGCCGGTGTCCTTGACGCGCAATTGCAGGTAGCCGCCCTTCGGCAGCGATGGATGCCCGGCCAGCGCCGCGGCGTTTTCGTCGAGCAGGTTGAGTTCGACTTCGATGGTGCCGCCCTGCGGCATCGCCTGCACGCTGTTGTTGCAGAGGTTCATCACCACCTGCTGGATTTCGGTGTCGTTGCCGAGCACGCTGACGGCCTGGTCGGTGATTTTGGCTTTCAGCGCTACTGTCGGCGGCATGCGGTCTTTCAGGTAATTGAGCGCGTTCAGCACCGGCAGGCGGGCGTTGATGCGGGTTTTCTTCAATTTGGCGCGATTGCTGAAGGTCAGGATGCGCGCCACCAGTTCCTTGGCGCGGTCGCCGGCGGCGAGCACGTGTTCGAGGTCGGAGCGGGCGCGTTCGCCTTCGGGAATTTCGCTCATCGCCATTTCGACGTAGCCGAAGATCAGCGACAGCACGTTGTTGAAGTCGTGCGCGATCTCGCCGACGACGATGCCGAGACTGTCGAGCGCCTGGTCCTGCTGGACCGAAGCGTCAGCCTTGGGTTTGCCGTTGCCGGCCGGCATGTTGTCTGGCGTTTTCTGCGTCATTGTCGACTCCAACAATTGAACGAATAAACAAACTGTCCGCGCCTTCCTGCGCTGGCGGCGCGTGAGTATAGCCGTCGTCTTCCCTGCTTGGGAGCCTGCCGGTTACGGCGGCTCCCCGTTCCCGTCAGCGGTTCGCCGCCATTTCGTCTTCCCGTTGCACGAACTCCAGCACGGCTGCCAGCGCGGCAAACACGTGGTCGGGAATCCTGGCGCCGGGCGGCACCCGGCTCAGGTTTTCGCTCAGCACGAAATCCTGCAACACCGGCACGTTGTGCCGCTGTGCAAGTTCGGTGATGTGACGCGCCAGCGCACCGCTGCCCTGGGCCACCACGGTGAGCGCGTCGCTCTGCCGGCGTTGCAAGGCCGTTGCCGTCAGCTCGCTGTCGTTGCGTTCGCTCATGCGTGGCGTTCCAACCGGTGGTTCAGGGTCGTCAGCAGCAAATGCCGCGTGGCGAAGGATTGCTGCAAGGCCCGCCAATGACGCTGGCGCGTAGCGACCGACAGCACGCTGTCGCTGCAGTAGTCGAGTTCGACCCTGTTGCCGGTGATAGTCATCGTTATCCCCACTTTGCCCAACTGCGGCAGTTCCAGCGCAAAGGCCAGTTGCCAATGCGGCGGATCCGCCTTGTCATGGTTGGCCATCGCCACCGGCACGCCGATCACGTCGTCGCCGTGCCGCAGCAACAATTCCAACTGCCACGAACTGCCGTCGGCATGTTGCCGGCTTTGCAATTGCCGCTCTGCCAGATGTCGCAGTACGTCTTCCACCTGTTGTTGCAGCCACGGATTCAGTTGCCCGTCGCTGACCCCGCCTTCGGGATCGTTGTGGCTGCATTGCAGATAAGCCTGCACTTGCCCGGTCCGCGCGCCTTTGCCGCCGTATGCGCCCAATCCCTGCAAACCATGTGCCGATTTCGCAGTGCCATCGACAAAGGCCGGAGTCGAGTCGACCAAGGCCAGCTGCCGCGCGGGGTCCATCAGGGCAAGTATTTGAAATAGCTGGAGTTTGAGATCTTCGGTCAAGTCAGGCAGCGCGGCATCGTCGGCGGCCAGACCGCTTTCGAGAAACAGGCCGGAACGCTGGGCCTGCTGGCGCAGCCGTCTGGCGTCAGAAACTTGGCGCGGCTCCAGCACGAACGGTTGCAGCTTGTGCAGCAGCGGCGCCAGCAATTCCGGCACTGCCTCCGGGAACAGCTGTTGCACGGTACGCAGCAGGTTAAGCAGCGTGGCGACGCTGCCTTGATCGGCCGCGGTTTGCGACACCTGTTGCAACCATTGGCTCAGATCGGAAGTTTGCTGCGGCTCGGCCGGCGTTTCGGTTCCGACGATCGCCACGTTGTTGCGTACCGGCAGCTTGAGCGTGCCGGCCCGCACCAGGTTCTGACTGGTGTCGATGGTCAATGACTTCATGGTCCTTGGCTCCTGTCCCCGGTCGGGACTCCTGCAGGAATTTACGACGCGCGCAGCAGGGTCTTGAGGCGTTTTTGCCGCTGGCATGCCTCTTGCTCCCACCGACTTGACCCGGGTGCGGATGCCGACGATCAGTCAAAGTCCCGTCGAAAGCCGCCAATACCGCCCGGTGACCGAACAACGAAGTCAAACCTTTGACTGGGTATCCAGATGGCAGCGATACAAACCAAGAAAACAGCAGGCGGACCGCGCGGCGCCGAAAAGGCGGCCCAACTGTTGATGGTGCTGGGCGAAGAACGCGCGGCCGAAGTGCTGCGCCGCCTCAGCGCCGAGGAAGTACAGAAGATCGGCATCGAGATGACGCGCATGAACGGTCTCAACACCGAAGCCGTCAACAGCGTGCTGACCAGTTTCCTGGAAGAGTGCAGCTCCAACCATTCGATCAGCATCGTCGCCGACGAGTACACCAAGAACGTCTTGATCCAGGCCCTCGGGCGCGACGCGGCCGAAGGCATCCTCGAGCGCATCCTGATGGGCGGCAACACCAAGGGTCTCGACTCGCTGCGCTGGATGGAGCCGCAGCTGATCGCCGGCATCATCCAGAACGAACATCCGCAGATCCAGGCCATCGTCGTCTCGTATCTGCAACCGGAACGCGCCGGCGAAGTACTGGCCGCGCTGCCGGAACAAATCGTCATCGAACTGCTGGTTCGCATGGCCGAGATGGATTCGGTCGATCCGAAAGCGCTGCAGGAACTCAACTACGCGCTGGAAAAACAGGTGGAAGGCGTGGTGTCGAAGCAGAGCAGCGCGATGGGCGGCGTCAAGAGCGTGGCCAACATCTTCAACACGCTCGACCGCAGCACCGAAGACCACCTGATCGGCAAGATCTACAAGATCAACAACGTCACCGCCGAAC
>Ga0335083_10005881_pt1 | contig 15455 bp, 16 predicted proteins | sample Lox_Sample_42_FD_206716 | JGI IMG/M metagenome (GOLD analysis project Ga0335083, IMG submission 206716) | Soil microbial communities from Loxahatchee National Wildlife Refuge, Florida, United States - Lox_Sample_4.2 | ecosystem: Environmental > Terrestrial > Soil > Wetlands | place: USA... | reverse complement strand
ACCAGCCTTGGATTTCTCCTCACCTATGCATCACTATTGTATTGGAGGCAGGTTTACCAACTTGGATGGCCACTGGATTATTTTATACATTCAGTCAGTTCCGGAACTTTGTTATTATTCAGCTTTTTCATGATCAGCGATCCTAAAACCTCTCCTGATCATGCCATAGCAAGGATTGTCTGGTCTGTTGGGGTTGCCGCGACTGCTTTTTTCTTTGCTGCATTTGAATGGAAATACAATACACCTATCTGGGTGCTGGTTGCAGCGGCGCCACTTGTTCCATTATTAGATAAAATATTTAAAGCAAAATCTTTTGCATGGCCATCGGCTATGAACCATTTGCATATTCTTTCAAAACTCAAAAAAAATAATCATGAAATCAGTTAAGAAAAAAATCGCTGCGGCGCTGATATTGTGTTCAATGATCAGCCATGATGCGAGCGCCTTTTGCGGATTTTATGTCAGCAAGGCGGATGGGACGCTCAAAAACAAAACATCACAGGTAATCATGGTACATGACGGAGATAAAAGTGTTATTACCATGTACAATGATTTTAAAGGGAATCTCAAAGATTTCGCCATGGTGGTGCCGGTGCCCGTGGTATTGAAAAAAAGCGATATCAAAGTGGTCGACCAGCAAATATTCAATACACTCAATGATTATAGCCAGCCGCGACTCGTGGAATACTATGATCAGAATCCTTGCATGGAATATTTGTATGAAGAAAGGGCAAAAAGAGATTTAAGCGGTTCGGTGCAAAATGTACCAGCAATGTCTAATGCTGACGTTAGAAGAGATCATGGTGTTAAAATAGAAGCCAAGTACATTGTAGGTGAATATGATATTCTGATCCTGAGCGCGAAAGAATCTTCCGGATTAAAGACCTGGCTGACAGAGAACGGCTATAAAATTCCCGAAGGTGCGAACGAAGTATTGGAACCTTATATCAAGAGCAACCTGAAATTTTTTGTGGTGAAAGTGAATGAAGAAGAAAAGAAAAAATTACCTGGAAATTTTCTGAGGCCCATCCAGATCAGTTTCAACTCACCGAAGTTTATGCTTCCGATTCGCCTGGGCATGGCCAATGCAGATGGAGATCAGGATATGATTGTGTACGCATTTGCAAAAAAAGGAAGGATTGAATGCACCAACTATCGTACTGTTTCATTGCCCACGGGCAAGAATATTCCCCTCTTCGTGCAAAATAATTTTTCGAATTTTTATGCCAATCTTTTCCAACATCAATGGGGCAGGGAAGGAAAATCAGTTGCTATGCTCGAATATGCATGGGACCTGAGTCCGCAGAACTATCTCAAATGTGATCCATGCATCGCCACTGTTCCTTCTACCCGTGATTTGGTTCAGGCCGGGGTTTGGTGGATCAATCATTCAGCAGAAGAATATATCGATAATGGGAACGATTATTCAGACAAGGTTTATTTTACGCGTTTGCATATCCGTTATAACCGGGCAGCTTTTCCACAGGACCTGATGTTTCAGCAAACATCAAACACAGAAAATTACCAGGCGCGCTATATTATCACCCATCCCGCCACCGGCGATCTTAGCTGCGAAGAAGGCCAAAAATATCTGAGAGATTTAAGAGAAAGACGCCGGCAGGAAATAGAAGAACTAACCCGCCTGACTGGCAAGGGCTACAATGATTGGGATATGGTGACAAATGCTGATGAGGAAAAATATATACCTGTCGAAGATTCTTATGCAGCATTGTCTCACCGCACAGGAGTTACGGAAAAAAGAGATAATGGAATTTTACTGGCAACACTAGGGGTTGCGTGTTTAATATCATTGGCAGGATTCAGGCAAAAAAGGAAAGAAATTAAGTAAAATGCATAATAAAAAAATAAGTCCTGCGCGAGCGGGACTTATTTTAAAACTTAAACTTCGGTTCCTATGGCAAACATTAGTAAATACTTTCCTCGAGTCGCTTTTTCTCAGAGCCAAATTTGATTGCGAAATAAATTCCTAAGCCGACCTGGGCTACAATGGCCAGGCTACTTGCGATTAAAATTAGGGATATCATAGGGATGGATTTATTAAGTAATGTTAATAAAATCTATCCTCTAAAGCAAGGTATTTTATCTTAGTAAATATCCTTTAAGAATAGTATAAACAGAAAAAGAAAACCCCCGGGATGTCAGGGGTTTTTCAAAGACTTGAATTTTACTTTTCATTGGACGGAATTCAAGCTGGGTTTTTCAGGAAATGGTTTTTAAATGTTGGTCTTTCTACGGATATGGATAACCAAATGTAGACTGAAATAAAAAACCCGCCAAGCGCAAAACCACTCGATTTTTTCGTAACTCTACGATATGTTTGTTAATAAATTATTTTTCCATTATAGACAATAGTATTGAAAATTAAATCGTTTCGGGATTGGTTTTTCATAGGATATTGGATTTAAAACGGGGTTGAATTTTTATTCTGACCCCTTTTTATTTACTTATAGTGTTTATCACAAATTCAATTCATTTCCAGACGCATCATAAATTTTCACGCGATCTTCGTGCACATGCAATTCTCCTCCTATTCGCGCATATTGCATCGATAAATATTTACTCAGGAATTCAGGATATCTCAGATCGTAGATGGATTTGAGAAGAAAATCATTCGATAATTTACCGGGTCTTAATTTTTTTCCTTTGTGAAAGTAGAGTACGCGAATACGCCTGAAAAAGAAGAAGCGTTTTAGCATGGACATTGAATTTTAGCAATGCTACAAACAAAAATTTTTTCAATGGGTTAAAGTTGTACACTTGTGTGAATATCTTTGTGCGCCTGCACTGGGGAAACCTGAATTTTAAATTGCATATCCTCCCAAAATATCAAAGTGGATAATATCAGTGGAGCAATTAACTTTACATCATGAAATATATTTCCGGCATTTTGTCGATTGCATTACTGTTGATCATGACTAACAGTAGCTATGCCCAATCAAAAAGATATGATTCCACTTTAAAGATGGGAAGAGTGGGATTTAGGGTGGTATGCAATAATAAGAATGATGATCAAAATGAATTGTCCATCCGGCTGATTGGTTTTGATCACTCTTCACGTGACCCGGATTTTTATATCAAGGGTCGCGTACAAAAATCAGAGATCGATGATTTGAACAATGATGGATTTCCTGATTTGGTAGTCTATTTATCCACAGGCCAGAATGGTATTTACGGAGCAGTATATGCATTTGCGTCGGAACAGAATAAATCAGTTATCCCGTTTGCCCTGCCTGATGTGATGTTGGATGGAAAACTAAACCCTGGTTATAAAGGTCATGATGAATTTTCCCTGATGGAAGGATCGCTGATGCAAAAATTTCCATTATATAAGCCAGGCGACGAACAGGATAAACCTACAGGAGGCAGCCGTGTCATACTATATCAGATGGTGAAATCCGAAAATGGCGGGTATAAATTTAAAATGATTCAGTCTTATGATGTGAAGTAAATGATCTGGAAAGTACAAGGCTCTTCTCTCTCTCATTTTTTTGTTTAATTTTATTCTTCATCCAGATTACCCCTCGTAAACTTCCCGGGTTCATAATGCTGCCATAATTCATTGGTTATTGCATTGAAAAGTTTATTTCTATTTATCGTCTAATGAATAAATAGACGGTTAATAAAACAACTGTTATGACTGCTGCAACCATTGCGCGATCAGTAGAGATCCTCACAATACCAACACATCAAGATTTTCTATCGGATTGCTTTTATCCTATATTCATAACTTTTAGGGCAAATTTTTTGAAATTATAATATCGAATAAATGACAACTCTGATCGCTATTTTAAGAGGCATCAATGTATCAGGTCATAATAAGATTCAAATGACCGTGTTGAAAGCATTATTTGAAAAATTAAAATTCAAAAATGTTTCTACTTACATTCAAAGCGGAAATGTTGTTTTTACTGTGGACAAGACTGCAGATAACGAATCAATTTCAAAAAAAATTGAACATGAAATTTTACGGGTACACAATATGAAAATTCCGGTGATTATCAGGACTCTTGAAGAAATGAAAAATACACTCAGGACAAACCCTTTTTTGAAAAATAAAAAGATAGATATTGAAAAGCTGCATGTTACTTTTCTGGCATCAGATCCTGAAAAGATTAATCTGGAAGGGTTAAAAAATATTGATTATAGTCCTGACCAGTTCGTTATTATAGAAAAAGAAATTTACCTGCACTGCCCCAATGGATATGGAATCACGAAATTGTCGAATAATTTTTTTGAAAATAAATTGAAAGTAGGAGCTACAACACGGAACTGGAAAACAGTCAATGCACTGGTTAGGTTAGCCTCGGGACAATAAACAATTTATTTTATCATATCTTGGTCTGAGATTAAAATCAACCAGGAACGATGCCATGAAGCGACGAGAATTTATAGGCCTTTCTGCGTATACGATGACAGCTATCGGATTGTTTTCTGCAGAGACTGGCTGTAGCAGCAATAAAATTAACAAGCTCATAGCCGAACCGGCTCTACTGTCCCATATTACGGATAAGAAAAATATTTTAGAGATAGGGGATAAATACCTGCAAGATTTCCCTGAAGAAAAAAATGAATCAGTGTTGGAAACGCTTTTGATGGAAAAAGAATCGGTTCCTGATTCCAAAGATGCAAGGTTAATACATTCATATTTTGACAGCAAAAGCAGAAAAGATTTTGAAAACGGGAATACAGTCATTGTAAGCGGATGGATACTTGCCCGGACTGAAGCAAGACAATGTGCATTGTTCCGTTTGATGGAGAAATAGGATTGAATATTCATAAACAAAAGAAAAATATTCGGAACCATGCATGTTGATGCAAGAGAATTAGAGAACGGATCCGTCATTGAAGGCGACTTATGCATTGTAGGTGCGGGCGCTGCGGGCATCACGTTGGCGCTCGAATGGAGGAATTCTCCGTACAAAATAATTCTTTTGGAAGGAGGAGGTTTTTCATATGATGAGAGAATGCAGGAATTGTACGCAGGCACTGAAAGCGGCCAACGCTATTTTCCTCTAAAATCTATTCGTCTTCATTATTTCGGAGGTACTACAGGACACTGGGCGGGGTTTTGTTCTGTTTTTGATGAGATTGATTTTAAAAAAAGAAATTGGATTCCCAATAGCGGCTGGCCGATTTCGCGTAAGGATCTCGATCCTTTTTATGCAAGAGCTCATGGATATATAGAACTGGGGCCTTACGAATATGATCCTTCTTACTGGCTGGGCCGCGACAATTCGTTGACAACATTTCCATTTAATAAGCAGGTCGTCAGAAATAAGATCTGGCAATTCAGTCCACCGACACGATTCGGAGAAAAATATAAGGAAAATATTATTCGATCAAAAAATATTCATCTCTATACGCACGCGAATGTGACCGATATCAAAGCCAATGAAACGGTTACAGCCATCAAAGAGGTGAGTGTTAAAAATTTTGCGGGAAAAGAAATCAGGGTCAGGGCAAAAAAATTTGTGATCGCCTGCTGTGCTGTGCAAAATGCGAGACTCCTGCTCGCATCCAACCAACAGGCCCAAAAAGGAATTGGAAATGATAATGACCTGGTAGGCCGTTATTTTATGGAACATCTTGAAATAAAATCAGCCGAACTCTGGTTATCAAGACCCGATCCTCTTCCATTTTACATGTGGCAACCACATATAACAAAAGCAAGGGCCGAGCTGGGAATCAGTGAAGAGAAACAATCCGAGTACAAAATTTTAAATGGAACAGCATCTTTGTTGCCTCTCGACATTAGTAAAAATATGCCTGCGTGGATCGAGATTTATGATGAAAAAGGGAATGGAGATTTGTCCAAACTCGGTGAAGCTGCCAAAAAAAGAGATTTTTCCAACAAAGACAGAGCTTATGAATTATTTACCAGGATTGAACAGGCTCCAAATCCGAATAGCAGGGTGAGTCTGGATAAGGAAAAAGATGAGCTCGGTATGCAACGCGCACATCTTCATTGGGAGTTAACTGCGTTGGAGAAAAAAAGTATTCGAAAAATTTATGAACTGATAGGACATGAAGCCGGCAGAACAGGCATTGGCCGGGTAAGACTCTTGGAATATTTGCGGGATGAGAGAGATGAGAGCTGGCCTGCAACAACATGTGGAGGATGGCATCATATGGGCACAACCAGGATGAATAATGATCCGAAGCAGGGGGTCACAAATGCCGATTGCAGGGTGCATGGAATCGATAATCTCTATATGGCGGGTTCATCCAATTTTGTAACTGCAGGTGCACCCAATCCGACACTTACCTTGCTCGCACTGACACTGCGTCTTTCTGATCATCTTAAAGAACGATTTTCAAAAAATGCCTGAACAAAAAATCAAAACTAATTCCGGATCAGAAAGCCTTTTTCAGTTAGCCGTAATCGTGAGCGCTCTTGGTTTTTTTGTGGATGTGTATGACCTGCTTCTTTTCGGGATTATCCGGAAGCCCAGCCTCACCGATTTAGGTCTTACAGCCGATCAGGTACTCACAAAGGGTGAATTGATCATCAGCATTCAAATGACGGGATTGCTTGTTGGCGGAATCATATGGGGAATATTGGGCGATAAAAAAGGAAGACTGCGTGTTTTGTTTGCATCTATTCTTTTATATTCTCTTGCCAATATTTTCAACGGAATGGTAAATTCCATTCTACAATACGTGATCTTAAGATTTATTGCGGGAGTAGGGTTGGCTGGAGAACTTGGCGCGGGTATCACACTCGTCAGTGAGTTATTGCCGAAAGAAAAAAGGGGGATTGCTTCCGCCATGATTGCTTCCTTTGGAATTTTGGGCGCCGTCACTGCATTTCTCTTTAATAAAATATTTAGCTGGAGAGGTTGTTATTATATCGGTGGGGGGCTGGGGCTGGTCTTATTGGTACTTCGTGTATCCGTGCACGAAAGTAACCTGTTCGCCAAAGTAAAGCATACCGGTATTCAGCGAGGTAATTTTCTTATGTTCTTCAATAATAAGGAAAGATTTATCCGGTACATGCGGTGTATTTTGATTGGGTTGCCTGCCTGGTATATTATTGGAGTGTTGGTTACATTTTCTGATCAGTTTGGAAAGGAATTCGGCATTCCTGATATCGATCCCGGGAAGGCAATCATGTATTTATATCTCGCAATAGCTTTTGGGGATCTCACTGTAGGTTTATTGAGCCAGAAATTAAAAAGCAGAAAAAAGGCATTATTTATTTTTTATGGAGTCACGATTGTATTTGCAACTCTTTATTTCCTGCAGCATGGAGGCAGCCGCACAATTTTTTATTTCATTTGTGCCGGGCTGGGTTATGGTACCGGTTTTACCGTAGTATATATCACGATGAGCGCAGAACAATTTGGCACCAACCTGCGGGCATCAGCGGCGATCAGTATTCCCAATATGGTGAGAGGGGTTTTGCCATTGATCATTTTGCTTTTCAAATTCACACGTAACCTTTTCAATAGTTATATCACAGGCGGCTGGGTCACAGGTATCGTTCTGATGAGTATTGCGATTGTGGCCGCATGGTTCACTGAAGAAACTTTCGGAAAGGATCTGGATTTTGTTGAGGTGTGAATTTGTTTTTTAGGAACAAAAATATTCAATGTTTGTTCTGTTGTTGAACATTTCTCTCCGAACACTCAATAATCAATGTTCAATGTGTGTGCAGCAGAGCAATCTAAAGATAAAATGGTCTGATGAATTGAATATTTGAAATAATAGCATTTAGAAACACAAAAGCTTCTAAAAAAACAAAGCTGCCCCGGGAGGCAGCTTCAAATCTGTTTGATTGGGTCGTCAATCTTTGTTGTCCTTCAATTGGGCACAGATTTTTGGAACTGGTTTTTTTGATACTGGACCTTGTCTGTTTTTTCAAGGATTTGGATTAGGGTTTAGGGCCATCAACTTTTTTTTCAGGGTATTGGATTATTTTTTCATAGGTTATATTTCTTCGGGCTATTGGTGATTTCCTTTCTATCAGTTGACAATACAAAGATTGTCATTATTCATCTCTGTACATAACTTATTCGATCAACGGTTAGAAACTTTCGTTTTTCGGGAAGAATTTTTCGATAAACCCGAAATCAGTCCGCAAAATTTAAATGCTGATCCTAATTGAAATGAATATTTTTTATCCTGATAGATATAAAACAAAAACCGGACTGAAGAGTCCGGCTTTTTGTTGAGTGAAATCTCATTGGGACGATTGCTATTAGGAACTGCAGAGTTTTGGACGATTCGGTCCCTTTTCATAGCATGCGGATTTCAGTTTCTCAAGGATCAGATTCTGGTTTTTTCGATTACCATCTGTAAGAAGGTTAGGATATTTGACTTCAGGACTATGGTTTGCAATATCAAAATTGCAAAAAGCTTTGTCGCAAAAAGAATTTTTTGGCTGTATGAACCTTTTCTTTCGTTTTTCGGGAGAAAATCTTCGATGAATAAAAAATACTTTTAGAATTGTTAGATCGAATCATTATAAAAGGCTGATTTTGAAAGGCTTGCGAGGCGACTGCTAACCAATTGGTAATTAGCTGTTTAAACGATATTCAATCGTTTAAATACATCTGCTTTATTGGCTTTGCTCACCGGAATTTCATTGCCTTTGATGAAGAGGATATTTTCTCTCATGTCATCAATTTTATGCAGGTTTACTATATAGGAGCGATGTACTTTGAGGAAATGTTGCTTACTTACTTTTTCTTCGAGATTCTTGATCGTATTATGTGTGATATATTTCTTGTTATCATTGGTGACAAACTTCACATAATCACCCATACTTTCAATGTAGAGAATGGAATCATTATTCAGCCTGATTAATTTTCCATCGGCCTTTATATAAATGTGATCAGATCCATTGCTCGTCGAAACAGTTTCGCGGGAAGGCCTGATTTTTTGCAAGGCTTCGATGAAACGCTGGTAGGTGAAAGGTTTCATCAGGTAATCGGAAACGTTATATTGAAATGCATTGTATGCATATTCTTTTTTTGAAGTCGTCAGAATCACTTTTGGCGAGAATGCGATCTGGTCAAGAAGTTCAAATCCATTGGCGCCCGGCATCTCTACGTCCAGGAAAATCAGGTCAACCGTATTTTCGTTTAGATAAGACAATGCATCGGGCACATTCAGAAAATGGCCTCTGACTTCTACCTGCTCACTTTTCTCACAGCATTTCATGAGATAGTTTGCTGCTACTTGCAGGTCTTCAACAATAATACAGGTCAGATTCATGCACGTTGTTTATTAAATAGTTCTAATTTCTTCTTTTCTTCTTCGATTAATAATTTACTTTTTACCAGATTATTTTTTAATAAGTTGAAGTCATTGTTCAAATGATCAAAAGATACAGTTGTCTGACAAATATTTTCAAATTGCTGACATTGTTGTTGCATGTCAATCATTCCGACAAATCCAAAAATGGGTTTTATTTTGTGCACGGCGGCTTTGAGTGCAGGAATATTGTGGGAATCGTAGCAGGAATTGATATTGTTGGTAAGCATTTCATATTCATTCAAAACGGTCTCAAACACTTCCTGCACATATACATAATCGTTACCATATAACTCGTTGATAGACTGAGCATGTATTGCTTCATTGAAAATGAATGCACTATTATTAGCATGGTTATTCATAGACACCTATTGGATTCTGCTTTAATAATAACGTTTTAAATAATAATTATTATGCGTTTATCGTTTTAAATATTGCATAATTTAATCTAGCGCCTTTGTGAAAAGCAAACTATCGCCCGTCCTATGGTCAGTTTATCAGGATATTGCTTTTTCCGGCCTGAATGATACTAATTCTATTGCTCAGCGGAAGAAAATAATCCGTTTCAACCAGTTTATCATTCTTACTCTTTGTGGTAATCTGCTTTCTGTTGTCAGTTATTTTTCCTTAAGTCTATATATCAGTGCACTTATCAACCTGACTGCCGGTTATATTTTTATTCTGGCATTTCACCTCAATTCGAGAAAAAGATATGAATTAGCGCGTATCATATCGATCGTGAACCTGAATCTTTACCTGATCGTGATGAACTATATGGAAGGATTAAAAGCAGGAGAATATCTTCTGTATTTTCCCTACTTCCTGGTGATGACTTTTGTGATCAGTGTGCAGCAGAATTTCCGCGAGTTGAAATTTGTTTATCTGATCACAATTATCTCAGTATTGATTTGCCTGAATGTAAGTCCGTATGAGAATTATTATCAGGTAAGCATTGCCGGTATGTTTACGAGATTATACAACAGTAATCTTGCAATTTCACTGGTATTAACTACTTTTTTCTCTTATGCCATTTTGCGGGTTCACCGGGATAATGAAGAGGCGATCCTGCAGGAGAAACAATTTGTGGATACCATTTATAATACTTCATTGGATGGAGTATTTATTATGGATGCCGAGAAAAGAATTATCGCGGGATGTAATAACAGGGCTGTTGAATTATTTGAGTTTGAAAGCAAGAGCGAGATAGAGGGAACAAATATAGAAAACTGGTTTGCAGCTGAGCATATCGAGCTGTTCAATAATATAGCTGAAAGTCTGGCCACAAATTCAACCAAGGATTGGCAGGGCGAACTTGTTTTTAGATCCAAACAACGCACATTCTATGCTTTCGTCAATATCGTTCCTTTTCTGGACAGAGGTACACGATTTTTGAAGATCAGTATCCTGGATATTTCGGAAATCAAGAGTGCACAGTTTGAACTCATGAAAGCTAAGCAAAAGGCCGAAGTGGCTTCACAGGCGAAGTCAAGATTCCTTTCCAATATGAGCCATGAATTGCGTACACCACTCAATGGTATTATCGGTGCGTCAAATCTTTTGATACAGGAAACACATTTGCCGGAACAGAAATCTCATCTGGATATATTGAAATATTCATCCGAGCACATGATGATGCTGATCAGTGAAATTCTTGATTTCAATAAAATTGAAGCCGGCAAATTGCAGTTGGGACAGGATCCTGTGGATATGAAGAAATTCCTGCAGAAAATAACAATTCAGTTTGCTGCACAGGCTCATGCAAAGAATCTCCAGTTCAAAACAGATATAGATGATAACCTGGATATAGAATTTATCACTGATGAAACAAGACTCAACCAGGTATTCAGCAATTTATTGTCCAATGCCATCAAGTTTACTCACCAGGGAGAAATTACTTTGGTAGCAAGAAAAGTTTTTTCAACCAGCCAGAAAGCAACGATACAATTCATGGTAAAAGATACCGGCATCGGTATTCCATTCAATAAGCAGCAGGAGATTTTTGAAAGCTTTACGCAGGCGGATGTAAACACTACCCGCAAATATGGAGGCACAGGACTTGGGCTCGCTATCACTAAAAAACTGGTGAATTTATTTCATGGTGATTTAAAAGTAGAAAGCGAAGAAGGAAAAGGAAGTACCTTTCATTTTACACTCAAACTTGAAATTAATCCGAACCGCAAGATTTATATTGATGAAAATAAGAACAAGAGCCTGTCCATGTTCAATGGCATCAGGGTATTGATTGCGGAAGATAATGCAATTAACATGTCGATAGCCCGAAGATTTCTTACCAAATGGGGCATTGATGTGAAAGAAGCATACAATGGAAGAGAAGCAGTTGAATTATTCAGTAAGGATCGTTTTGATCTTGTATTGATTGACCTCGAAATGCCAGAGATGGATGGTATTACGGCTCTCGGAGAAATCAAGAAAATAAATCCTTCGATCCCCGCAATTGCATTTACGGCTGCGGTGTATGAAAACATGCGCGCCGATCTGATACAAAAAGGATTCAAGGAATTTGTTCCTAAACCATTCAAGCCTGAAGATCTTCATCATAAAATTTCCACGCTGATCACCGTTCAAAATCGTGCCTGACCAAACCTCCGGGGTTTCAAAGAACCCCGGAGGTCTAAAACTCATTCAAATCGCGCCTGATCTTCTTATTTTTTCCAGTTACTACCGAATACAATATAATAAGCCCATGTATCAGGTCCATGCGCAATATCAACACCCATATGCAACCCGAACTTGCGTGCGATAAAATACCTGAATCCGGTTCCATAGCTGACGATCCACTGCGAGCTGCCAAAATCACTCCATTCATCAAAGGCTTTACCGGTTCCTCCAAAAAACATCAGGCTCCATCTTTTATAAAAATTCCATCTGGCTTCCAGTTCTGTGAGTATATCTGCCTTTCCCTGATATCGGACAGCTGGTATTCCGCGCATATCTATATACGGTAGTAAATAAAATGGGGGATCTCCAAAGACCTGTTGCCCGTCAACACGCAGGCCTCCCACCAATTTTCTCGATATGGGTTGGTAAGCGTACATATAATAATTCATTCGCCAGTATTCGTAATCACTTCCGAAAATATTATCAGAACGGATGGCATCGAAATGAACTTTCATTCCTTTATTGGGAGTAAATATATTATCCCTTTTGTCGAGTTCGATCACGGCGCCCAATTGACTAACGATGCTATTTGAGTCAGTCGTTTTTACAAAATCAGGAAGTGTACCTGTATAATGCATGTCGGTTTTCAGAAAGAGATATTTCATTCCCAGATACCAATGAGAAAAACCAAGCCTTTTGGTTGCCTGGAGAAATAATGGAACAGCTCTGAAATTGAAATTGAATTGTTTTTCACCGATCTGAGGATAGGTATGATAGAAAGCCAGGTTTACATTCGCATAGGCTCCGCCGATAATATATTTGATCCTGCTTTTTATAAGGGTTCCCGACCGGAAAGCAGCAGTCAGCCAGGTATTGTTCACAGTATAAGCACCCAAAGCACCGGTAATATCGGGCGCTACCGGAGTTTCCACTACATTTCCATTTACTGAATCAATATAAGGCGGTCTTTTTTTCAGGAATATGGGAATCAGAGCGCCCCCAAATCCGCCCACAGCAGGTTCTGTAATGATAAATGGTATAGGAATAAATCCATTTGCATCGATCACATAATCGCTCAGATCAAATGCACGGTCGACCGAATCTTTCAATGAAATATGTTTCTTGGTATTTTGTCCAGCCGCAGAAAAAAAAACAGATAACAGAACAAAGCATACCAATATTTCTTTCACTACTTTCATAAAATAAGGTGCAAGTTTTTTTATTTCTATTTGGCCAACTGTTCTGCCTGTCTTTTTGCAGCTGCTTTTCCTGCACCGATAGGTATGTAAACATTGAAAAGCCACGCGCTGTTGTGCTGATTGCCTTCTGTGGTCTTTACAATATCTGTAAATCCATAAAAATACCGGATGCCTGCAGACATCGATATTCCTTTACTGAATTTATATACGAGTCCAACAGCCCAACCCACATCGAAATTGGTAATCTCCTTGCTTATCTCCTTTGTGTAGGTCAGATCATTTGAATGCACACTGTTCTTAAATTCATCTGTAGTTTTTAACATCCAGTCGATCTGCGGCCCCGTTTCTGCAAACCAAAGCCCCCCGATCCGGTATCGCGCCAGGAGCGGGAGACTGATAGTATTGATTTTTCGAATCACTTCACCACCGGTAAAAAGACGATCGAGCGATGAATCTCCGGTGGAGTAAGGAGTAATTCCACGGGCACCCATAGCCGATTTCGGAATGGCTTCCAATTGAAAAAAGAACCGGTCTGTTAATTTAAGATTGAAATAGAGAGCCAATCCCAGGCCAAAACGATATTTTGCCTGGGCATTGGTGATATTGCAAAGGGTAGGGCTCACCATCAATCCGAATTCTAATTTTTCCGAATTCAGTTTATCACCGAATAAAAGAGAAATTAATACCTGCGATTGAGCCTGATGAAAACTGACAGTCAATAAAATGATACAACAAATTTTTTTCATTCCCTGGCTAATTTATATAAGCACGGTTTTATTGACCGTCTTTACAGGAGCTAAGTTAGCCTTACTGTTTATTATCCTTCAAGGCCTGTTTGAACTTTTTTTTGATTTCAGCTTTTTTTGAAAGATAAGTTTTATACTGATCATCTGTTAATACCATTTTCAGCTCAGCATCTTTTGCAGCATCATTCGCTTTGAATGTTTGCATTTTCTGGTCCTTTGTAGCATTACTTGCATCGAGTTCATCCAGCTTGTTTGCATATTTCACATTGATATCTTTTACTTTCTGCACCTGGTCATCCGTTAGCTTCAGATTTGTTTTCATCCAGTCAGTAAGTTTGGCGGCTCTTTCAGCAGCTCCGGGCAATTCCTGGGCATGCATAGTCGAAGCCAGAAAGAAAAATCCTGATACAAATAAAAAATACCTGATGATTGATTTCATAAATTAAAGTTTTAAATTATAAAAAGAGAATATTTGTTATGGTTTTTTACGATTTTACTGTTGCATAATTTATATCAACCTTTTTGGCTCTGCATCTTTTCTTTCATTGCAGCCTGCATGGCTTCCTTATTTTTTTCATATTTGGCATACTGGTCCTGGCTTAAAATTTTTTTCAATGCTTCATCTTTGTCTTTTGAATCTGATTTTAAAGATTTAGCTGCCCTTGCTTTTGCTAATTTTCTTTTGGAATCCTGAACTTTTTGTACATCCTCCATCATTTCTCCTGTTTCTTTGAGGTTGACCTGGTATACCTGCGGCACCTGCTGGTCTGTGAGATCCAGTTGTGCTGTCATCATTTTGGTTTGCAGTTCGGCCATTGTTTCAATCTTATGCTGGTCGTATAGTTTTTGCTGATCAGGTGTAAGCATCGGTTTCAATCCATCATTTCTTTTTTTCATAACAGCCATGACCTGCTGGCAAAGCGCTTTTCCTTTGAAACTCGTGTCCTGTTTCGCTTTTTGACCAAGCTGTAGTAATGAAGCAGCTGCTGTTTTATTCAGGACCAGTGCATCGCTTTTTTGTTTATCGGTCAGTTGCAGGTATGAAAGACTATCTGTCATTGCCTGTGCGAGTTTATCAACAGCCTGCTGTGCATTCGATTTTAAAGGCGGAAAGATCAAGATGCATAAGACTGAAATAATTATGGCAGGTTTTAATTTTTTATATCGCATAATTCATGGTTTTTTAGTATGAATAATTCATGTTATGGAGACTTTTATTTCTGTTTTATTTGATCACAAATGAATCTGTCAAACTAATGCTCCATTGCGGATTTGTGGATTCAGGTGCTACATAATAGAGAGTAGCCAACGTTAAACTGATTGCTGCGCCAGGGAAATTTTTGATTTATTCACCTCCAACGTGATCAGGCAACAATAAATTGAAAATATTTTTTTATTCAACTGCAATTTTCTATTTCTCATGTATCTTCTCTTTCGTCTGTTCTACTTCTAAAAAAATACAAATTGATAGGTCAGTGAAAGAGCAGTATAATTATAACCACGCGTTGCAAAAGTACCTGCATTCAGCTGGAGTTTTATGGATTGCCCCTTAGCTACCGGAAATGACCAGGTTCCCCCGAGCCTCAAGTTGTCGAAAGAAACTCCTGCTTCT
>Ga0335083_10005879_pt1 | contig 15457 bp, 12 predicted proteins | sample Lox_Sample_42_FD_206716 | JGI IMG/M metagenome (GOLD analysis project Ga0335083, IMG submission 206716) | Soil microbial communities from Loxahatchee National Wildlife Refuge, Florida, United States - Lox_Sample_4.2 | ecosystem: Environmental > Terrestrial > Soil > Wetlands | place: USA... | reverse complement strand
GAGGACCGGCTGCGCTATGAGCGCATCATCATCATGACCGACGCCGACGTGGACGGCGCGCACATCGCCTCGCTGCTGATGACGTTCTTCTATCGCGAGATGCCGAAGCTGATCGAGAACGGCCATCTCTATCTCGCCCAGCCGCCGCTCTACCGCCTCAGCAAGGGCGGCAAGACGGAATATGCGCTGGATGACGCACAGAAGGATGAATTGTTGCGCACGGCCTTCAATGGCGCGGGCAAGGTCGAGGTCAGCCGCTTCAAGGGGCTGGGCGAGATGCAGTCGGTGCATCTGCGCGAGACGACCATGGATCCCGAGCGGCGCGTGCTGCTCAAGGTCGACGTGCCGACGGCGGCCGGTGCCGAAGAGCGCCGCGAGGCGATGCGCACGGCCTCGCTGGTCGAGGACCTGATGGGGCGCAAGCCCGAGAAGCGCTACGCCTTCATCCAGGAAAACGCCAAATTCGCCCGCGATCTCGACGTCTGACGCCGAGCGCGCGACAATGTGACGTGATGGGATCATGCCGTGAGCCTATGGTCGCGGTATAGAAGGCCCTCGGAGGAACGTTCGATGCGCTTCATCAACAAGATCGCAGTCGCGCTGAGCGCGGCCGTCGTTCCGCTCGTCGCCCATGCCGCGACCTTGGGCGGCAACTACCTCGCGATCCAGTACGATTACCGCGAGTTCTATGCCGCCACCGACAACAAGCCGTTCCGTGTCGAGCTGCTCGGCAACCCCTATCCGGGCATGCCGATGGCCGAGGTCGCGCGCCGCCTGCTGCCGGTCATGCAGGCCAACAAGCCGCCGCCGAACCTCACCTTCACCTACGACGCGCCGGCGGAGCAGCAGCACCCCGACTACCGGCTGATGCTGGTGTTCGATCCCGCGAACGATCTCGGCTCGGGCCCTGTGTGCAACGGCGCAAAGCGCTTCAAGCCCGGCACGCCGGGGCGGGTCTATGTCTTTGCCGTCTACTGCCGCAATGACCTGGCGCTGTCGGAAGTGACCGGCTGGGTCGATTCGACGGCACCGGACGACAGAGCCATGGGCGACCTGATGAAGGACGTCTTCAACGTCGTCTTCGACCGCTCGCCCTACGGCATGCGCCAACACGGCCACGGCACGCGCAACTGAGGACGTAAGCGCTCCACGATAAGCGCTCCACAGGCCAATTCTGCTAACCAGACGGCATGGCCGTCTGGTATGGGTTCGCCGATCTCTTCCTGTCCCGTCTCGATGCCGAGACCGCACATGGGCTCGCCCTTGCGGCACTGAAAAGCGGCCTGGTGCCGGCCGATCGCAAGCCCGATTCGCCGTCGCTGGCGGTCGAGGTCTGGGGACGGCGCCTCTCCAATCCGCTCGGCCTCGCCGCTGGCTTCGACAAGAATGCGGAAGCGCCCGACGCGCTCCTGGGCCTCGGCTTCGGCCTGGTCGAGATCGGCAGCGTCACGCCCAAGCCGCAGCCGGGCAATCCCAGGCCCCGCCTCTTCCGCTTGCCTGAGGATCGCGGCGTCATCAACCGCATGGGCTTTCCCGGCCATGGCCAGGAGGTGGCCCTCTCAAGGCTAAGACACAGGTCCCGCCGCGGCTTCGTCGGCGTCAATGTCGGCGCGAACAAGGACAGTCCCGACCGCACCGCCGACTATGTGACAGGGTGCACGGCCTTCGCGCCGCTCGCCGACTATCTTGTCTGCAACGTCTCCTCGCCCAACACGCCCGGTCTGCGCAACCTGCAGGGCCGCGAGCAATTGCGCGATCTCCTGAAGCGCGTGCAGGACGCCATCTCGGCGCGGCCCGTGCCGCTACTGGTCAAGATCGCGCCCGACGCGACCGACGACGATCTCGATGACATCGTCGCCGTCTGCCGCGACCTCAGGATGGACGGCATCATCGTCGGCAACACGACGCTCGCGCGTCCTGCCTCGCTGCGGTCGCAGCGACGCGACGAAGCCGGCGGCCTGTCGGGGACGCCGCTAAAGACGCTGTCGACGGAAGTGCTGCGCAAGACCGCCCAAAGGGTCGAGAAGCAATTCCCACTGGTCGGCTGCGGCGGCGTCGGCTCGGGCGCGGACGCCTACGCCAAGATCCGCGCGGGCGCGACCTTGGTGCAGCTATATTCGATGCTGGTCTACGGCGGTCCGCCGCTGGTCCGGCGCATCAAGGACGAACTGGCGACGCTGCTCGCCCGCGACGGCATCTCCTCTGTAGCTGATGCGGTCGGTGCCGACGTCTAGCCGTCGAGATACTGTCCGGCGTCGAACTTCACGTAGGCATCCTTCTCGTTGAAGGCGACGCCGACTGGATCCTGACCGGCCGCCACGGCCTCGATCTGCTTGGTGAGCAGATGGCGCAGCATGGCGACGCCCTGATCGGACGACATCAGGTGCTCCTCGGAATGGAAAGTGATCGGCCCTTGGCCGACCTGCGCCTCGGTGTCGCCCGGGAACTTCTGGTGCTCCGCCTCGGTGAGCTCGGGCCAGGTCTTGCCGTTGTAGCGTGACTTGAACTTGGTGAGCTCGCCCTCCTCCTTCACGCGGCCGGCGACGTAGATGCGGTAGTGCGTGTCGTCGATCGGCACCGTCCAGCCGATCGATTCGACCATGCCGTATTGCGCGACTCTCGGATTGGGCACGACGCGCAGGGTCGGCACGATGGCTTCGGTGACGCGGCGAAAGCTCTTGCCGTCGGGGCCGGGCCGGAGCGACGTCGCCTTCACGCCCTGCGGTCCGTACTCGAACTTCACCTTCGGAAAGGCCGCCATCTGCTCGACGAATTGCGGGCCGCTGAACGAGCCGTGCAGGATCGGCACGTGATAGGGATCGACCACGTTCTCGAAATGCTGCAGCCAGTTGCAGGGCGCGATCACGATGCCGCCCGAGCCGATGCTGGAATCGTCCGCCTCGACGAACTCGCCCGGGCCCATCACTTCCAGGCACTCGTAGCGCGGCAGGACCGGCTTCTTCTCCGGCGGGCCGAGATAGGCGAAGACGAGGCCGTAGCGGTCCTCGGCCGGATACCAGGGCTGGCGGACGCGCTGGCATTGCGGCCCTGCCGGATTGGGCTCGGCCGGCATCTCCAGGCATTGGCCTTCGACGTCGAACAGCCAGCCGTGATAGCAGCAGCGAATGCCGCGCTCCTCCACCTTGCCGTAGTACAGCGTCGTGCCGCGATGGCAGCAGCGTGGATAGACGAGTCCCGGCCGTCCCTGCCCGTCGCGGAACAGGATCAGCTCCTCGCCCAGGATCTTCACCGGCCGCGGCGTGTCGCCGGCATCGCTGCTGAGGCCCACAGGATGCCAATAGCGTCTCAACAGCTCGCCCATCGGCGTGCCGCGGCCGACCTCGGTCAGGCGGGCATTGTAGGTCGGCTTCTTGAGCGTATAGGCCGTCGTCATCATTCCACCTTGGCGCCGGATTGTTCGATCAGCTTGGCCCAGATCGGCGTCTCGCGCGCGAGGACTGTGGCGAGCTCATCAGGCGTCGAGCCGACGGGCGTCTGGCCCTGGGCGATCATCTTGTCGGCGACGGCCGGCTCGGCAACGGCGGCTTTGATCGTCCTTTGCAGCGTATCGATGGTCGCGCGCGGCGTGCCCGCGGGCGCATAGGCGCCGACGAACAGGCTGAGATCGAAGCCCGGAACGCCCTGCTCGCTGAAGGTGCTGAGGTCGGGCATCGAGGCCGAGCGTCGCGATCCGGCAGCGGCGATCGCCTTCACCTTGCCGGCCGAGATCTGCACCTTGGCACTGACGGGGCTCGCCCAGGTGAGATCGAGTCCGCCGTTGCCGACGTCCTGCAGCGCCTGGACGTCGCCGCGATAGGGCACGTGACTGTAGTTGCCGCCCAGCGCTTGGGACAGCATCAGGCCGTAGAGATGGCCGGACGAGCCGATGCCCCAGCTGCCGTAGGTCGCGGGCCGGCCGAGCGATTTCACCCAGGCGCCCATGCCCTTGAGGTCGTTGAACGGAGCATCGCCTTTGGCGGCGATCAGGATCGTGCCCAGCGAGACCAGCGACACCGGCACGAGGTCCTTCGCCGGATCGAACGGCAGCTTGGCGTAAAGCGACGGATTGTTGGTGTGCGTCGAGTTGGTCGTGACCAGGAAGGTGTAGCCGTCGGGCGGCGCCTTGGCGACGATGTCCGAGCCGAGGATGGTGTTGGCACCCGGCTTGGGATCGACCAGGACCTGCTGCCCCAGCCGGGCCGTGAGCTGGTCGCCGATGACACGCACGAGCGCATCGATGGCGCCGCCCGGCGCGAAGGGCACCACGATGCGTACCGGCTTGCTGGGCCACGGCCCGTCCGCACGCGCCACGAAAGGCGCTGCAACGGCAGCGGCCAAACCAAGGGCGCTCCTGCGCCTCGAGATGGGCATCTTCTTTCCTCCCCGGGCCAGCCTAGCAGCGGCCTGCATCGCGGAAAACAGCGCCGCAGACGCCCCGGTTTCGATTCCCTACACTCGCGGCCGGGAGGAACCGTGCCGCTCTGGATACCGATCACCATCGCCGCTGCGTTGTTTCAGAACATCCGCACGACGATGCAGCAGAAGATTCGCCATGTGCTGAGTGTCGATGGCGCCAACTTCATCCGCTACCTCTATGGCGCGCCGCTCGCGCTCGGCATGCTTGCCTTCCTGGTCTGGGGCACGGGCCGGCATGTACCGGCGCTCAATGTGCCCTTCGTCCTCAAGGTCACGGCCGCGGGCCTCGGCCAGATCATCGCCACCTCGCTGATGATCCATGCCTTCTCGCTGCGAAACTACGCGGTCGGCACGGTCTATTCCAAGACCGAAACCCTGTTCGTGGCGTTGTTCGCGACCTTCATCGCGTCAGAACCGCTATCGCTGGGATCCTGGATCGGCATCGTGGTCTGCCTCTGCGGCGTGGCGATCCTCACCGTGCGCGGATCGCTGACGAGCATCACCAACGTGCTGTCGGAACTGCGCCACAAGGGTGCGGTCTTCGGCATCCTCTCCGGCGTCTTCTTCGCCGTCGCCGCCGGCATGATCCGCGAGGCCTCCAAGGACCTCACCAGCGGCGACTTCATGATCCGCGGCATCACCACGCTCGCCACCATGAACACGATCCAGATCGTGCTGATGATGGCCTATCTCGCCCGCAGCGACGCCTCGCAGTTCGGCAAGATCTGGGTCAACTGGCGCTCCTCGATCTGGGTCGGCATCTTCAGCGTGCTCGGTTCGGCCGGCTGGGCGCTGGCCATGACGCTGGAGAACGCGGCCCTCGTGCGCGCGGTCGGCCAGATCGAGCTCGTCTTCACTTTCATCGCCTCCCACGTGGTCCTGAAGGAGCGGCCTTCCGCCGGCGAATGGCTCGGCAGCCTTCTGGTCGTGGGCGGCGTCGTCCTGATCCTGCTCGAACGGTGATCTCATGAGCGAAGCCAATCGTCCCCTGACCGGCGTCCGCGTGCTCGACTTCTCGACCACTATCGCCGGTCCCCACTGCGCGCGCCTGATGGCCGACATGGGGGCCGACGTGATCAAGATCGAATCGCCCGAGGGCGACCTGATGCGCAGCCGCCCGGTGCAGCGCAACGGTGCCGGCACGATGTTCGGCCAGCTCAATGCCGGCAAGCGCTCGATCGTGCTCGACCTCAAGAAGCCCGAGGCGATCGCCGTCGTGAAGAAGCTGGTGAAGAGCGTCGACATCGTGCTGGAGAACTACCGGCCGGGCGTCATGAAGCGCCTCGGCCTCGACTATCCCGAGCTCGCCAGGATCAATCCGAAGATCGTGTACGGCGCGATCTCCGGCTACGGCCAGACGGGACCAGGCGCGGGCCGGCCGGCCTATGCGCCGGTGATCCACGCGGCGACCGGCTACGACATGGCGCATCTCTACTACCAGCCGGGCCGCGAGCCGCGGCCGGACAATTGCGGCATCTTCGTCGCGGACTATGCCTCCGGCGCCTATGCGCTGGGCGCGATCCTGGCGGCGCTGCATCAGCGCAACGTCACCGGCAAGGGCCAGATGGTCGATGTCTCGATGTTCGAGACGTTGGTCGGCATGCTGCTGGGCGAAGTCAATCGCGCGCAGTTCGACTTCGAGATGCCGGCGCGGCCGATGTACGGGCCTGTCGAGGTCAAGGACGGCTACGTCATGATCGCGACGGCGAGCGAGAAGACCTTCCAGGACATGGCGATCGCCGCCGGCCATCGCGAATGGTTGACCGATCCGCGCTTCGAGAAATACGCCGACCGCCGCATGAACTGGCACGAATTCGTCGACGAGTTCGAAAAATGGTCCAAGACGCTCACCGTCGAGGAATGCGTCGCGGTGCTCGACAAGCAGGGCGTGCCCTGTTCGCCCTATCTCACGGTCACCGAGGCGCTGCGGGACCCGCAGGTCGCCCATCGCGGCTCGCTTTGTGAGATCGAGGACAGTGCGGGCAAGTACAAGTCGCCCGCCCCGCCCTTCCGCTTCTCCGGATCGCCGTTGCAGAGCGGTCCAAAGGTAGCCGCGCTCGGCGAGCATACCGAGAGCATCCTCAAGGAAGCGGGCCTCAGCGCCGACGAGATCAAGGCGGTCGCCAAGTGATCGATCCGCGCACGCCCATCCTGGTCGGCTGCGGCCAGATCACCGACACGACCAGCGAACTGTCGAGCAAGCGTTCCCGCGTCGCCTTCTGCGCCGAGGCCGCGGCGCTCGCGCTGGAGGACACCCGGGCGAAGATCGGCGGCCATATGCTGGGCCACGAGGTCGACACTTTGGCGGTGATGGAGTTCTTCTCCGACATCAGCCCGCGCTTCGCCTCGCCTTTCGGCCGCTCGACCAATCCCCCGAAGAGCGTGGCGCGCCGCCTGCATGCCCATGCGCGGCGGCTCTACTACGCGCATTCCGGCGGCAACATGCCCCAATATCTCGTCAACAAGTTCGCCGAGCAGATCGCGAACGGCGAGATCAAGCTGGCGCTGATCTGCGGCGCCGAGCTGCTGCGCAGCACGCAGAACGCGCGCAAGGCCGGCCTCGAGCTCGACTGGAACGAGGATCCGGGCGAGGAGCCGACACGGATCGGCGACAAGCGCTTCGGCTATTCCGACGAGGAGGCGCGGCACGAGCTGCGCGCGGCGATCCACTTCTACCCGCTGCTGGAGAATGCGATCCGCGGCGGCCTGAAGCGCAACGTGCCCGATCATATGCAGGCCATGGGCCGCCTCTTCCATCGCCTCGCCGCCGTGGCGAAGGACAATCCGCTGGCCACGCGCCGCGCCGGCTACAGCGCCGAGCGGCTGGCGACGATCTCCGACGACAATCGCTGGATCTGTTTCCCCTATCCGCGACTGATGAATGCCAACGCCATCATCGATCAGGCGGCGGCGGTCGTGATGACCTCGGTGGAAAAGGCGCGCGAATGGGGCATCCCGCAGGAGCGCTGGGTGTTCCTGCACGGCTGCGCCGACGGCACCGATACCTGGGTCGTCTCGGAACGCGACCGGCTCGATGCCTCACCCGCCATCAAGGGCTGCGCCAAACTCGCGCTCGACATGGCCGGCAAGACGGTCGCCGACGTTGCAGCCTTCGATCTCTATAGCTGCTTCCCGTCGGCGGTCGAGGTGGCGATGAAGGAGATCGGCATTGCCGGGGACGACCCTCGCCCCATCAGCGTCACCGGCGGTCTTCCCTTCTTCGGCGGGCCGGGCAACAACTATGTCACCCACTCGATCGCCGAGATGATGAATGTCGTTCGAGGCAAGCCCGGCTCGTTCGGCATGGTGACGGCGAACGGCATGTACCTCACAAAGCATTCCGCCGGTCTCTACTCGACGGCTCCGATCGAGGGTCCGTGGCGGCGCGAGGATCCAGCCAAGCTGCAGGCCGAGCTCGATGCCTTGCCCAAGCGCCGCGTGAACACAAAGCCGCGGGGCAGCGGAACGATCGAGACCTATTGCGTGGCCTACGGCAAGGAAGCGCCGGAAAAAGGCTACATCCTCGGCCGGCTGGATGGCTCGGGCGACCGGTTCGTGGCCATGGCGCCGAACGATCCCGCGCTGCTTGCCGACATGCTGACGACGGAGCAGCTTGGGCGTAGAGTGACGGTCAACGAACAGGACGGTCGGAACCTTTTCCGTCCGATCTAGGCATCCCGAGGAAACGCAATGGCGAACATGCTGAACGCCGCGCAGACGGCCGAGTTCAACGAGAAAGGTTTCACCTACGCGCGCGGCCTGTTCGCGCCCGACGAGGTGAAGCTGCTCACCGACGCGATGGAGCAGGATCCGGCGGTGCGCGGCTCGATCCTCGACCGTCGCGACGGCGAGGGCCGCTCGACGCGCATCGCGCTCTGGAACCGCGCCGGCGATTCGGTCTACGGCCTCGCCGCCCGCTCGGCCCGCATGGTTGACAGCTCCGCGCATCTGCTGGGCGGCGACGTCTATCACTACCAGTCCAAGCTCACGGCCAAGGAGCCCGAGGTCGGCGGCGCCTGGGAGTGGCACCAGGATTACGGCTACTGGTACTACAATGGCTGCATCAGGCCCGATCTGCTCTCGGTCATGATCGCGCTGGACAAGACCAACCGCGAGAATGGCTGCCTGCAGATCGCCACGGGCTCGCATCGGCTGGGCCGCATCGACCACACGCCGCTGTCGCCGACCCAGAACGAGGTCGATCCCAAGCGCATGCCCTACATCCTCGATCGCTGCCCGATCGAATACTGCGAGCTCGAGCCCGGCGACGCGCTGATCTTCCACTGCAATGCGATCCACCGCTCCGACGCCAACCGCTCGGCCCGCCGTCGCTGGACCTTGCTCATCTGCTACAACCGCGTCGATAACGACACGGTCATCAAGAACGACGACCGCTATTTCGTGCCGCTCGACAAGGTCGATGACGAGGCGATCCGCCGTGCGGGCCTCCGCTTCGCCAGCGGCGACAACCAGGAGCACTTCGCCTCGCGCCCCTACGTGCCGGACCTGCGCAAGGCGTCGTAGGTGGAAGGGTCGTTTTCAGCGGCTACTATATCTGGTGGCAGTTACTAAAGGTTACCGTCAAACGTATCGAATCTGACGGCGATATATGTCCGGCCGGAGCTTCGCACCGCGCTTGATCTGCCCCACCGTGCAGCGTCTCCAGCGGCCCCCGCGCTTCGGCTGATAGCCATGGATCCGGGTCTCCAGGTGCGGAGCTTAACGCGGAGACGCCAGCCGTCGGGATTCTGATCAATGGATCGGCCGCAGGGCGTGCAGTCGCGCGAACCTGACGGGCCGAGCGCCGTCGAGTTCGATTTCGAAAAGGTCAGGGGTACGCAAGTCGAGCCATTGCTCGAAACCGAACGACGCATCCATCGATCGTAGTACAGAAGCCGTCAAGTTGCGGTGGCTGGCGACGACCGGCAACCGATGGCCGGCGGCGGCAATGTCGGTCAAGGCAGCGATAGCGCGTTGCATCGTCTGATTGAGGCTCTCCCCGCCGGGCGCACGGTAATCCGGCTCGGCAAACGACCGGCGGATGTGGTCCATGCGATTCTCGATATCCCTGTCCGAGTGCGCCCGCTCGCGAAGCCGGTCATCGAGCCCAACGGAAAGGGCGGCCGAGATCGCGAAGGGCCGAACTGTCGCCTGTGCCCGCTCGTAGGGGCTGGAGTAGACGGCGTCCGACGCCAGGTCTCGAAGTCGGGGGATCAGCGCTTCAGCGGCCTCGGCGCCGGCTTCGCTCAACGGCGAGTCCGGACGATTCCCGGTCGACTGGCAGTGCCGGACAAGGAGCAGTTTCGGCATCGCGCTACCGCGCCGCCTTCACGTCGTCCGCTGATACCGTGTCGGTGTAGGCGTTGCCGAAGTGCGTGCGGATGTAGTTCACGACCGCCGCCACCTGACCGTCGGTCATCAGCCGCTTGAAGGGCGGCATGGCCTTCTGGCCGTTCAGCACCAGCGTGACCGCATAGCCGCCGGAGCGCAGGTTTTCGTTCTTCGCCAGGGCCGGATAGCGGCCGGCGCCGACGGCGCCCTCGCCTTTGCTCATGTGGCAGGCTTGGCAGACATTGCTGTAGATCGCCTCGCCGGACTGCTCGGAGAAGCGATAGGTCGGGCTGAGGATCGGATCGGCGCAGGCGGCGCTTGCGATCAGCAGGCCGAGACCGGCAAGAACGAACGCCCTCATCCCTGCAGCACCCGCTTGTGCAGCCGCTCGATAGCATCGAGCGACGACAAGATCGCGCCCTCCTGCCAGGCCGGGATGTAGGACGCGTGCTCGCCCGCCAGCACGATGCGGCCGTCGATCTGGCAGAGATTGTCGTAGTGCTGCTTGCGCGCCTCGTCCGACCAGTCGCCGGCGCAGCCCAGCGTGAAGGGCGAGCGGTGCCAGGCGACGGCGATGCCGTTCTCGAACTCGGTCTTGTACTGCGGATGGATCTGCGCGCCGAACTCGACCGCGCGCTGGACGCGCTCCTGCGGCGACATGGCGGTGAGCTCGAAGGAATTGGCGCCGTTCCAGGTGTAGCAGCCCAGCAGCACGCCCTTCCCGGTCGTGTTGTAGCCGGTGCTGGGATAGCCGATCTGGCGGATGGGCAGGTCGGTGTAGCTGATGCCGCCGAAGATCGCCTCGTCCTCTTCCCAGAAGCGGCGCTTGAACTGCAGGCCGACCTTGACCGAGGAGGCATAGGGCACGGCGGCGATGGCGTCCTTCATCGGCTTGCTCACGGCGATGTCGATCTGGCTCAGGATGCTGAGCGGAATGGTGCAGACGCACCAGTCGGCGTTCGCCTTCAGCATCGCGCCGGGCTTTCTCGTGTCTTCGTAACTGACCGTGACGCCCTTGTCGCTTTGTTCGATCTTGGTCACACGTGCGTTGTAGGTGATGAGGTCGCCGACCTTCTTCGCGAACGCCTCGCCGATGCGTCCCATGCCGCCCACCGGCTGGAACATGGTGGTCTGGAACTCGTAGAGCGCGAACGAGGTGAGCCCCAACCACAGGCGCGACTTCAGGAGGTCGCCGAGGCCGATCACCTCGCCCGGCTCGGGCTTGGCGTCGAGTCCGCCGCCCGGATCCTTGGCGTAACCGCGGAACTCGGCCGTGAGATCGCCGGCTTTGTAAGCATAGTTCTTGTCGAGCGCGCCCCAGGAGCGCAGTGCCACCAGCAGGATCTCCTGATCCTCCTTCGTCACCTGCTCGTCGAGCGCCCCCTTCTTCACGGCTTTCGCCAGCAGCTCCGACGTGTGGCCCTGGAAGTCGGTCTTGACCTCGCGCACGCGGCGCGGCTTGCCGTCGAACGCCTTCGACGAATGCAGGAAGGCGTTGTGGTTGAGCTGCTGGAACGGCTCGAGCGCCACACCGAGGCGCTTGCAGTAATCGAGCAGGCCGTTGTGATGATAGGGGATGCGCCACGGGCCGGGATTGAGATAGAGGCCCGGCGCGAACTCGCACTTCTGCGTCGCCCCGCCGAGCTCGGTGTAGGTGTCGCCGCCGCGCAAGGACCAGTTGCGGCCGCCGGCGCGGGCGTTGAACTCCAGGACCTTCACCTTGTAGCCGGCCTGGCGCAGTTCCAGCGCCGCCGTCATGCCGGCAAGCCCTGCACCCAGGATCAGGACCGAGGCGCCCTTCGGATTGCCCTCGAGCTTGATCGGTCCCTTGTAGCCGGATTGCGCCGCGTAACCGAGGCTGGTCATCGCCTGGTACAGCGCGGCGCTGCCCGCGGTGAGCCCGATCAGCCGCAGCAAGTCGCGGCGGCTCGTGCTGACGGGTTGGCCGGTGGGTGGGTCGGTCGGCATGGCGACAGCTTACGCCGCCGCCAGGCCGGCGTCCTGCCGATCCGCCTGATGCTCGACCAGGCGGCGGTAGAGGCCACCCTTCAGCCGCATCAGGTCGGCATGGCTGCCGTCCTCGACGATGCGGCCATGGTCGAACACCAGGATGCGGTCGAGCTCGCGCACCGTCGACAGGCGATGGGCGATCACCAGGGTCGTGCGGCCCCGCATCAGGCCGCGCATGGCATCCTGGATCAGCGTTTCCGACTCGCTGTCGAGGCTCGAGGTCGCCTCGTCCAGGATCAGGACGGGCGCATCGGCCAGGAACGCGCGCGCGATCGCCACGCGCTGGCGCTCGCCGCCGGACAGCTTGACGCCGCGCTCCCCCACCAGGGTGGCATAGCGCTGCGGCAGCCGCTCGATGAAGGCGTCGGCGTGCGCAAGCCGCGCCGCGCGCTCGATCTCCGCCTGCGACGCGCCGGGACGGCCATAGGCGATGTTCTCGGCCAGCGAGCGATGGAACAGCAGCGGCTCCTGCTGAACGATCGCCACCTGCTGCCGCAGGCTTTCCTGTGTGACGCCGGAGATGTCCTGGCCGTCGATGGCGATGCGTCCCGCCTCCAGGTCGTAGAGCCGCTGCACGAGCTTGACGAAGGTCGTCTTGCCCGAGCCCGACCGTCCGACCAGGCCGATCCTCTGGCCGGCCGCGATCTCGACCGACAGCCCGTCATAGACGGGCCGCCCGTGCGCCGGATAGCCGAAGCGCACGGCGTCGAAGCTTATGTCGCCGCGTGCGATGCGGATCGCGGGCGCGCCCGGCCGGTTCGCGACCAGGATCGGCACGTCGTGGAAGGCGACGAGCTCCTCGAGGTCGCTGGTCGAGCGCTGCACGTTGTTCACATGGTGGCCGATGTCGCGCAGATAGCCGTGGATGACGCCATAGGCCGTCAAGACGAAGGTGACGTCGCCCAGGGTCGCGGCACCCTGCCACCAGAACAGCACGGCGAGGCCGATCACGACCAGGCGCAGGCCCATGAGTATGGTCTGCTGCACGATGCCGGCCATGGTGGCGCGCATCCAGGTCACGCGCGTGCGCGACTGCCAGCGCGCCAGCACGCGGCCGAAGCGCAGGTCCTCGCGGCCCTCGGCGCCGAACGCCTTGACCACGGGATTGCAGCTCACGGCATCGGCCAACGCGCCGCCCATGCGGCTGTCCCAGGCGTTGGAACGCCGCGTTGCGGGCGAGACATAATCGAGCGACAGCTTCACGGTCAGCGCGACGTAGGCGATGGCGCCGACACCGACGGCCAGGCCCATCAGCGGCCAGTGCCAGCCGAACAGCAACGTCGCGCCGAGCAGTACGAGCAGCGAGGGCCACAGCGCCACCATCACGGTGTCGTTCAGGAGGTCGAAGGCCCACATGCCGCGGCTCAGCTTGCGCACGGTGGCGCCGGCGAAGCTGTTGGCGTGCCAATCGGTCGAGAAGCGCTGCACGCGCTGGAAGGTGTCGTGCGCCACCTCGCTCATCATGCGCAGGGTGAAGCGCACGATGCTCCTGAACAGCACATAGCGCAGCGCGACGACCGCCAGGCCGAGACCGATGATTGCCGCCAGCGCCATGAGCGCATCGTGCAGGGCGCTGTCGCGCGGACGTGCCGTGCCGGCCATGGCATCGACCATCCGGCCGGCAAACAGTGGCAGGGCGAGCTCGGCGGCGGCCATGAGCACCAGGAGGCCAGCCATGAAGAGCGCCAGGCGCCACTGCCGGCGCCAGCGGCTGGCGGCGAACCGCAAGGTCCGCAGGAACGGGTCCTTTGCTCGCTCGGGTTTGCGAGAAGTCATTGCTCGATGCCACGCCCTCGCGGGACGGTGGCTCCTCGGAAGGTCGTACGGCGAGGCACCCTGCTCAGGGCGCAGCAACGTCCGACGACATGATGGTTGAGAAAGACGAATGCAGGCGGCCGAAACGGCGGCCGCGGCCGGACCTACTGCTCTACGAGCGTGGTCCGAAGCGCAGCCGGCGGGGCGATGGCGTTGGACATGATCGACAACATCAACGTCTCCCTGGCTGGAGGTGCATCGAGGGCGCGAAAGCTACGAGCGGCCGCATGCCCTGGCAAGGGCTGCGCCATGTGGATTCAATCGAGGCGGTCGCACTGTGGCCCGAAGGCCACAGCGGGCTATGCGCTCAACCGCTTCAGCGCCTCGGCGAGACGCATGCGCGTCTGCTCGGCCTGGGTGCGGCGGCCGCGCTGCTCCTCGACGACCTCTTCCGGTGCACGCGCCATGAACTGTGCGTTGCCGAGCTTGGCGTCGATCTTGGCGGTCTCGTCGGCGAGCTTCTTGATCTCCTTCTGGAGCCGAGCGCTCTCGGCCTTGAGGTCGATCACCTCGCCCACCGGCAAGGCGTAGGTCGCCTCGCCGACGACGATCTGCAGCGCCGCCTTGGGCGCCGACGCGGCGGCTTCGATGCCTTCCACACGAGCCAGCCGCTCGATCGCCGCGCGATGCGCGGCAAGGCGCGCCGTCGTCGTGGCATCGCCGCCCACGACCAGCAACTTGAGCTTGGCTGCCGCCGGCACATTCAGCTCCGAGCGCGCCGAGCGGATGTCGGAGATCAGCTTCACCAGCCAACCCATCTCGGCGTCGGCCGCGGCATCGGTCGCGGGCGGCGCGGGCCAGGGCTGGCCGATCAGCGCGCCGTGAGCTGCGCGATGGCCCGACTTGTCCCACAGTTCCTCGGTGATGAAGGGCATCACCGGATGCAGGATCTTCACCGTCTCGCGCAGCAGGAAGGCGGTGACGGCGCGCGTCTCGTCCTTCTCCGCACCGTCGGCGCCTTGCAGGATCGGCTTGGTGAGCTCGACGTACCAGTCGCAGACGACGCCCCAGATGAACTCGTAGAGCAGGCTGGCCGCTTCGTTCAGGTGATAGTCGTGCAGCGCCTTGTCGATGGCCTCGTTGGCGCGGGCGAGTTCGCCCAGCACCCACTTGTTGACCGTGAGCCTGGCCGACGCCGGATCGAATTGCTCCGGCAACTCGGCGCCGTTCATCTGGGCAAAGCGCGTGGCGTTCCACAGCTTGGTCGCGAAGTTGCGCGAGCCCTCGACGCGGGCGGGCGAGAGACGCAGCCGGCTCGCCTGGTTGGCTGCGAGCGAGGCCATGGTGAAGCGCAGCGCATCGGCGCCGTATTTGTCGATCAGCTCCAGCGGGTCCATGGCATTGCCCTTGGACTTCGACATCTTCTGTCCCTTCTCGTCGGTGACGAGACCGTGCAGGTAGACGGTGCGGAACGGCACTTCCGTCATGAAATGCATGCCCATCATCATCATGCGGGCGACCCAGAAGAACAGGATGTCCCAGCCGGTGACGAGCGTGTTGGTCGGATAGTACTTGCCGAGCGCCGGCGTCTCGTCGGGCCAGCCCAGAGTCGAGAACGGCCACAGCGCCGAGCTGAACCAGGTGTCGAGCACGTCGGGATCGCGCTCGAGTGCCACGTCCTTGCCGTAGTGCGCGCGGGCCTCGGCTTTTGCTTCACCCTCCGACAGCGCCACGAACACCTTCTTGTCCGGGCCGTACCAGGCCGGAATCTGGTGGCCCCACCAGAGCTGGCGCGAGATGCACCAGGGCTCGATGTTCTCCATCCAGCGGAAGAAATCGTCGCGGCCGCGCTCGGGCACGAAGGTCACCCGGCCGTCGCGCGCGGCGGCGATCGGCGCCTCGGCGAGCTTCTTGGCGTCGGCGTACCACTGCTCGGTCAGGAACG
>Ga0335083_10005877_pt1 | contig 15457 bp, 28 predicted proteins | sample Lox_Sample_42_FD_206716 | JGI IMG/M metagenome (GOLD analysis project Ga0335083, IMG submission 206716) | Soil microbial communities from Loxahatchee National Wildlife Refuge, Florida, United States - Lox_Sample_4.2 | ecosystem: Environmental > Terrestrial > Soil > Wetlands | place: USA... | reverse complement strand
GGGAGACTCCTAACGCAGCCCGCAGGCTTCTCGCGATCCCCACTCGCGCCAGGAGTGCCCGTCCCGGAGGTAGACGAGCCAAGCGCGGAATAGCTGTTCTCTAGGAGTCGCGAGATCGGGCCGGAGTAGTCCCCACGCTCCGCTCTGTCCGCGATTGCGGGCCACGCGAACATGACTCGCAGTTCCGCCGCCGACAGATCGCCAAGTGTCGAGGGTGAACTGGAAGCCGCCGTAGTACCCGTTGCCGGTGTCAGCGTTCCACGCACCTTCGTGCTCGTGAATGCAAACGGCCTGGGGCAGCCACCACGCGGGCGCATGCCAGCTTGACGGAACGTGTGCCGGATAGAGCGCCAGAGACGCGAGCGCAACCGCGAGGACACCTATGCCGCCGTTCCTGACGCCGGGGACGCGACCTCGCGCTCGTGCGCGGCGTTCAGCACTTCGCATGCTTCGGCGGCGGCCGTGCGCGCCTTCCACAGCCGGACGTACCGGTAGCCCTTGTAGTCCTCGCTCCGGTACGTGGCCATCAGGCGGTAACCGCAGAGCGTGTCCTGAACGTGGACACTGACGCCGGGTAGCTTCTGGTGTGGCCCGCTCAACCCTTCCAGCTCGACCACGCGGTACCTGCTCACAGCGACCGCCACAGGTCGAGCGCGACGATGACGCCGAGCGTCCAGAACGCGACGGAGAACACGAGGCCAACCACCCATCCCGCAAACCGCATCATCCCCACAGCCTAAACCTCCCGCCGCTGATCGGCAAGCTTCGAGTGATAGACGAGGTAGGCGCGCGCCCGCACAAGCCAGTCCGGGGTAACCCACGACACCAGAGCACGGTTGCAGCGGTGACAGAGCAGACCACGCACCGCACCCGTATGGTGGTCGTGATCGACGTGCAGCCTGCGGGTCTTCGGCGGCCGTCCGCAGATCGCGCAGCCGCCGTGCTGCTTCGCGAGCATCACGTAGTAGGTGGCGTCATCGACGCCGAGCTGCGCCGCGCGCTGCTTACTCACGCGGCGCTACAGGCCATCGCGAGCAGCACGTCACGGAACGCCGGCGGCGTGATCGCGGTTAGTCCTTTATACGGGCCTCGGTGGCCGCTCGACTTGAACGACATGACGCCAGCGCGGATGTCGCTGCGTGATGCCCACGAGTCGCGCCATCCGTCGATGCCTCCCCACGGCCCGTTAGGCCGCTCGCCGTCACGGTCGGGCGTATATCCCCAGCAAAGATCCGGGAGTTCGACGCCGTACGCATAGAGCCAAGTCGCCTTCTTGACCGGCAGCCCATAGCGTCCCTGCTCGACGTACGCGGAGAACCCTCCACAGAGGCCCCCAGTCCATCCGTGATGCGTCAGCGGCTCCGGCAGGCCGTAGCGATCCCACGCCTTCGAGTACGCCGGGTGCTCGATCACGCCGCCGAACGCGCGGACTGATTCGAGCGCCGCGGCGAAGCAGCCGCCGTCCTCGCCACGCTTGTAGCCGAACCGCGCTTCCGTGAATCCGGCGAGACGCGACCACCTGGCGCACGGCGGGTGCGCGACGATCGGCCACGGCCCCGCATACAAACGAGCATCCCTCGCCTCGTCCCACGGGTCTACGTCCGGCAGCCCGTAGTAGACGCCACCTGTCTCGACGTACAGCGCGGCGACCTTCGCGCTCACTGGTCTGCCCCCACAGCCTCCAAAGCAGCCCGCGCGATCTCGGCAATCTGGCGTGCGAAGTGGCCCGAGTCGTAGCCGGGGTTGATCGACCGGCGGAAGTGTCCATCGCGGTCGTCACACCGTTCCCTTACCCGTTGCAGCGCGTCTCGTAGGGTTGCCTCACGCCCCACCGCAGCCTCCGCACGCTCCCACATGTTCGCGCCTTCAAGATCGTGGATGCGGGCCTGCGCTGCTTCTAGTTGGGTGGAACGGTCAACCAACGCAGCCACAAGCGCATCAAGTGCTTCCTTGGCGCGACCCCGCAACGAAAACTCGCGCGGGTTGTCCTCGGGCCAGAGCCGAAGCTGGTTTAGCGCCTCGCGGATCGTGGCTGTTTGCGCGTCCAGGTTGTCAAGCATCGTCTTCCACCTGTCCGTCAGCCACGGCCTCATCGACCGTAGTGTCCCACGCGGCGGGCCGCTCATCGAGGGCGATCGCCTCACCGAAACCGCCCGTCTTCGGCAGCCACGGTTCGAGCCGGCGCAGCGCGGTTTTGCGGATCATCGCGTCACGGTCGTCAGCCCACGGCCCTTTGCCCGCCGAGCCGAGCTGGGACGCCTTCCGTGCGCGCTCCCATTCCGGTTCGTGGATCACCTGAAACACGGTGCCTCCGGTCTTCAACCGGGCGACCGCGTACGCGGCGACGATCTCGCCGTCCGTCTGCGGCTCGTGGATCAGCTTCGGCGACGTGCCTAGCGTCTCCCTGAACCCGTCGCCTTCGCGGACGAGAGCCGCGTAAATGTCCTTCACCTGGCCGGAGCGGTACGCCAACTCGACGTAGCCGCGATAGCCGATCACGAACGTCACCTGCCGCTTGAACGGGATCAGATGGACGTGCTGCAACGGGCCGGGTTCGAGGTTGAGCTGCGCGGCCCACAGCACGGCCGCAAGGAACGAGTGCGGGTCACAGTCGAGCAAAGCGGGCACTCGGCGTACCTCGGTGCGGACGATCCGCTCGAACCTGTCGAAGTCCACCCCGCCGGGGAGCGCCCGCGCGATCTCCGGCTTGGAACGTGCGAGCAGCGCCAACACCGACGCCTGCTCCGTGCTCGTCTCGGCGCGCTCGAGCGCCTGGGTCAGCTCGCTCATGAGAGCGTGAACCTCCTTGTCGTCGTCTCGGTCGTGAAGCTGTCGTACAAACCTGCCGCGCGCAGCGCCTTCGTGTCCACCCGGCGTGACGCGACGTTCCGCCACGTGACAAGCGGCTCGTCGTGCGCGTCCACGAGCACCGTCGCATCGCCGAGCGCCGCCTTGATCTGCGTCTCTAGCCGGTCGCGCTCGCGGGCGGTCGCCTGCTCCGCGCCCCTGACAAGCCGTAGCTCGTCCACGATCTTGCGGAGATCGCGGCTCGCGCGCACCGTCTCGCCGGAGCCGTCCGGGTACAGGTCGTCTACCGCGTCGGCCTCCTGCGGATGCCCGACGAACGGCGGAAGCTCATCCAGCATCAGGTAGCCGTAGAACTCTTCGGCACGGTCGAGCAGCGCCGCGATCGCGCGGTCGTCACGCTCGACCACATGCAGCGTAAACCTTTGCCCGTCCACGAGCGCACCGATAGCCGCACGGTCGCACCCGGCCAGGTGCATGTACGTTTGCACCTGGGCTTGCCACGTGACGGGCACATCGCCTGCCTGCCGGAGCGACCACCTGTTCGTCGTCTTCGCCTCCGCCACGGCTACCGCGCCGTCGATAGCGCACACGCCGTCAGGGTGACCCACGAGCCACGGACGATCCGCGTCGAGCCATACGCGCTCGCCCGCCGGGTACAGCGGGTACGTCTCAGCGATCCGGTCGAGCACCATCGCTTCGAGCCGATGCCCCCACTCGACCGCCTCGCTGTCCGGGTCGGCCGTCACGCCCTTCAGACGCAGGAACAGGCCGACCCGAGACAGCCACGGATCAATACCGGCGGCGGCGGCCATCGAGCTACCGCCGAACGTGTAACGCGGCGTCAGAGCCGTAACGGTCAAGCAGTCCTCTCGTGCAGCTCTTCCCGCGTAGCCACGATCGTCCCCCGAGCGTACGGGGTGCGGTTGCGAACCGTCTCCGCTGCGCTTTCCGCCGACGCTCGTGAGGCGTACGGATACCACAGGACGACGTAGTACGGCCCGTCGTCCTCCTGCGACAAGCTGATCTCGTCGGCCATCTGCCGCAACTGCGCCGCGAACGTCTCGGCGTCGAAGCTCATCTGTTCCTCCCTGTCCGTGTGACCTTGTCTCGGTACTGGCGGAACGCGATACGCAGGACCGCCGCTTCCGACCTGTCAAGCCGCTCAGCCTCACGGACGAGCCACTGCTTGTCGGCCGGGTCGAGAGTCGTTACTGCCTTCTCAGTTAGCACCATACACAGACTGTACCACTCTGCGCCAGAGTGGTCAAGTGCGGTACAGCCTCAGATGAACGCCGCCGCCCTTCTGTCCCCACACGCGATAGTCCGGCGGCGCGTCATGCGGATCGAACCCCGCCTTACGAAGCTCAGCAGCGGGGATAAACACCCGGATGCCCCTCTCGGCTCCGTAGCGGTAGCTCTGGCGGGGCGTGGCTGCGTCGTAGCGCGTCGTCTCCTGGGGTACGTCCATGCCGCCAGTTTACTTAACCGCGCCCCGCTTGCCTAGGTCTGATGATCGCGTAGCACCGAGAGGATCAAGGCCGCTCCGGTGCCCCACGTGTTGAACTCCGAAGCGTTCCTCTCGACCATATCGACGGCCGACAGATCACCCTTGCGGAGATCAGCGATCAGGCCGTCGTAGTGGCCGTTCGTCAGGGTCTTGGCGGTGGCCGCGATCCCATCGGCGGCCGACACGTAGTTCTTCACGCCGACCGTGTTGTAGTCGGTCGCACCCGGCCACGGCTCCGTCGTGTTCAGCGGGTTATTGCGCGCCGTCCCTCCCTCCGCACGCGCCCACGCCGCGAGTAGCCGCCGGTTCTCCGCGTCACCCTTCGCCCGGATCGCCCGGAGCAGACGGAACTTCCACAGGACGGGCAGATGCGCCACGCGGTCAGCCTACATGCATCAGCGGCATCGTGGAGCCACGATCCGACCCGGCCGGCGGAATGTCTTGCAGCCCGAAGCTCACGGTGTCGGTGTCCGTCGTGCCGAACGCGAGCACCGACGAGTCAGAGAGCGTGAAGCTCACCGTATCCCGGTCTGTCGTCGCGAGCGCGATCACCGGGTTGGCGTTCAGCCCGAACGTAACCGTGTCGGTGTCGGTCGTCGCGAGAGAGAGCGCCGACTGATCCGACAGCGTGAACGTAACCGTATCCTTGTCGGTGGTCGAGAACGCGAGCACCGACGAGTCAGAGAGCGCGAACGTCACCGTGTCGGTGTCCGTCGTCGCGAACGCCAGCGTGTCGGTGCCGCCCGACGCGGGCTTGAACGTCGCGATCCCGTCCGCCCAGGCGTTAGACGATCCGACCGACAGGGCAGGGTTCGACGCCGGAGTGCCCGAGACGATCTGATACTGCGAATGCAGATCCTGGCCGGTCGTGATGTTGTCAAGGAGCGTGTAGCCCGACGTGGGAGTGCCGACACTGACCGCGTTGTCCTCCGTCATCACGTTCAGGTAAAGCTCGTTCGCGACCGCTCCCGTAACTGACCCCGGCGTCGCTGACGTGGCCGTGCCGGTGTTCGTGTTGTGCTGGTCGAGCGGCGACCCTGACGCCAGCACACCCGACCACTCCGAGATCGACAACGTGATGTAGGAGGTGTTCGGCGCGGTCGCCGTGATCTGATGCGATGCCTTCCCGGTGATGTTGTAGGCGAAGAACAGATAGACGTAGGCGTTGCCGGACGAGTGCGGGCCGGTGAACGCCTGCGCCCACGTATTCGTACCGCCGTCCGCCACGCTCATCCCGACCGTGTTCGTCGTGAAGAGCGTGACGAGCGCAGCGATGAAGTTCCCGGACTGCGTTGTGCTCGCGAACGTGACGGTCACGCTCGCGGCGGTGTTGTTCTCCTGCCCCGACGTGTGCTGGACGAGCGCGATACCCACGCGCTAGCCCGTCAGCTTGCTACGTCAGTGAACCCGGAGGCGGCGATCTGCGGAGTGTCGTTCACGTTGATCACCGTCGAAGTAATGTCGCCCCAGTTGATGATGTTCCCGGCCGTCGAAGCGGTGCACGTCGCGCCCGCAACGACGGTCTGAGACGCGCCCCCTGTGTTCTGGCCGAACGTGATCGCGTTCGCGTTCGTCTTCGTCGCCGTCGTAGACCCGGTGGCGTTCGGGAAGTTCGAGCTGTTATTCGTGACGGCGACCCGAGCATACCCGGTGTAGCTGCACTCGCCCGACGACGAGCCTGTCGAGCTCGCGGAGAGAGCCGAAGTCCACAGCCCGAAGTAAACCGACGCCGGGCCGAGGGTCGTAGACCCGTACCACGCATCAAGCGTTGCCTTCGCCGCGTAGTTGCTCTTGCCGGACGCCATGTCAGTTGTCCGGGTTCGCGGGCGCGCGGGCCGTCTCGCCGTTCCCGAGCACGACTAGCTCGCCCTCGCCGTGCCGCTGCACCCACGAAAGGTGATGCGGCTCCGCGTGCTCGTAGAACGGGCTTGCGGGGTCGTCCTCGGTGTTGAGGTACAGCTTGCGGTGAGGGATCTCGTGTTCCCGGCCGCGCTCGTCAGTCCACATGCGGGTCGAGTAGTGCCAGCCCGCTTCGAGCTGCGCACCGTCCGGGCCGTCCTGATTGCGGTCTACGAAGCAGAACGGGCCGTCGTACCGGCCGGAAGGTTCGGGCGGCTCGGCGGGTGCGTTGCGCTTTCCGAAGAGCGGCATCGGTCTACGGCCAGCGAACCCATGCGACCGTGACCTCGACGCTCGTGACGGACGACCCGCACTGCGCGGTCAGCGTCGAGTTGTACGGCGCGAGGTTCACGAGCGGCGAGCGCGGGTCGAGCACGAACCCGCGCGAGTCTCCGGCGGGAATGTCGAGCACCGCGTAGGTCGTTCCTGCCGTCGAGTAGCGGAACGTGACGACACACGCAGACGCCGACGTGTTCGTGGCGAACACGAAGTACGGCATCTGCCGCCAAATCTCGACGGGAGAGATCGCCTTCTCAGCGGTGCTCGCCGTGATCGTCGTGTGCTGATTGCCGAGCGTGCCGGCGGTCGCCGCGAACGGATCGATGGGAAGCAAGGACTGTACGACCGGCGTAACGATGGAGACGCGGTCGATGATCTCGCTATACCCGACTCCGACCTCGCCGCTGTCGGCGATCAGGACGGCGTAGTCGTCCATGCGCGCGCCGCCCTTAGATGACGATGGCGAAGAGGATGACAGCCGAGACGGTGGACGTCGCCGCGCCCGACGCGACGGTCATCGTCAGCACGTACACGCCCGCAGCCGGCGGCGAAGTGTCCACGCCGTTCACGTCGTCGGCGTACAGCGAACCGGCCGTCTTCGTGGCTGCGCCCGTCGCAACGATGGTCGAGCCCGACGTGCTCGTCTGACGGATCTTCAAGTTCACCGACACGCCGGATGTGCCGACCGTGTACGCAGCCCATCCGCCGAGCAGAACACCCGAGGCGAGCGCGAGCCCGCCGGGGATCGTCAGGGTGCAGATCGTCGTTTCGGCTGAGCCTGACGGAGACGCCGCTACCGTCTTCGAGTAGACCATCCGGCCGGACAGGTCGATCCCGGCTGCTCCCCACTGGAACGGTGCGGTACTCATCGGCTAGTCGGGATGATGCACGCCGCTTGCAGGCTCGTCAAGTAGTTGATCGACCACGTAGGCGACCATGCCGCGCCTCCATCGCCGATACGCAGGGCCGCTCTTCGCGACGATGCCCTCGATGTTCTCGCGCAGCGTGGCCTCGATGCACACCTGGCAGAGCCGCGTGTGACTCAATTCACCGCCTTCGCTCTTCTCGCGACCACATCTCCTGCACCGTCTGTAATCAGCGCGAGGCATCGACCCCGGGAAGTATTGCAGGAAGTAGGGGGTAGGCACCCCCTCCGAACCATTGCGCTCGCCGCGCGCTGTCCCTAGCGTGGGCCGCGTAATGATCCCCTCCCGCAAGGAGTACCTCTCGTGAAGTCAGTTGCTCAGACCGTCTCTCGCTGGTCCACCGGCGCGAGCGGGGCGCAGCAGGCGTACACGGACGGGATCAACGGCACGAGCGTGGACGTGATGCAGCGCGCAGTTGCAGCCGCCCCCGCCGCTGTCCGCAACTACACGGCCGCTCTCACCTCCGGCCGCTACGCCGCCGCTGTCAACAACAGCGGTGGAACGGCGAACTGGAAGGCGCAGGCCGTGAAGAAGGCGGGCAACTACGGAACCGGCATCGCGAACGGAACGGACAAGTTCCAGTCCGCGATGACGAAGCTCCTGCCGTTCATCGAGTCCACCGTCGCCGGCCTGCCGGCGCGTCAGCCGGGGAACGTCCAGGCGAACATTCAGCGTGTCGCGCAGCTCGCGACGGCGCTCAATGCCGCCAAGGGCCAGTTCAAGGGCTGAGGCACATCATGCCCCGCGCAGTAGTCCTCACGAGCGCCGCGAAGGCCAGCACGACCGGCGGCACGTTCGCGGATACGCTCACCGCTGCAAGCCCCGACAGCCTCGCCGTCGCGAACTACCAGGACGGCGGGGCGCGGATGCTCGAATTCTGGGGGATGGACGACACGTCCGTCGCCGAGATCGAGCTGTACTACTCCCGGCCGCAGTCCACGCACGATCAGTCACACGGTATCCGTGCGCAGATCGCGTCGAAGCTAGCCGGGTCTGCCGGAAAGATCGGCGCGCAGGAGTTCCTGCCCGGTGGCGTCGTCGTGAATGTGTACCCGTCCGACACGGCGAACATTCTCGCGACGACAACGGCGTCGGACAACATCGCGTGCTCGTACACGATCCTGTACGACGACCTGCCAGGTGCGGCCGGTGTCTTCATCTCGCCGACGCAGGCCGCGTCGTTGCAGAAGTCCACGCTCGGCATCTACGTGAACGCTGTCGGGTCTGCGACCCACGGCGCTTACGGCACCGCTCGTGCGTTCAACGCCGATGATGCTCGCCTCCACGCGAACACGTGGTACGCGATCCTCGGCTACACGACGCAGCTCTACGTGATGACGGTTTCTCTCGTCGGCCCTGATTGGGGCGGACAGCGGATCGGCGGCCCGGGCGACCCGCTCGCGTTCCGTACCGGCTCGTGGTTCCTCGACCAGTCGGTCAAGTGGGGGCTGCCGCTCATCCCGTGCTTCAACTCCAACAACGCAGGGTCGATCAACGTGCAGATCAACGATGCGGGCGCGTCCGTTACGCCTGTCCTCGACTTCCTTCTGTACGAGCTGACCGGCCCTCCGACCGCAGGGAGCTGACGATGGCTGTCGATCTCACGAAGCTCACAGTCGAGATCCGCAAGACGCCTGACGGCAAGCTCTACGCTGCCGGGTTCCCGCAGTTCGGGGACGCGGACTTCTTCCGGTTCACGTTCGCGGAGTGGCCTGCCGGGTCGTTCGACTCGAATCTCGCGCAGGCGAACGCGGCGCTCGACGCCGACACGCCGAGCAAGTAGCTCAGATAGGAGCGGGCAATGTCCTCGATGGGCCTGCCCGCTCCTATCAACGCTCCGTGGCAAGCGGCGTGGAATCACTACCCCGCCCAGCTCATGCCGATGAACGTGCAAACGTCGGCGCAGTCGGACGCGGTAGTCCCGCCGCTGACGTGGTGGCGGATCCTGTTCGTGAACACGCAGCTCAACAACGTGAGTGGTGGTAACCCCGGTCTTGGCATGTTGCAGATCGCCGTCCCCGGCTCCGGCACCATTAACGTGCCGCAGTTTGCGCCTGCCGCGACCGGTACTACGGTATTCGCGCTCTGGGGGGTTGGCCTGTCGCCGTATGCGTCATCGATCAGCTCTACCGTGACCGCGACGGTTGCCGTCATTCCGGATTTCATCTGGCCGCCGGGCACGACGATCACGTGCGGGTACCGTCCGGCGGTGATCGGCGCGACGATCACTAACCCGACGCTCGCCGTCGAGATTTTCACGGAGGACGCCGACAGCGGCGCGCTCGAACCCGCGCCTCTCGCCGAGACTGTCGCGTCCCCGATCCTCGTCTAGCGTTTCGTCTATCAACCCGAAGGAGAAAGAGCGGTGACGAAGATGATCAAGTGGCTGGTAGCCAACTTCAACGGCATCACAATGGCGTACGCGATGGCGGTGATCAATACGGCGTTCGCGGCGCTGCTCGCGTTCGGTGTACCGCTGACCGACTCGCAGGTCGCCGCCGTTACCGCGTTCCTGAACGCCTGCCTGGTCATCATCGCGCACCTGGGGCATCGGCTCGGGGAGCAGGCGGAAGCGAACGCTACCGCTGTTCACGCGGCCGACAACGCGGGGTAGCTGTGCGGGTCGTCGCTGCGAACGGCGCGACCATCGAGGTTGCGCCCGCGCCGCTGTTCACGACGCAGCCCGGAGGCGGCGGCTCGACGCCTTCCCCTCCGCCGACTCCCACGCCGTCACCCGGCGCGGGAAGTGGCGGTAGCGGAGGGGGTGGCTTTCTCGCGCCGATCGAGCCTGGTTCCGGTACGCAGCCGACACCGGAGCCGATCACGCCGCCTACCGGCAGTGGAAGTGTCGGGCCGGGAGGCGCGTCCGGCGGCGGCGGCGGCTCGTCCGGCGGCGGCGGCGGCGCGAGCGGACTGACCGAGGCGACCGAGGACACGCCGATTGACCTCGACCTTTCGAGCGACGAGTACGACTTCGGGACGCTGATCGACGCGACGAAGAAACCGCAGGGTGTCGGCGCGCTGTGGGATGCCATGTGGATGTACGTGTGGACGCAGCCTCCCGCCACTCACACTAAGATCCAGAGCTACAACGATGGGACGCAAGACCTCTTCAAGACCTCGCCGCAGATCGGTTGAAAGGTAGGTAGACGCGATGGCTCAGTTTGGCGAGAAGCACGGGTACGTCCTCTCGGCACCGTTGCAGCGGAACGAGTGGAACGAGGCCGCACAGACGGTGACGCCGGGGTACGCCTACCCGGTGTACGACAAGCTCACGAAGCAGACGCAGCACGTATTCGTACCCACGTCGGATCACACCGCCGAAGGCGTACATGCGTACGTGATGAACGCTCTCGCCGTGCCGCGCCAGGTGCTCGGCGTAGCTCCCGCCGGCCAGTAGATGAGCGAGGTTATCCCGGATCTCGCGGGGCTGATCGGCTGCTACGTCTCGATAGCCCTGCTCGCCATCCTGATCGGGTCGCTCGAAACGTTGGAGGGCGCGCTCAACTTCAAGATCCCGACCATCAACTACCACGTGAAGGCGGGCACGTGGCTGTTCTCTTCGCTGATCCACGTGCTGACCGACGCGGAGCATGCGCTTGAGCATTGGGCGGTCAGGTTCGAGCATGACATAGTCACGATGTTCGAGGTGCTCGTCGCTCTGCCGTTGCTCGCGGCCGAAGGGTCGTACAAGGGGATTCAGCGGTTGTGGCAGGTCAGCCTTGCCGCCGTTGTGAATCCGGCGCTCGCGTCGGTGCGCGGTGTCGCGAACGCAGCGCAGGCGACAGCCACGAGCGCGTACAACGGCATCTACAACACGACCGTACCGCTGCCGTCGAAGATCGCGAGCGCGATCGCGGTCGGAGTGTCTACGGCGATCTCGACAGCGGAGCATTACGCGGACGGCATCCTCACGTCGGCGCACTCCTACACCGATCAGGCGGTCGGCGCGGTCAGCGGCCAGCTCGCTACCGACTTCGCAGCGGCGAAGTCGTACACCGACACGTCCGTGGGTCTGCTCCGTCAGGCCGAGGACGCGGCGGTGGCGTCGGTGCAGACCATCGCGAACGCCGCGAAGGGCGAAGCGGATCAGGCGTTGTCGGCCGCAGGGTCGGCGCTGACGAACGCGGAGGCGTACGCCGATCAGAAGATCGCGGAGGCGTCCTCGACGCTGAACGCCGCGATCTCTTCGGCTGAGGTTGCAGCGGAGCAGGCGGCAGGGTCGGCGCTCAGCTCGGCTATCTCCGGGCTCGACACGACCGTGGCCACCGCGAAGTCGGAGGCTGACGCGGCGCTCGCGGAAGTGGCGTCCGGACTCTCGACGGCTGAGGCGTACGCGGATAAGGCGGTGGCGAACGCGGCCGCGCAGATCAGCGCGGCCGCCGCGACCGCCATCTCGAGCGCGGTAACCCAGGTCGAGTCCGAGATCGCCGCTGCCGCTGCCGTAGCTTCACAGGACGCGGCCGGGGTGCTCGCGCAGGCGCAGCAGGCCGTTTCCGATCTCGACACGGCGATTCAGGCGCAGATCGCAGCGGCGGAACAGCTCGCAGCGGCCGCGACCGCCGCCGTAGGGGGCGCGGCCGCGACCGCGCTCGACGCGGTACGCAGCATCGCCGTGGGCGCGGAGGACGAGCTGGACACGCTGGTAGGGCCGCTCGGGGTCGTCGGTGCAGCCGCCGCCATCGCAGCCGTCCCCGCCATCGCAACGTTCGTGAACGAGCTGGCCACCGACACCGGGCTCGAGAATGAGTCGTGCCGGACGAAGGTGAAGGGGATATGTCAGACTGACCCGCTCGCCTGGGCGGGTCTGCTCGCCGGGATCGCGGCTATCGGTTTGAGCTTCAACCTGCAGCAGATCGTGGACGCCTGCAAGGAGATCGAGGGCGAGGCTGTCTCTCTGATCAAGAAGGCTGCGTAGCGGCCGTGTCGTCGCTGTTCGATGATCTCCCGGAGCTTGCCGGGGAAGCGCTCGGTACGGCGATCGGGTTCGCGCTCGGGTTCGCTGCGCGTGACGCGCTCGGGCCGGTCGCCACCGGGATCAAGCAGGACGCTTACACGGCGCTACCGAACCTGGCGCTCTCCCCGAAGGACGCCGCCTCCGTGGTCGCCCAGGCCATCGAGAGCAACGGGTGGGGGAGCGGGGAGGCCGCGAACAGCGGCGTGAACGGGGAGCGGTTCGCGGCGCTCGCACAGTCGTTGCTTGTCGCGCCCGCGCCGGGGACGCTGATCCAGCTCTTGCGGCGCGGCGCTATCGGTGACGGCGACTACGCCCACGCGATGCGCAAGGGGCAGTACGAAACGACGTGGGACGGCCCTGTCAAGTCGCTGACCGTCGAGCCGCTCGCCCCGGCTGAGATCGCGAAGGCGATTCACCGGGGGATCATGCAGGCGGACGGTCTGCTTATCGCGGTGCCGCCCTCGACACCGGGGAACGTGCCGGCGGTGCCGCCTTCGTCGCTCGACCCGGTGAACGAAGCGTCCTGGTCAGGGATCAGCGCCGAACGGCTGAGGGTGCTCGTCGGTAACGCCGGCCTGCCGCTCGGACTGCACGAAATGTTGTCGCTGCTCAACCGTGGGTACATGACGGCGAGCGATGTGCAGCGCGGCATCGCGGAATCGAACCTCCGCAACGAGTACCAGGACGTTGCGCTGCAACTCGCCCGAATGCTCCTGACGCCTCACGAGTACGGCGAGCTTGTCATCCGAGGGTGGATCGACCCGGACGTGGGGGCGGCGGGCGCGGCGCAGCACGGCATGACCGGATCGGACTTCGCGCTGCTGACGGAGAGCATCGGCCGTCCGATCCCGCTGCACCAAGTCACGACCGGAGAGGCGCGCAAGGGCACCTACAACGGCGACAGCGGGTCGATTCCCGAGGCTTATCTCCGCTCTCTCCGCGAGGGGAACCTGCGGCCGGAGTGGTACAGCCTCGCCTACGCGAACCGCTACACGATCCCCTCCTACTTCGTGCTCGCGGCAGTGTTGCGCGCCGGGGGCATCACGCAGGAGCAGTTTGCCGACTACGGCAAGCAGCTCGGGTGGCCTCCCGACCTCGCGGAGAAGGCCGCGAAGGCCGAAGCGTCGTCCGGCACGACCACCGCCAAGGAACTGACCGCCGCGCAATGGCTGACGGAGTACGAAGGCGACTTCATCACCCGGCCCGAGCTGATCACTCATCTGTCGTCGCTCGGCTACAACGCCACGGCCGCCGAAGCGTACGCGGAGTACGGGGACGCGAAGCGCACCGCCGCGAGCCGCAACGCCCGCCTGAACCGCATTCACTCCCGCTACGTGGCGTACAAGCTGACCGACGCGCAAGGACTCGCCGACCTCGAAGCGCTCGCGCTCCCGAAGGACGCGCAGGATCGCATATGGGCTGACTGGCAGGCCGAACGCGAGATCAACGAGACGCTTCTCACGCAAGCGCAGATCGTCAAGGCGTACAAGCAGAGCGTCTTCACCCGCGATCAGACCACGGCGGCCCTGGTCGAGCGCGGCATGAGCGCCGCCGACGCCGCGACCCTACTGGACGAGCAGTAGACAGGGAGCGGTGGTCGCGCTAGGGTTTCCGCTGATCGTCCATCTCGGTCGAGATCGGCGGGGTGGCCCTGGCCGCAGTGACAGTCCCGCCGATCTCAACCGCAGACGGACACAGAGACGAACAGCCGTGAGGAAGAAGCGATGAGCGAGACACTGGAAGAGATCGAGCAGGCTGAGACGCCGGCGCCGGACGGCGACGAGCCGGACGACGACGAGCGCAACGACGAGCCCGACGCGACCGACACGCCGGACGAGCATACGGACGCGCCCGACGACAGCCTGACGCCGGAGCAGATCGAGAAGCTACAGCGCGAACTCGACCGCGAGGCGAAGCGGCACACGGCCGCTGTCAGCCGAATCATGGGCGACGACGCGACGATGCTTCTGCCGTGCGAGCTGTGCGAGCCGAACCTCATGGGCTTGCGCTGGCCGATGGTTCCCGAGGGTGACCCGCGCGAACCGCTGTACGCGATGATCGGCGGGGAGGCTCCTTCCGAGATCCCGGATGACGATGAGGCTCGGCGCTGCGAACGCTGCGACGGCCACGGCGTCACGCTCACGCACTCGCGAGTGCCGGGGTCGGAGACGCGCGCCTGCATCAAGTGTGGCGCGAAGGGGTGGACGACACAGGACGAGCGGACAGCGTACGACGCGATGATCGGCGCGCGTGAGGCTGCCGCGCAGTTCTCCGTCGCTGTTCCGTCCGTGCCGCCCGCGACCGCGACGACGGCCGCCGCCGACGAGTGGGGCAGGCCGCAGGGGACGGAGTTCTTCGGGAAGAACCCGATCTACATGACGCCGGACGAGCATGCTCGCGACTGGCAACGGACGGTGAGGTAGACCGATGCCCCAGGTGCAGAACGTACGCTTGCACACGCGCGAGCAGGTCGAAGCCATCGTGCAGGATGCCGTCGAGATCGCGAACGAGTACGCCGAAGGCGAGCTTGCCGTGCGGACGGTGTTCGAGAAGGCGTGTGATCTGCTCGCGGCGTCGGTGCCGCTCGTGCAGCAGGAGCAGCCCATCTCAATCCGCGAGCTTACGAGCGGCACTCTGCGATGACCGACGAGCCGCTACCGCGCGACATGCGCTCCCGGCGCACCTGTAAGTATTGCGGGACGCGCTACGTCGTGCCGAAGTGGTCGAAGGCGGAAGACTGCCCTGAGTGCGCGCCGCGTCTGTTCAGCTCGACCACGAGCTTCGGCCGTGAACCCGCCGGGGTCTACACGGACGACCGCCACAAGCTGCCCTCCCCCACAAGCGCAGCTCCGTGAGACACGCCGCGCCCTCTCGGCGTGATCTCACGGGGCCGCGCACGATTCACGTCGTCCTGAAACCGAAGTGCATCGCGGAAGGCTGTCGCGACGAAGCAGACGTGATCGCTGACGCCTGGGCAATCGACGGTAGCGCGCACGAGAGCTGGCCGCTCTGCGAGCGCCACTGGAACCTTTGGGAGCACCGCTCCCTTTCCGATGCGTCCCCTCTTCTTGGGGTGTCGCT
>Ga0335083_10005875_pt1 | contig 15462 bp, 16 predicted proteins | sample Lox_Sample_42_FD_206716 | JGI IMG/M metagenome (GOLD analysis project Ga0335083, IMG submission 206716) | Soil microbial communities from Loxahatchee National Wildlife Refuge, Florida, United States - Lox_Sample_4.2 | ecosystem: Environmental > Terrestrial > Soil > Wetlands | place: USA... | reverse complement strand
TGTCTTTCGGTGTGACGGCTCAGGCCGCACCGGAAGGCGTCTTCATGCCGCAGGAGCATGCGCAGGGAAACGTCAGCTATCTCTCGGGAGGGATTGGTGTCGATGAAGCGGACAAGCTGCGGCAGGAGTCCGCCAACTACCCGCTCACGCTGGAACTTGCCACCGCGGCGGGCGGCCCGCGTGACGCCTACGTCTCTGATGCTCGAGTAGACATCCGCGACGGAAACGGCAATCCGGTGCTCAGCACGACGACCCAAGGTCCGCTCATGCTGGTACGTCTGCCTTCAGGCACCTACACGGTGGATGTCGGCTGGCACGGGACGCAGAAGCGCAAGACGGTCGCGGTGAACAGCGACCGCCGCCAGCACGTTCTGCTCGAGTTCCCGGACGACCCGAGCAATCACTGAATGCGCGCCGGGCGAATCACGCCCCTGCATTCAGACGCGTCATCACTTCCCGGCGTAGCGGTCGGGAAACTGCTGCTTCAATGCGGCGAGCTTCGGCATGTCATGAATCACGATGTACGGCTGCGTGGGATGCAGCGCCAGGTAGTTCTGGTGATAAGCCTCGGCAGGATAGAACGCCGGCAGCGAGACGACTTCCGTCACGATCGGACTGCCGAAAACCTTGGCCCGGTCGATCTGCTCGATGTAGGCCTTCGCCACTCGCTGCTGCTCTTCGCTCGTAGTGAAGATCACTGAGCGATATTGCGTTCCGTAGTCCGGACCCTGACGATTGAGCTGGGTCGGATCGTGCGCCACCGAAAAGAAGACCCGCAGCAGCTCGCCATAGGAAACCTGCGCGGGATCATAGGTGACCTGCACGGACTCCGCGTGGCCGGTCATGCCGGTGCTCACCATTTCGTAGTCGGCCGTCTTCGCCGCGCCCCCCGCGTAGCCGGAGACGGCGCTCGAAACGCCTTTGACGTGGCGGAAAACCGCTTCGACGCCCCAGAAGCAGCCGCCCGCGAAAACGGCGGTCTGCGGCGCCTTGACGCTCGCCGCGGGAACATCGGCAGCCGGCGCCGGCAACGGCGTGCCCCCGCTCGCCGCGCCGCAGGCCTGGACGGCGCCGAGCATCCCGAGGCAAACCGCGCTAGTCAAACGATCGCGCAATCGATTCAGCATCTTCCTTCTCCTCAAGTTCCGCGTTGACCCGCCGCTCCATCGCCTGGTTCAACGTGGTCTGACATTTAGTCGCTGACTGCAGGACATCCTTGCAGCCGACTGCTACGGTACCCTTCGTAATGTAGGGGCTTGTTCCGAAGTTCCGTAGTCTGCCACCCTTCGGAGGCGGCCGGGCGTCCGTGCAATGGACCGGCGAGCACGGGTATCATGACCGAACCCGCCGGTGGTCACACTGCCGCGATGGGAAATTCTCTACAGGAGGAAGTTCATGGCCAAGAAAAGCGGCGAAGGCGTGTACCGCGTCATCGATGTCATCGGTTCCAGCACGACTTCGTGGGAGGACGCGGCGAAAAACGCTGTGGCGACGGCGAGCAAGTCGCTGCGCGATCTGCGCATCGCCGAGGTCTCCAAGTTCGACATGAAGGTTGAGGGCGGTAAGGTCGTCGCCTACCGCACCCGCGTGCAACTCTCCTTCAAGTACGAAGCCTGAGCGCGCGTGTCAGGCGCTGCCAGCCGCGAGCGATGAGGGCCCAGGCGTAGGCGCGCCGGAGCGCCCGCGCCTCCCGCTCGATCGCGAAGTGGTCGTAGGCCGTCCAGTAGCTTGGATCCGGCCAGTCATCGACCCGCGGCGCGCCTTGTGTGCGATGCAGCATACCAGCGTCACGATCCCGGCTGTAACGCGTCAGGACGCGCTGTTTCCAAGGCGGGAGGCGGCGGATGGCCGCCGGCGGTTGCGAGCTCTGCAGAGATAGCAAGGTCATTGCAACGACCTTCCTAAGGCCTTCAACACACGGAATTTTCTCTTGCTCATGCCAAGAAGATAGGGGCGGATCACGGAATCGTCCAATCATATGTTGCGATGGCTGGGATCGTGATCCACGATGAGACGGCAACCCATGCTGCAATGTGTCAAAATGATGCGATGGAACTGACCCAGCTGCGTGCTTTCGTGACGATCGCCAAGATCGGGCAACTGACCCGCGCGGCGGAGAGGCTGCACCTGAGCCAGCCTGCGCTCAGCGGGCAGCTCAAGTCATTGGAGGAGTCCCTTGGCGTGAGCCTGTTCGACCGCTCGTCGAGCGGCATGACGCTTACCGCGGCCGGCCGAGCACTACTCGCCGAAGCGGAGAAGATCGTCGATTCAGTCGAGCAGCTTCGACTCGCGGCGCGGCAGCTCCAGGGACGCGCCTCCGGAAAGCTGCGCGTCGGCACGGTGCTCGATCCGGAGACCCTGCGCGTGGGCGAATTTCTCGCGCGCGCGGTCGAGAGCTACCCGCTGATCGAGATCGAGCTGCATCAGCTCTTCTCCGGTGCGGCGCTGGAAGGCGTGCGCGACGGCACGCTCGACGCAAGCTTCTTCTTCGGTTCGATCCACGATGACCGAATCCACGCCGTGCCGTTGCGCCCCCTCGTCTACCGCGTCGTCCTGCCTCCGGACTGGGGCGTGGCGGCGCGCGACGACGAATGGGGAGCGATCGCGGCGAGGCCATGGATCCTTGCGCCACCCACGAGCTCGCACCGCCAGCTCGTGATGGACTTGTTCGGATCGCGTGGCGACGAGCCGCAGCAGGTGATCGAAGCGGACAGCGAGGCGGTGATCCTCAACCTCATCGAATCCGGCGTCGGAGTGAGCATTGCGCGCGAGGACCTGGCCCATGCCGCGGAGGAGAAGGGACGCATCGCCATCTGGTCCGGCGCGGAACTGACGACGCGTCTGTGGTTCATCTGCGCGGCAGCGCGCGCGAGCGACCCGGTGTTGAAGGCCGCGCTCGAGGTGCTGCACGAAGTCTGGCACGCGGACGAGCGCACGCCCGCGTGACGTGAGTCTCGATCCCGCCGCTACCTGGCGGGGACCATCACCAGTCGATCGTTGCCCGACTCCGCGCCCCAGGCCTCGCCGGCGCGGCCGAGCATCTGGCGCACGTTGGCGCCGGAGCGATCGGACGGAAAGCTGTCGAACTTCTCGGTCACCGGATCGAAGCGAACAATGGCGTTGGTCGACCAGTCGGTCAGCCACACCTTGTCTTGCGGGTCGACCCAGACCGAATACGCATGAGCGACGCCCGGCAGCTTCCATTCGCGCCAGCTCTGGGTTGTCGGATCGTGCATTCCGACCTGTCCCGTGTTCCAGTAGCTCACCCAGATGCGGCCGCGCGAGTCCGACCATACGCGCCGCGCACCCTGATCCTTGGTCGGTGGCTCGATTACCGTAGCGGTTCCGCTTTCGACGTCGATGCGCGCGATGTGGCTGCCGGCAAGCGACGCATAGTAGACATCACCCGAGGGCGTGGTCGTGATTCCATACGGGCCGCGGCCGCGCGGGGCGTTCCACACCTTCATGTCGCCCGTCACCGGATCGAGCCGGCCGTAGTAGCCGCTTTGCCCGGTAAACCACACGCGGCCCTTGAGATCGAAGGTGAGCGTATTCAGATTGACGTCGGGCGTGCCCTTGGGCAGCGGCCAGACCTTCACGGCATGGGTCTTGGCGTCGACGCGAACGATCGCGTTCTGACCGCCGTCGGTGATCCACGCCGCGCCATCCGAGCCGACGATCACACCGTGCGGCGCGGAGCCGCGACCGAGCGCGATCTCTTCGAACTTTCCCGTCTTCGGATCGAGGATGCCGAGCTTTCCGGTCATCTGCGCCGTGTAATAGACCGGGCCGCCGGGACTCGGAGCTGCGGCGACGTCGTGCGGGTGCGATCCGCGCGGCACGTCGAAGTAGGCCGGCGTGGCGATCGCGAGCGGAGCGGACGCCAGCATGGCGATCGTCGTTGCGCCAATCGCCTTCGTGAGATGGTCACGGGAGTGCATCATCCGTCTCCTTGAAGCGTTTGGGTGCCCCTGCCTTCGACCCAGAGCGTCGCGCATAGTTTACTGCGGATGCGGTAGGATGCCTCTGCCGCAAACAACGGAATCCATCTTGGATCGCTCGCAAGCGCTCGCCAACGGACGCGATTATCTCGATAGCGGCGCGTTCTTCGCAGACCTCGCGCGGCGCGTGGCTTATCGCACCGAAAGCCAGGACGAAGCGAGCGCACCACTGCTCCGAAGCTATCTCGCCGACGAGATTGCGCCGTCGCTTGAGCGCGTGGGCTTCTCCGTGCGCATCGTCGACAATCCGCTCGCGGGTTGCGGGCCGATGCTGCTGGCCTCCCGTCACGAGAGCAACGAGCTTCCGACCGTGCTCGCCTACGGTCACGGCGATGTCGTTCGCGGCTACGACGACCAATGGCGCAAGCCCCTCGCGCCATGGTTGCTCGCGGTGGAAGGCGATCGCTGGTACGGCCGCGGCACGGCGGACAACAAGGGGCAGCATACGATCCTTCTCGGCGCGCTCGCGAGCGTTCTCGGGGCGCGCGGCGGGCGGCTCGGTTTCAACGTCAAGCTGCTGATCGAGACCGGCGAGGAGGTCGGCTCGCCGGGGCTGCATGCGACGTGCGCAGCCCTGCGCGAGGAGCTCGCGGCGGACGTGCTCATCGCCTCCGACGGTCCACGCTTGAGCGCCCAGCGTCCGACCATCTTCCTCGGCTCGCGCGGCTCGATCAATTTCACTCTTGCGCTCAAGCTACGAGAAGGTGGTCACCATTCCGGCAACTGGGGCGGTTTGCTGCGCAATCCGGCCACGGTGCTCGCCAACGCCGTCGCGAGCATGGTCGGCAGGGACGGCGCGATCCTCGTCGAGGGCTTGCGTCCGCCGCCGATCTCCGACGACGTGCGGCGCGCGCTTGCCGACATCGCAGTCGGCGGCGACGCGGGCGATCCGGAAGTCGATGTGGGCTGGGGCGAACCCGGTCTTACGCCCGCAGAGCGCGTCTTCGGCTGGAACACGCTCGAGGTGCTGGCGATGAAGTCGGGCAATGCCGATCATCCGGTCAACGCCATTCCTCCGGCGGCGATCGCACGCTGCCAGCTGCGCTTCGTCGTCGGGACGGACGTGCGGGAAATCGGCGAGCGCATCCGCTGGCACCTCGCCGCGCGCGGCTTCCACGCGATCGAGGTCACGGTCGACGAAGGGAACGCAGCGACGCGGCTGAGCCCCGATCACCCGTGGGTGCGCTGGGCTGCCGCATCGATCGAGCGCACTACGGGCAAGAAGCCGGCGATCCTTCCCAATCTCGGCGGCACCTTGCCCAACGACGCATTCGCGGAACTGCTCGGCCTGCCCACGATCTGGATCCCGCACTCCTACCCCGGTTGCTCGCAACACGCCGCGAACGAGCACCTGCTGGCGTCCGTCGCGCGCGAAGGGCTGCAGATGATGGCAGGACTGTTTTGGGATCTCGGCGAACGTGAAGCCGTGCCGACGATCCGCCGGTGACGCCATGCACGCCAGCTGTTAAAGCTGGGTCATCACGGGTTGCAGGAAGATCCAGTACACGAGGACCGCGATCAGCGCGTACTTCACCGTGCGGAACACCGTGCGGTTCTTGCGCTTCAATCGCGTGAGAAGGTCGCTTCCGCGCCCGAACATCGCGTAGAGACGATTGGCCGCCCCGACGTGCTCGGTTTCAACGTTCTGCGTGGCCGACGCCCGGATCACGTTGCGCGACACCCAGCGATTGATCGCGGTCATCACCCTCGTGCGCAGCGGGCGCTCGACGTCGCAGAAGAGGATGATGCGCGTCACGTCGGTCTTGTTTTCGGCCGAGTGGATGAAGGTCTCGTCGAAGAGCACGTCCTGCCCGTCGCGCCACGAATATTGCTCGCCGTCGATGAAGATGCGGCATTCATCCGAGTTCGGCGTTACGAGCCCGAGGTGATAACGCAGCGATCCGGCAAACGGATCGCGATGACGGTTCAGTTTCCCGCCCGGCGGCAGCAGCGCGAACATCGCGCCGTTGATCGTCGGCACCGACTTCAGCAGCGCGACCGTCTTCGGGCACAGCGCCTGCGCGGAGGGCAGCGGCTCGCCGTACCAGGTGAGATAGAAGCGCTTCCACCCTTCCTTGAAGAAGGAGTTGAAGCCGAGATCGTTGTGTCCCGTAGCCGCGCGGATCTTGCCTTCGTCCAGCAGCGCGAGCGCTTCGTCGCGGATCACCTGCCAGTTCTCGCGCAACTTGGCGAGCTCGGGCAGCTTCTTCACGTCGATGAAGGGCTTCGACGGCACCGCCGAGAACAGGTACATCAGCGTGTTGTACGGCGCGAAGATCGTCGAGTGGTCCTTGAGCTGGCGCACGAAGCTGTGACGCACGCGGCCGCGAAAATGCACGTACAGCGCCGAGGCGACGAAAACGTAGACGACGATGAACTTGGGCGCGAGCAGCGTAGCGACGAGCTGCGGCATGATGGTTGTAGAGTGTGTGCGCGGCGTTCGAATTATACTGCGCTCGTGCTGCTGACGCTTGCTGCAGCTACAATAGCGGAGCGTGAAGATCGATCTTTCACCGCAGATCGTCGACGAACTGAGGCGCGGCGCACGCGAAATCGCCGCGAGAGCCTACGCTCCGTACAGCAACTTTCCCGTCGGCGCGGCCGTGCTCTGCGACGGCGCTGTTTATACCGGCGCCAACGTCGAGAACGCGTCCTATGGCCTCAGCATGTGCGCAGAGCGCAACGCCATCCTCAACGCCGTCGGACATGGCGCGCGGCGCGTCGATGCGATCTGCGTCTATGCGCCGACGAGCCTCCCCGTCACTCCGTGCGGTGCCTGCCTGCAGGTCATCTCGGAGTTCGGTCCCGACGCACCCATCCTGTGCTGCACCGACGACGACGGGGCGGAACAAAGATTCACGCTCAGTGAGCTGCTGCCCGCGGCGTTCCGGCTGAAGAAGTGAGCCTCGATCGCGCAGACGTCCGCTCGATGGATCCCTCGAACAACGAGGCGTTGATCGAGAAGTACGGCGCCGTGGCGTACGCCACGCAATCGAACGCGCAGTCGCACCCGGAGCGGCTGGCCACGGTCGCTTCGCTGCATGGCCTGTCGCCGCCCCCGGTCGCGACCTGCCGCGTGCTCGAAGTGGGCTGCGGCGACGGCGCAAACCTGCTCCCGATGGCCGCCGGACTCCCCGACGCAAGCTTCGTCGGATGCGATCTTTCGCCGCAAGCCATCGCGCTCGGCCGTGAGGCGATCGCGGCGACCGGCCTCACCAACGTGACGCTGGTCGAGTCCGACTTGCGAGAGCTCCCGGAGAGCCTCGGCGAATTCGACTACATCATCGCCCACGGCCTCTATTCCTGGGTGCCGCCGGCAGTGCGGGACGCATTGTTCGCGCTCGCTGCGCGTCGGCTGTCTTCGAACGGTCTCCTCTTCGTGAGCTACAACGTCTATCCGGGTTGCCACGTGCGGCAGGCGGCCTGGGAGATCATGCGCTATCACATTCGTGGAATCGAGGACGCCCGAACGCGGCTCGATGCCGCGAGGACGCTCGCCAGCGCCATGGCAGAGCCTGGGATTGCTCAGGACGAGACCGACGGACTGTTGCGGCGCGAGTTCGCCCGCATCGCGACGCAAACGGACGGTTCCATCTATCACGACGACCTTGGCGTCCCGAACGACCCGGTCTACTTCCACGAGTTTGCCGCACATGCCCGGCGTCATGGCTTCACCTTCGTGAGCGAAGCCAAGCCTTTCAACTCCTCGAGCCTGGGCGTCGCGCCATCCATGCAACGTCTCATCGCAGGGCTCGACCGCCTCGAGCGAGAGCAGTACCTCGACTTCGCATCTGTACGGCGTTTCCGGCAGAGCGTGCTGTGCCGCTCAGAATGGGGCGCCGCCCTCGCGCCCACCCCGGAGCGGGTGGCGCAGATGCACGTGGCGGTCTCGCACTCGCTGATGAGCGCTGTCTGGAGGGACAAACCGCTGGTCAATCCTGTTCGACCGCCGCTCGAGCCCGGCGACGCAACGAGGCTGCAGTCGGCGCTCACGCGCCTGCTCCAGGTCTTGCCGCGCGCGCTGCCCGTCTCGGAGCTCGAATCGAGTCTCGCCGCCAACCCTGGCGCGATGCACGGCAAACCTGCGCGATCGGTAGGCGCGTTGCTGTTCGAAGCTTGCTTAGCCGATGAAGTCGTGCTCCACGTTCAACCGCCGCGGCTATCGGAGATCGCCTCGGAGCGTCCCCTGGCCAGCCCCGTGACGCGCTGGCAGGCGCGCCGCGGCATTACTCTCACCAATCTTTGCTACGAACCGATGAAGATCCCGGAAGGCCCGCCGCGTGCGCTGCTCGCTCTACTCGACGGAACGCGGACCTCTGCCGAGCTGGACGCCGCCGTCGGTGCCGCGCTCGGTGTCGATGATCCGGCGGCGCGCCGGCAATGCATCGCAGGCTATGTGCGAGAATTCGGCCGACTCGGATTCTTGATCCGATAGCGCCGCGCGCAAGGAGACAAAACGATGTCGACCCACGACAAATCCGCGATCGTCACCGGTGCCGGCACGGGTATCGGCAAAGCGGTCGCGCTCGCACTGTTGCGCGACGGCTACCGCGTAGCGCTCGCCGGGCGGCGCAAGGAGCCGCTGGACGCGGCAATCGCCGAAGCAGGTGCGGGCGTGCAGGCGCTCGCTGTGCCAACGGACGTCAGCGATCCCGAGCAGGTACACACGCTCTTCAACCGCACGCGCGAAGCGTTCGGCCGGCTCGATCTCCTGTTCAACAACGCCGGCGTCGGTGCGCCCGGGGTCAATCTCGAGGACCTTAGCTTCGATCAGTGGAAGAAGGTCGTCGACATCAATCTGACAGGGTCCTTCCTGTGCGTGCAGGAAGCGTTCCGGATGATGAAGGATCAGACTCCACGCGGAGGACGCATCATCAACAACGGCTCGATCTCGGCGCACGCGCCGCGGCCGAACTCGGCGCCCTACACGGCAACCAAGCACGCGATCACCGGCCTCACGAAGTCTGCGTCGCTCGACGGGCGCAAATACGACATCGCCTGCGGGCAGATCGACATCGGCAACGCGGCGACCGATTTGGCGGCGCGCATGGCGAAAGGCGTGCCGCAGGCCAACGGCGCGATCGCGGTCGAGCCGTTGATGGATGTGCAGCACGTGGCGAGCGCAGTGCTTTTCATGGCGAGCCTGCCGCTCGAATCGAACGTACAGTTCCTCACCGTGATGGCGACCAAGATGCCGTTCGTTGGTCGCGGCTGAGAATCAGCGCGCGGATCTCTCGGAGGCTCTTATTGGCCGTGATCGGTCGCTGGACCGATCGGGCACTGCGGAATCTGTCCCCACCAGTTGCTACAGGACTGGGCGCGCACTCTCTGCTCGCACCCAGGGCGATTGAGCATGTCCTCGCGTGCGCAGCGCCCAAGTGCATCGTTCAAAATCTGCAGCGGATCGGTGCGCACCGTGTCGATCACAGGCTGCGGCGCCGCAACGTTGCGCGGCGTGGGCTCCGCGACGATCGCGGGCTTGACCTCGGGCGCGGGGCTCGCGTTCTCGGGCGGCATCGCTTTGCGCTTCGCCTTCGGAGGCGCTGGCTTCACTGCTGGCAAAGCGACGTCGACGTCGGAGGGCGGCCCCTCCGAGGATGAGGTCTCCGCCACCGGCCCCGGGGCGGCCGTCGTGGCGGGTTCCGCCGGAGCCGTCGCGATGGCAGGCGCTCGCGAGGCCGTATCTTCCGGCGCTTCCGCGGCCGGCTGGCCTCGCCTCACCACGACCATGATCGCCAGCAGTACGACGACGAAACCGACTCCGGCAGCGGTGGCCAGCCACCGCATGGTTGGCCGGCGAGGTGCTCGTGTGCGCACCGGCGTCACAGATTGCCGCGGCGGCGCCGGAGCGGGGACCAGCGGGCTGATCGCGGGCGACACGTGGCTGCGATCCATCGGTCGCGTCTTGGGAGCGGCGCCCGGCCCCGCCGAAGCGGCGTCCGAACGAGCCGCAGTGGTCTTCGCAGACGCGTTTCGCACCAGCGAACTCGCCTTCGGCTTGGTCGGCCTTGGCGCGAACCGTGGCTGATTGACCGACGGTGCACCTACCGCGGCGATCAGCAGCGGCTGCGTGACCGTCGCCGCGAAAGCGCGCTTGCGCGCCGCAGCGCAGTCCTTGCAGAGCTTCTCACCCTTCGGGGTTTCGCACCCACAGATGCGGCATTTCATTCGCGTTCTCCCTGGCGCGCCGCGACGCGGATCGATTCGCTTCCCATCCGCGCCTGGCCCGGCGCACTACCCCTTATGATAATGGCATAGAGGCGTCTTGTGCGCGCTCCCGCCAGTCTCAGCGGCTCGGAAGCAAGCAAGGGGCGTGCCGCCATTACCGGGGAAAGTTGGCGGCACTCCTCGCCTCCCCGGTCAACTCCAGGATGTGGAGCCCGGTGTTGGCGCGATCGACGATGTAGGCGTAGCCACGATCGTCGACTTCGACATTGTTGGTCTGGATCGCCACCTTGTAGCGATCGGCTCCGTCGACCTTGACGCAGCGCGGTTCGGTGTTCGCCGTAACGGCCGGGATGTAATGCGCGAGCTCCCGCGGATGGCAGCCACCCGCGCGCGTCATTGCCCGGGTGTCGCGCCTGACGGCGTGGCTCCCTCGTCCTCCGGATGCGTTTGCTCGAGCTGCTCATCGAGCTGTCGCTCGAGCATTTCGCGGCCCTCCTCCTCCGATTTCGCGGCGCCGCCGGGCGACAATTCGATCGGATTGCGTTGCCAGACGAGCCCGGGCTCGGCCAGAACAAGCGCAAGCACGCAAAGCTGCGCCACGAGGTAGGGCAGCAGGGCGCGGCTGAGACGCTTCATCGACAGCGGCTGGCGAATGCTGTTGCGCACCATCAATACCGCATAGCCGAACGGCGGTATGAGGAAGCTCGCCTCGAGGACGAGCAGCGTCAGCACGGCGACCCAGGTCACGTTGTGAACGAGCACCAGCAGCGGCGGCATCACCACCGGCACGACGACGAAGATCATCTCGAAAGCGTCGAGCACCAGTGCGCACAGGCCCAGCACGAGGAGGATGAGCAGCAGCGTCGGGTATTCGCTCCAGCCAAGATCGGCGAGCACCGCGGCGATCCAGCGATCGGTCCCGAAGGTCCTCAGCGCGAGCGTGAACACGGTCGCCGCGACCAGCAGCGCAAACAAGGCGCCCGTGATCGCCATCGTGTCGCGCAACACCTCGCCCAGCACCGCGAGCGTGAGCGTGCGGCTTGCCAGCCCGAAGACGAATAGCGCCACGCCGCCGACGGCCGCGGCTTCGACAGCGTACAAATAGCCCAGCGTAACGGCTCCGAGCAGCGCGACGATGAGCAATGCCGTGACGACCGCCACGATCCGGTCGCGCCATCCGGGCGAGGGCGCGGGCCGCGTCGCGGTGGCCCGGGCGCCGCGGCGGGCGAGCCACCAGGTGATCGCCGCAATGAGCGCGAGGAGCACGCCTGCGGGAGCCAGCGCACCGACGAAGATGTCCTGCGTGTTGATGATGCGCATCGACGCGTGGGTGATGTTGAGCGCCTCCGTATGCGCACGCATCATCGCGTCGCCGAGCAGGATCAGCACAAGCGAGGGCGGCACGACGACACCCAGCGTGCTCGCGACGCACACCATCGCCGCACCACGCTCGGCCGGTACACCCTCTGCGTCGAGGCGCGGCTGCACGACGCGCGCGAGCGTGGCCACGCTGGCGCCGACCGATCCGTTCATCGGCGCGAGCAGCACGCTCAAGGCCAGCCCCGCCAGCGGAGCTCCGGCGCCGGTACGCGCGAACGCGCGTCCGCCGACGCGATAAAGCGTCTGGGCGAGCGGCAGATGATTGAGCAGCGCCCCCATGAGCACGTACAGCGGCAGCGCCTGCAAGAGGTCGCTCTCGAGCAACCCGATCAGGCGCGCCGGGATTGCAGTGAGCAATGACAGCGACACCGCGCCAAGCGCGATCCCGCCGATCGAGAAGACGAGCGCCACGCCGATCAGTACCATCCACGCGGGCAGTCCGGTTGCCAGCAAGAGCGCGCCGACGGCGGCGACCATCCAGATCCCGGCGCCGGACATCAGCGCCGCTCCGCCGGAGGCCTACGGGCGACGTCGACCAGCGCCTGCAGCAGCACCAGCAGCGCGAGCACGAACAGCGCGACCTTGACCAGGAAATATCCCGGGTTGTAGGTCTCGGGAAACGCCTCGAGCTGCCGCACCGATTGCGCGACGATCGGCCAGCTCGCATAGAGAATGAACGCGGCCCAGGGGACGAGCACCGCGAGCGCGCCGGCGCGCTCGAGCCACGCCCGCGTCGAAGCGCGGTAGCGGTGCGCGAACACGTCGGCGGCGAGATGCGTGCGCTTGCGCGTCGCATAGGTGATCGCGCACGAGACATAGAGCGCGAAGAGGAGTTGCGCAAGGTCGTTCGCTTCGCGCGAATACGCCTGGAAGATCTCCCGCAACGGCCACTGCAAAAACAGCAGCAGCGAAACAGGAAGTACCAGCAGCGCCGCGGCGCCAACCGCGAGCGCGATCAACCGATCGACGATCGCGAGACAGCGCTCGAGCAACTAGGGAAGCCTATTGTCCGTGATCGGTCGGCGGGGCGCTCGGGCACTGCGGCACTTTGCCCCAATAGCCGTCGCAGTAGCGGGCGCGCGAGCGCTGCTCGCAAACGAAGCGCTGGAGGAAATCCTCCTTCCTGCAACGCGCAATGTCGTCGGCGAACATCTGCCAACGATCCGGCTGTACCGCAGCAGCGGTCTGCGCGACATTCGTCGGCGCCTTGGTCGGAGCTTTGCCCGGCCCGAGCGGTGCAGTTGCTGGTGCGGCGGCGCCGGGCGTCCCCGCTGCCGGCGCCGTCGCCGCCTTGGGCGCCTTCGCGACCGTTGTCTTGGAAGGCGCGCCAGACTCCGTCATCGCCTCTTTCGAGGAAGCCGATGAGCCCACGGGAGCAGCCGACTCGACTTTGGGCGATTCCGTTGTCGTTCCAGGAGAGGTCGTTCCCGCCGTCGACGCTCCCGGTCCTCCGGGCCCAGTCGCGGTCGAGTCCTTCGGAGCCTCGCTCGCCGGTACCGCGGGCGGCGCCTCGGCATTCGCTGGCTCGGTCGCGGCCAGCTTCTGCTTGGCGCCTTCACCCCCAAACATGCGGTAGCCGAAATATCCGCCCGCGAGCACGATCACTGCCGCGACGACACCGGCGACCCAGGCCATGTTGCGCGAGGCTGGCGCGGCGGCTGCGGACTCGGCGGTCGCTTGCAGCGCGGCAGGCGCAGCCGATGCGCTTGCGGTCGCCGAAGGCGGAGGTGCGGGAGGTGACGGCGGTACGTAAGGCGCCGCGGGACGAGTGCCCGTCTGGATGGCCGGCGGCGGTGGAGGCGGTGCCGCCGGGCGCTGCATCGTCGGGGGCGGGCTCGGAGGCGGCATGACGGGGCGCTGTGCGGTTGCAGTACTGCTCGGCGGCGCCGCGGAGGCAGCCTGTGCAGCAGCGGCGGGAGCGATCGCGCTCAACACGATGCCGCAATGCACGCAGAATTTTGCACCCGGCTGATTCTCGTTGCCGCAGGCGGTGCATTTCATCGACGATTCTCCATCGAGGCTTGAATCGGATCTGCGATGCGGGTCAGACGTTTCAGGCTGTAGACGACGACCAATGGCAAAGCGGACTTATTATGGGCCTATCGATGCCTCGCTGTCACTCCGCCATGCGCACGTCATAAGGTAAAGTATGCATCGGACTCATCATGGCCGAATCGACGACTTCCGACGGACTGCGGCCCGCTACCGACGCAGACGGGAAGCTGCTTCTGGAGCCCGCCGAGTCGCGGGCGCTGCTGCGCGAATGCTTCGAGGAATTTCGATCCGGCCTGGTCGAAGTCGCGAGCGCGTCGATCGAAGGAACCAACGATCTGTTCGAGGACAACCAGTTCGTCAAGGACTCGGACGTCCTCGATTTCCGCAGCAAGCGCGTCGAGTGGACGAAGCGCCTCGGGCAGACGCTCGAAGAGTTATTCGAGAAGCGCCTGGCCGGGACCCGCCGGCAGGGACGGCGCCCCGATGCCGATAGTTCGATCGCGTCGTTGCGCGTGCTCAACGCCTTCGATCAGGAAAAACAGGCATCGCTGACCACGGGCCGTCAGTTCCTGGTGCGCATCACGAAGCGCGAGATCGACGCACTGGACCTGCGCGTGGGCGCGCTGCTCGGCGAAGTTCTCACGCGCGAGATCGACAATCCGTTTACGCCCGACTACATCCTCGATGCGATCGGGATGACTTCGCGGGCGCTCTATCCCAGCCCGCGCGTATGGCGTCCGCTCATGGAGCGCGTGGTCTCGGAAGTCACGCCTGCCGCGACGAAGATCTACATTCGCATGAACCGGCTGCTCGCCGACCGTCACGTGCTGCCGGAGATCAAGGCGGAGCTGCGGGCGCGCAGCGAACTGCGCCCGCACGACGATAGCGACCTGCTGCCGGTCTTCAACCGGCTCCTCGAGGAAGTCTCGCCGCCCGATCTCGCAGTCAACATCGACGTGCCCGCGGCATCGGCGAGCGCCCCGGCGACTCTCGCGAGCTCTTCAATCGGGCCGAGCCCGGCGGCGGCGCCCGCGACTCCCGATCCAAGCGCTGCGATCTCGAACCCGTACGTCGCCGAGATGGCGCGGGCGGCGCCTGTCGCCACCAGTCCAACGGTCAATGCGTTCGGCTTGCCCCAGGTCGATCCGCTGCTGGCACTGGGCTCGCTTTCGACGGTCATCGCCACGCTCGATCGCTGGCAAATCGCCGATCCGGGCGCCGGCGCGGATTCGGCCGCGACGGCGCCTGCCGATCTGGACGCCGCGCTACTGCCGCTCAATCGCATTCCCTGGATTCGCGCCGCCGTCGGCGACAAGGTCACCAACGCCACCGACAAGATCACGATCGATGTCATCAAGCTCCTGTTCGATTACATCTTCCGCGATCCATCGATTCCGGGGTCCTTGCGCAGCCTCTTCGAGAGGCTGCAGGTGCCCATCCTCAAGGCGACGCTCCTCGATCGCACCTTCTTCTCCGACAAGAAGCATCCGGCGCGACGGCTCCTCGATCACCTCGCAGCAGCCGCCGTGGGGGCAACCTCCGACGAAGACTACCGAACCGGCTTTGAGCTGATGGCCACCGGAGTCATCGACGAGATCTGTCGCGATTTCAAGGTCGACGTATCGGTGTTCGACCACGCGGACGCGACGCTGCAGGAATTCATCGAAGCCGAGCAGCGCAAGACCGCGAGCGGGCTCGAGCAGGACGTGGCGGTCGCGCTGGCCGCCGAGGCCGCCGAGGCGGACCGCGCGCATGTACGCGCACTCGTGCGCGACAAGCTGACCGGCATCTCCGTGCCGTTCGAGGTTCGCGCCTTCGCCGAGACCGTCTGGGCGGACTATCTCACGCAGTTGCGCGAGCGCGACGGCCCCGAGAGCGAAACGTGGAAGGGCGGCGTGAAGACGCTCGACGACCTGTT
>Ga0335083_10005874_pt1 | contig 15465 bp, 10 predicted proteins | sample Lox_Sample_42_FD_206716 | JGI IMG/M metagenome (GOLD analysis project Ga0335083, IMG submission 206716) | Soil microbial communities from Loxahatchee National Wildlife Refuge, Florida, United States - Lox_Sample_4.2 | ecosystem: Environmental > Terrestrial > Soil > Wetlands | place: USA... | reverse complement strand
GTTACCGTGCCCGGCGCGGTGGTCCAGTCCACATTCAGATGGAAGCCGTCGGCGATCACCCGGTGGCCGTCCGGCATGTTGATCAGGTAGCCGTCGCGGTTCGTGACGCCAGCCTGATCGAGCGGATCGCCCGTCAGGTGACCGGGCAGGCCCAGCTGCGCGAACACGAAGTAGGGCAGACCGGTTGCCGGGTTGACATCGGTGGGCGTTACGTTGATTGCGCCCGGAGCAGGTGAGCGGTCATCGAGCCGCTCGTACGTGAAGAGCGCGCGCAGATCGTCGGTTGGCTTCCACAGCAGCTTCGCGCGCATCGTGAACACGTTCGTGCCGCCGACACGGCTGTTGTCTCCCGTATAGGTGACGCCGCCGATGGTGTTGCTGGCGCCGTTGCGCATCCAGCCGCCTTCGTTCTCCTCGCTGGCCACGACGCGCAGGGCGAGCTGATCGGAGACCAGCGGCACGTTGATCGCGCCCTGGATGGTGTAGGAGTCGTAGCTGCCTTCCTGGCCCTGGATCTGGAACGAGGTGTTGTCCAGGACGGGCGCCTTGGTGCGCACGACCACGGCGCCGCCGGTCGTATTCTTGCCGAACAGGGTGCCCTGAGGGCCGCGCAGGACTTCGATGCTCTCCACGTCGAAGGGGTCCAGCAGCTGCGTCTGCACGCTGGGCATCACGAAGTCGTCCACCAGGACGGAGATCGGCGCCTCGTTGTAGACGATGATGTCCGTGTTGCCCACGCCGCGCATCGCGAACGAAGCGGCGTTGAAACCGTTGATCTTGTTGGCCGAGAAGTTGGGCACCTGCGCGGCAACGTCCGCGAGCGTGCGCGGAGCCAGATCCTGCAGTGCCTGAGCGTCGATGGCGGTCACCGCGATCGGTGTCGTCTGCAGGTTCGATGTGCGTCGCTCTGCCGTGACGACGATCTCCTGAAGGCCGGAATCGGATGACTCCGCGGCGGCTGCATCGGCCGCGGCGGCGCGCGCGGTCGGCGCCATCGCGGTGAGCGCGGCAAGCGCCAGAGCACTCTGTACTGCCAGGGCAATAAGTCCGGTCCGGTGCGGACCGCGGGCCGGGCGCCCCGTCCGCGTCGAGATTCTGATCACTGTGATACCCCCCTCGAATGGTCGGAATTTGGCCGGTTCTCACCCCGCGGCCGGCTCGCCGCGCGGGCGTCTCCAAAGCGCAACCTACGCGTGGTTTCAAAAAAAAACAAGCACGCTGGTTTGTTTTAGTTCGGGGCGGCCTATAATGCCGGCCAGGCAGTTCCGGTGGACGAAGGCGGTCGGGCCCATGGACACGGCAACGGTGCAGCGATTTCTGGACGGGATGCGGTACGAGGCCGAGCGCAACGCGCCGCCGGCGGACTTCCCGCGCCTGCCCGATATCCCCGCCGGGCGCTACGTGGACCCGGAATTCCTTGCCCTGGAACAGCGCTATCTGTGGCGCCGAAGCTGGTTGTATGTATGCCACACCGACCAGATCGATCGGCCCGGGGCCTTCCTGCTGACCCGCCGGACCGGCTCACCCATCATCGTGGTCCGGGGCAAGGATGACGTCATCCGGGCGTTCTACAACACGTGCCGGCACCGGGGTGGCCCGATCGTCAAGTCGGACAGCGGCTGCAACGAGGGATTCGTCTGCGGTTACCATGGCTGGACTTACACGCTGGATGGCAAACTCATCAATCTGCGTGACAAGCGCGACTTCGTCGGGCTCGACATGCAGCAGCGGTCGCTCATCCCGGTGCGTTGCGAGCGCTTCTACAACTGGGTCTTCATCAACGAGGATCCGGAGGCGCAGCCGCTGGAGCAGCATTTCTCCCCGTTCACGGATTACTTCCGTCAGTTCCAGCCGCAGGAATGGCGTTTCGTGATGCAGGAGGGGTTCGACGTCCAGTGCAATGTGAAAGTGCTCATGGATGCCTTCCTCGAGGTGTATCACCTCAAATCCATCCACACCGATACGGTCGACCGCTTCCTCGATCATCGCGGTACCACCATCGCGTTGTACCGGCACGGACACTCCCTGATGGTGACGCCCAACCGGCGCCCCGACTGGGTCGACCCGGGTACGCGCGGCATGCGCCGGATCGAGAGTGCGACCATCATCTCGGCCCGCAACAATCCCTCCTTCAATTTCTTCCCCAACCTCGTGACGCCCGTGGATCCCACTGGCGCCCCTTTCCTGCTGTTCTGGCCGACCTCCAACACCACCATGCGCATCGAATGCCACTGGTTCGCGCCGGACTGGGGTGGAGGGCCGCCTCCGGACCTGTGGCGCACGCGGATCGCCAACTTCGACCGCATCCTGGACGAGGACCTGCAGTTCGCCGCCGCCATCCAGCAGTCGATGAGCTCGGAAGGCTTCCGCGGCATGCCGCTGAACTACCAGGAGCGCCGCATCTATCACTGGCACGAGGAGCTGGACCGGCGCATCGGGCCCGAACGCATTCCGCCACATCTGCGCGTGGAACCCCTGCTCGAGCGGTTCTACGAGAACTAGACGCCGCGATGTCTCCGACTCCACTTGGCAGCATCGTCTCCTGCGGCGCATACCTGCCGCGACTGCGGCTGCCGCGCGCGCGGATCGCCGAGGCCATGGGCTGGCTGCGCCCGGAATCGTCCACACCCTCAGGTGCGCGCGCCGTCTGCAACTGGGACGAGGATGCGCTGACACTGGCGGTGGAGGCGGCCCGCGAATGCGTGCGGGCCGCCGGATCCGCGCGGATCGGCTCGGTCAGTCTGGCTTCGACGACGTTGCCCTTCGCCGACCGGAGCAATGCGACGGTGCTGGCCGGCGCCCTGGATCTGCCCCAGGACGTGGAGACTGCCGATGTCGCCGGCTCGCTGCGCGCCGGTACGACGGCGCTGGCTCAGGCTGCGCGCCGCTGCGGCACGGCGCAACTGGTGGTCGCGAGCGATGCCCGAGTGGCCAGGCCCGGCAGTGCCCAGGAACTGGAATTCGGCGCTGGAGCCGCCGCGCTGCTGCTGACCGATGCCGCGAATGACACGCGCCAGGCTCCAGCGCTGGCCTCGATTCTGGCCACCTCACATCGCGCCGCGGACTTCGTCGATCACTATCGCATGCAGGGCGAGCCGTTCGACTACTCGCTCGAGGAACGCTGGGTGCGCGATGAGGGGCTGCTCAAACTCGTGCCCGAAGTCATCGGACAGACGCTCTGCACTGCGGGGATCGAGTCGTCGCGTATCGACCGGATCGTGGTCGGCGGCAGTGCCGGTACCGCATCCAGGATCGCGAAAGAAGCCGGACTCGGCCATGTCAGGCTCCAGGATAGTCTGCGTGAGGATTGCGGTGATACGGGTACCGCGCACCCGCTGTTGATGCTTGCCGCCGCGCTGGAAGAGGGTGCGCCGGGCGAGCATGTGCTGTTGGTGGGATTTGGCCAGGGCGTCGATGTGCTGTTGATTCGCCTGGCAGCGGCTCGCCCGGCCGGCGCCCCCCGCGCGGTGTCCGGCGCACTGGCCCGCCGCAGGACGGAAGAACGCTATGCCCGTTACCTGTCACATTCCGGCCTGCTGGAAGTCGATTTCGGCATGCGCGCCGAGCGCGACAATCGCAGTGCCCACAGTGTGGCCTGGCGCAAGCATCGGGCCGTAACCGCCTTCGTCGGCGCTCGCTGTCAGTCCTGCGGCACGGTGCAGTTCCCCAGGAGTCGCGTCTGCGTCAATCCGCAGTGCCGCAAGACCGATACGCAGGTGGACCATCGCCTGGCCGATTCGCTGGGCCGGGTCAAATCCTTCACCGAGGACTGGCAGGCGTTCTCGCCGCGGCCGCCCTACGTCTACGGCAACGTTGAATTCGAGGATGGCGGCAATCTGATGATGGAGCTGACCGACGTGGACAGCGGCGAAATCGCTGTCGGCGCGCGCGTGCGCTTCGTGTTCAGGATCAAGGACAGGGATGCCCTGAGGGGCTTCCGGCGCTATTTCTGGAAGGCGGTGCAGGCGTAGCCATGGCAAGCGGAATCCGCGACAAGGTGGCTATTCTCGGCATGGGGTGCTCGAAGTTTGGCGAGCGCTGGGATTGCGGACCCGACGATCTGATCGTCGAGGCATTCGGTGAGGCGCTGGCCGATGCTGGCATCGAACGCGACCAGATCGAGGCCGCCTGGCTTGGCGTGTTCTTCGACGAGCAGAGTGTCGGCAAATCGCCGTTGCCGCTGTCCATGGCCCTGCGCCTGCCCAACGTACCGGTGACGCGCGTGGAGAATCTTTGCGCGACGGGCACCGAGGCATTGCGTGGGGCTGTCTACGCTGTGGCCGCGGGCGCCTGCGACATTGCGCTGGCCGTTGGTGTCGAGAAGCTCAAGGACACGGGCTACTCGGGCCTTCCGGAACGTACGAAGGGCACGTTTGAGGATCTGTACCTGCCGGGCAGCACCGCTCCGGGGGCCTTCGCCCAGCTCGCCAGCGCCTATGCCGCCCGGCACCGCTATCCGATGGAGGACATCCGGCGCGCCATGGCGCATATTTCCTGCAAAAGCCATGAGAATGGCTCGCGCAATTCGAAGGCGCACCTGCGCAACCGGATCACGCCCGAGCAGGTGCTGCAGGCCCCGATGATTTCCTATCCGCTCGGCGTGTTCGACTGCTGCGGAGTGAGCGATGGCGCCGCCTGTGCGATCGTCACGACGCCGCAGCTGGCCCGTTCACTCGGCAAGCGTGACCTCGTGACCGTGAAGGCCCTGCAGCTCGCACCCAGCAACGGCGTGGAGATGGGTCATCAGTCCTGGGACGGCAGCCATACGCTCACCACGCGGATCGCAGCCCGGCGCGCCTATCGCGAGGCGGGCATCGAGCGGCCGCGCGAGGAGCTGGACCTGATCGAAGTGCACGACTGCTTCTCCATCACCGAGCTGGTGCTGATGGAGGATCTCGGACTCTCCGAGGAAGGTCAGGCGCCGCGCGACGTGCGCTCGGGTCGTTACGATCGCGATGGCGCCATACCCTGTCAGATCGATGGGGGTCTGAAATGCTTCGGCCATCCGATCGGCGCCACCGGCTTGCGCATGAGTTACGAGATCTATCTGCAGCTGCTGGGGCGGGCCGGAGAGCGCCAGCTGGCCAGTCCGGCCGTCGGGCTGGCCCACAACCTGGGAGGCATCCCCAACCGCAACGTGGCGAGCGTCGCCATCTTCGGGCTGGCCGCATGACCTGCCGCCTCACTCAATCGACCCTGGATGGAACCCATGGCTGACCTACAGCGCCCCGCCTCCCACCAGACTCAGAGCGAAGCCGGCGGCGAGCCGGAGCTGAAACCGTGGGGAGCCGCGGACGAGGATCTTGCCCGCCAACCGCTCGCTTTCCGCGAAGATCTGCTGCAGGGGCAGACCTTCCTGATCTCAGGCGGTGGCAGCGGCATTGGCCGCGCCATTGCCTACACCTGCGCGCGGCTCGGGGCCGATGTCATGATCTGCGGGCGCCGCGAGGACAAGCTGGCCGAGACGGCGCGTGGCATCCGTGAAAAAGTCGGACGCGAGATCGGCATCTCCCCGATGACCATCCGGGATCCGGAGGCCGTGCGACGCCTGATCGACGACACCTATCGCCGCTTCGGACGGCTGGATACGCTCGTCAACAACGGCGGTGGCCAGTTCCCCCAGGCGGCGATCGACTTCAGCGTCAAGGGCTGGCTCGCCGTGATCGACACCAACCTGAACGGCACGTGGTACATGATGCAGGCCGCGGCCCAGCAGTGGCGTGAGCGCAGTCAGCCAGGAAACATCGTCAACATCGTGGCCAACGTCTGGCGCGGCATGCCGCAGGTGGCGCACACCTGCGCGGCGCGCGCCGGTGTCATCTACCTGTCCAAGACGGTTTCCACCGAGTGGGCGCCGCTCGGTATCCGTATCAACTGCGTGTCGCCGGGCTCGATCGACAGCGATGGCCTGAACGTCTACCAGCGGCGCGATGCCGACCAGTTCCGCTACTCCAACCCCATGCGCCAGCTGGGCGATGCCCTGGATATCGCGCAGGCGGTGGTGTACCTGTCGGCGCCCACCGGCAAGTTCATCACCGGCGACGTGCTGGTGGTGGACGGTGGCAACAATCAGCACGGCCAGGTATGGCCAGCGGGGATTCCCGACTACTTCAGGCAGCCCGAAACCTGACGAGGTGTGTCATGGCGGTGAACTACAAGGTCGAATGGCCGATGAGTCTGGGCGCCGGGCGTGAGTCGCTCGAAGCCAAGCAGCCCGACATCGACAACGGCCTGGACGTGCCGGATCCCTCCCGGTACTACTCACGCGAGTTCATGCAGAAGGAATGGCAGCGCCTGTGGCCACGCGTGTGGCTGCTCGCCGGAGTGGGGAGCGATATTCCGGAGGCGGGCGACTATTTCACCTTTGCCGTGGGAGCGGAAGAGTTCATCCTCGTGCGGCAGACCGACGGCGCGGTGAAGGCGTTCTACAACGTCTGCCCGCATCGCGGCAACCGGATCGCACTCAACGAGCAGGGCAGCGTAGAACGCTTCACCTGCACCTTCCACGGCTGGCAGTTCGGGTGCAATGGCGCACTCGAGCGCATCACGGACGTGGAGACGTTCAACCCGAAGCTGATCGCGCACAAGCCCGGACTGAGTGAAGTCCGATGCGACAGCGTCGGCGGCATCCTGTTCATCAACATGGACGGCAATGCCGCGCCGCTCAGGCAATACCTGGGGCTGCCGGCGGGCTACATCGAGAATTACGAAATAGAACGGATGCATGTGGTGCACCAGGTGCGCAGCGAGTGGCGCGCGAACTGGAAGACCGGCGTCGATGCCTTCTACGAGACCTACCACCTGCCGTGGGTGCATCCACAGACCCAGGGCGTGATGGAGGATTTCAGCCAGTACGACCTCTATCCCAATGGCGCCAGCCGCATGATCGTGCCGATCTGCGTGAAGTCGCACCGCGTCGCCGATCAGGACACGGTCGATCCGTACCTGCAGTTCATGTTGAAGGAAGGGGGCGTCGATCCAGCCACGTATCGCGGCACTGCGCGCGAGGTCCGGCGTGCCATCCAGCAGTCCAAGCGCGAGCGCGCACGGGCCGCCGGACTGACTCATTACGAGAAGTTCACCGACGGGCAACTCACCGACAGCTGGGCGACCGGTTTGTTTCCGAACGTGCAGATGGGCATGCATCCGGAGGGCGTGTTCATCATGCGCTTCCTGCCGCACGCGACCGACCCCGAGACGTTCTACTACGACACCATGATCCTCTATCGCTACGTGGATGATCCGAACTACACGGTGCCCGCCTGGATGGGACTGCCCCAGGGCATCGATGTGAGCGGGCGGACGCGTCCCAACGTCGTGCACGTTCCCGCCGGCCAGAAACCCAACCTCGGTGAAGTGCTGGACCAGGATTCCGACCTGCTCCCGGTCCAGCAGAAGGGCATCCGCTCGCGCGCTTTCCGCGGTCCGCTGTGGAGCGAGCAGGAGCAGCGCGTACGCCACTTCCACAAGGAGCTCGACCGCTACATCAACGGTCAGAAGTGATGCCCGCGACTGGAGGTCGCGCGAATGTCTGTCTGATCGTCGGGGGGCGCTTCCACGACTTCGACTTCGCGCGGCTCGAGCTGCTGAAACTGCTGCATGCGCACGATCGCATCCGGGTGCGCGTGGCCGGGGACTACTCGGACATCGAAGCGATCGCCGCAGCCGATGCGCTCGTGAGTTACACCTGCGATGTGCGCCCGACGGAAGCCCAACAGGCTGCACTGGAAACGTTCATCCATTCGGGCCGGCGCTGGTTCGCGCTGCACGGGACCAATTCCTTCATCGACTGGCAGGACGGCCGCGTCGCCACTCCCCGCACTGCGCCGCGTTTCATGCAGCTATTGGGCAGCCAGTTCATCGCGCATCCGCCCCTGGGGGAGTTTCGCGTCGAGGTGACCGAACCGGGCCACGCCCTGGTGCGCGGAATCGCGCCGTTCACAGTGAACGATGAGCTTTACCTTTCGGAATTGCACGGCCCGAATCACCTGCTGCTGCACACCCATTTCAATGGAAAGGCGCAAAAGGGCTTCGCCGAACGGGAGTGGTATTCCGACGAGCCCCGACCGGTCCTGTATCTGCATTCACACGGCGAAGGTCAGGTGCTCTACTGCACTCTTGGACATTGCCGTGGACGGTTCGACATGCAGCCCTACGTGGATGAATACCCTACGGTCGAACGCTGTAGCTGGGAATCGCCGGTCTACTACGAAATCCTCGCACGCGGCATCCGCTGGGTGGCGCGCCTGGAATCCTGAGCCAAACCGCGCCGGTCGTGCGGCGCCAACACAGAGGCACCTATGGAACGGATCTTCGGACCAGTCATGCAGAACGCCTTCGTGGTAGCCGACCTGCGGGCTGCGCTCGATCACTGGACGCGCGTGATGGCCGTCGGCCCCTTCTACCTGTTCGAGCACATCGAGTTCGAGGAAGTCTCCTTCCGCGGCAAGTCGATCAAGGACCTGGAATTCTCGGTGGCCATCGGCTACTGGGGCGACATCCAGATTGAACTCATCCAGCAGCGCAATGCCGTGCCGTCCATCTACACCGAGTTCATGGCATCGGGCCGGCAAGGGATGCAGCACATGGGTGTGGTGACCGAGTCGCTCGACCGCGATCTGGCACGGCTGGCGCCACTGGGTGTGACTCCGGTGCAGCACGGCCGCACAGCCACAGGGCTGCGCTTCGCCTACGTCTCCACCGACTTCCATCCAGGCGGCATGATCGAGCTGATCGAAGCGCATGCCCCGACGCTGGGCTTCTTCGAGATGATGCGTCAGGAAGCGCGCGGCTGGGACGGGCGCGATCCCTTGCGACCGGTAGGCTGATGGTCAGGTGGATCCGAGGGGCTGATGATCAGGTGGCTCTGGCTGGCTGATCGAGCGCGCCGAGGCTGAGACTGCGGGTCTCCGGTGCCCACACCAGGCATACGATCAGCCCGAACACCAGGGTAGCGACGCAGGCGCCGAGCGCCATGCGCACGCCGAAGCTCGCAACGACCAACGGCAACAGGAACGTACTGGCAGCCGAACCCAGCCGGCTGCATGCCACGGCCAGACCGATACCTGAGGCGCGCAGCTCCGTCGGAAACAGTTCCGGCAGATAGACGTAAACCAGTGTCGATTGTGCCGAGAGCGCGCAGGCGAACACGGCCAGCAGAAGGACCACCGCCGTATCCGGCAGTCCGCTCCAGACACTGAGCGTGAGCATCGTCAGGCCCGTGATCGCGAAACTGCCGAGCAGGAATGCCCGCCGCGAGATCCAGTCCACGATCAGGCGGCCGGCCAGCGAGCCGGTCAGGAGCGAGAGGTTGTAGGCGAGCCCGCCGAGGTAGCCACGCTGGGTGCTGAGGTGAGCGATCACCTCGGTAATGAAGGTGCCCACCGCGAAGTAGGGGATCACCTGGCAGGTGAAGAAAACACACCCCACTGTGGTGTGGCGCCGCCACCTGCGCGACAGCAGCTGACGCCACCGCCATCCCTGTCTGGAAGTCGTCTCGGATCTGACGGGCGCGGCGACATCCGCGCCGATGTGAGCCTGCACGACCCGCAGCGCGCGCGCGGGAAATCCCTGTTGAGTCAGCCAGAGGGGAGATTCCGGGATCGACAGGCGCAGAGGCAGGATCAACAACGGTGGAATGGCGCTGCTCGCCAGCATCCAGCGCCACGCGTCGGGCCCTGAGTCCGCCAGCGAGTAGCCCGCCGCGTAAGCGCAAACATACCCGGCTGCCCAGGCGATGGAGAGCGTACTGAGCACTTTGCCCCGCACCCGGCGCGGGGAGAACTCGATCAGCAGCGCCTTGCTCACCACGTAGTCGGTGCCGAGAACCAGGCCGATAGCCAGCCGCAGCAGCAGCAGTTCCCAGGCCGTGGCCGCCGCGAACTGCAGAAGCGACAACAACGCGAGCAGCGCCATGTTCCAGGCGAACAGCGGCCGGCGACCGAATCGGTCGGCGATGGGTCCCGTGAGCAGCGCACCGGCGAACAGGCCAGCGAGCGATGCGGCGCCGATCGATCCGAGCCAGGAGGGCGACAGGTGCAGTGGCGCGCTCGCGGCGCTCAGCGAAATCCCGATGATCCCCAGACCGTAGCCATCGCTGAAAACGCCACTGGTCGCGCTGATCGCCACGCGCAGGTGGAAGGGACGGAACGGCGCTTCCTCGTAGTCGGCCAGGACCGTGGTCGAGCCCTGCCAACTTTCGCTCATGCCGTACCGCCCGGAACCTGAAGCTGGCGGCATTGTACGCCACTCGGACCACCGCGCGGCCGGTGCGCCCGTCCCGTGACTCCTTGCTGTACGATGCGCGCATGAAAGTGGCCACAGCCATTCTGGGCCTGCCGTTGGCCGCGCTGCTGGGCATCGCGCAGGCCGGAGACACACCCGTCACACCGACCGAGGCCGCGGGAACCACCCACGTCTCGGTGCTGACCGCGGATCAGGTGGTCCGGATCCTCGATGAAACCGTCGATTGGTATCGGACCCTGGGTACTCAGCAGCAGACGGCGAGCCAGCCGAGCGACCTCTTGATGCTGTACGCCAACCGCCAGACGGCTGACCAGGTCGTCAGTCTGGCCTTCGAGCTCGCCCGCGCGAACGCCGAGCTGCTCAGCAGCGAAGCGAGCAGCGCGCCGGCGTCAGCCGATGAAAACGCCTCGCCACAGGCACTGGATCAGCAGCAGAAGCGACTCGCGGCGCAACGTCAGGCGCTGCAACAGGAAATGGACGCCACTCGTCAGCAGTTGACCACCGGCAAGGGGACGAAGGCCGATGTGACGGCCAAGTTGTCGGAGCTGCAGGGCGAACTCGACATGCTCGATGCCCGGCGCAATCTCCTCGACACGATGGTGCAGTTCGTCAGCGAGCGCGACGCGCGGGCCGCGAGCGCTAACGCCCTGAAGGCGCACATCGACGCCATTGCCGTTTCAATTCCTGCGGCCGCGCTGCCAGCATCGCTCCCGGCGCCTGCTTCCGGCGGCGCATCCGCCGCGACAACACCCACTACACAGACCGCCGCACCTCTGACCTCCGGGGGCGGTACCCCGGATCGGCTCGGTATCTGGGATCTGACCGCGAACGTGCTCAGGCTCGGGGCGAAGATCAGCACCATCGAAGCCATTGACCGCCGCACCGCCGCACTGGCCAAGACGTTCACGGACATCCGCTCCTCTCCCATCGAGCGCCTGCAGGCACTGACGCACCAGGGCGATGCGCTGGCCGCTCAGGCTGACCACGCCGGGAGCACTGAACTGAAGGCCGTCCGGGATCAGTTCGATACGCTGGCCTGGCTCTTCAAGCAGACCTCCGCGATCCTGATCCCGTTGAGCAAGGAGGGCGTGCTGCTGAACCAGTATCGCCACAATCTCAACAGCTGGCGCGACACCATCCGCCGGCAGTATCACGATGCCTGGGTGGCCCTCGGGATCCGCCTGGCCGTGCTGGCGGGCTTGCTGGCCCTGGTATTCGCCGGAGCGGAGTTGTGGAAGCGGGTGGTGGTGCACTACGCCCACGAGCCGCGGCGCCGCTATCAACTTCTGCTCTTGCGGAAACTGACGATGTGGACGCTCGTGGCCGCTATCGTCGCGCTGACGTTCGTGACCGAACTGAGCTCCTTCGCCACCTTCGCGGGGCTGATCACGGCCGGCGTGGCGGTTGCGATGCAGAGCGTACTGGTGTCGATCGTGGGTTACTTCTTCCTGATCGGCAAATATGGCATCCGGGTGGGCGATCGCGTCCAGATCGGCACGGTGACCGGCGAGGTCATCGAACTCGGGCTGGTGCGGATGCATCTGATGGAACTGAATTCACAGGGACCGCTCGGGCCGACCGGTCGCGTCGTGGCCTTTGCCAATTCCATCGTCTTCCAGGCCTCCGGAGGTCTGTTCAAGCAGATCCCTGGTGTCAACTTCATCTGGCGCGAGACCACGCTGAAGTTGCCCGCGGACAGCGATTACGGGCGGATGAAGGAACGACTGCTGGCCGCAGTCAGCAAAGTGGTGCACGACTACCAGGACGATATCGCTCGCCAGACCCGCGAGATCGAGCGGACGACTGCCTCCGGCTCCGCTGGCGATGGCAGGCCGCAGGTCCAGTTGAACTTCCTCGCCAGCGGTGTGGAAGCCGTGATCCGCTATCCGGTGCCGGCACAGCGGGCGGCGGAGATCGATGAGCGCGTTTCCAGGGAGCTCTTGAGCGTCATTTCGGGCGGTGACGAAGTGACCGCCAACCACGACTGATACAACAATCGGACGGACCATGACGATCCATCGAACGCGGCGGGTTGCCGCCTTGCTGTGCTGCGCGTGTGTCGGAACGGCGGCCGCTCTGGAGCCGATCACACACGAAAAATTGTGGATGATGCCGCGGGTTGGCGCACCCGTGGTGAGCCCCGACGGCAAGTGGGTGGTCTTCTCCGTACTGGAGCCTTCCTACGAGCAGGAGAAGGAAGTCAGCGATCTCTGGCTCGTGCCCGCGGACGGCAGCGCCGCGGCCCGTCGCATCACGAATACCAGGGCACCCGAATCCGGGGTCGCCTGGTCGCACGACAGTCGCAGGATCGCCTTCTCGACCAGGCGGGAAGGAGATGAGGCCGAGCAGATCTACATCCTGGATCTGGCGCAGGGTGGTGAAGCCCGGCGTCTGACCCATCTTTCGACCCCTGCATCCGGTCCGCAATGGCGCCCCGATGATCGGGCCATTCTCTTCGAGTCGACCGTCTATCCGAATGCGCTCGACGATGAGGCCAACAGGAAGATCGCGGCGGAGCGCAAGGACCGTAAGTACAACGTCCGCGCTTACGAGCATTTCCCGGTCCGCTTCTGGAACCAGTGGCTGGATGACCGTCAGCCGACTGTTCTGGTGCAGTCGCTGGATCCGGGTGCGGTGGCGCGGGACATTCTTTCGCCAACCGCTCTCGCGCACACCACGGGTTTCTCGGGCGTCATCCACGAAACCAGCGTCACGCTGGCGCCGCTGTGGAGTCCCGACGGTTCCGAGGTGATTTTCTCCGCGACGACCGAGCGATGGAATTCGGCATTTGCGCACGTGGGGAATCACCTGTACCGCATGCCGGCTGCAGGTGGTGAACCGCGCATCGTGACGCCCGCGCCCGGTGAGTACGCTGATGCCCGGTTCGCCCCCGATGGCCGGTCCCTGTATTTCGAATACACCTTGCAGGACCAGGAGATCTATCACCTCGGCCGCTTGCAGCGGATCAGCTGGCCGAACCCGGGGGTGGCCGTTCCCGTCACTGCGGGTCTCGATCGGGAGGTCACCGAGTACGCCCTGACACCGGACAGCCGCAGTGTCTACCTGTTGGTGGCCGATGCCGGCAAGCAGAATCTCTACCGGGCAGCGGCTGCCGGTGGCAAGGCGGCACTGCTGATCGAGCCGGCCACGGGTGGCTACACGCACCTGGAGATCGCCGCGCAGGCGCATCGTCCCGTGCTGATCGGCAGCTATGGCAGTTCGGTGAGCCCGCAGGAGATCGTGCGCATCGACGAATCCGCGCGCCGCCACACCAACCTGACTCGAATCAACACGGCGGCCGCGGGCGCCATCGACTGGCAGCCGCCCGAGCACTTCTACTTCACCAGCAGCAAAGGCCGCAGCATCCACAACATGCTGGTGCGCCCGGCGGGATTCGACCCGGCCCGCCGCTACCCGCTGCTGGTGGTGATCCACGGCGGTGCGGCCAGCAACAACCCCGACCAGATCGGCTTGCGCTGGAACTATCACCTGCTGGCCGCGCCGGGCTACGTCGTGCTGCTGACCGACTACACCGGTTCCACGGGCTTCGGCGAGCAGTTCTCGCAAGCCATCAAGCTGGACCCGCTGCGCACGCCCGGGCAGGAGCTGGTCGAGGCCGTGGATGCCGCGCTGGCACGCTACGGTTTCATCGACGGAACCCGCATGTGCGCCGCCGGCGCGAGTTACGGCGGACATCTCGCCAACTGGCTGGAAGCCTCCACCACACGCTTCCGCTGTCTGATCAGCCATGCGGGGGAGGTGGACCTGACGACTCAATGGGGCGAGAGCGACTTCATCTACGATCGCGAGCTGACCAACGGGGGACCGCCGTGGGCCGGAGGCGTCGTGTGGCGCGACCAGAGCCCACTGAGCTACGCCGCGAACTGGAAGACGCCGATGTTGCTCAGCATTGGCGAGCGGGATTACCGGGTTCCCATCGGCAACACGCTCGAGGCCTGGAGCGCGCTGCAGCGAATGCACGTGCCCAGCCGCCTGCTGGTGTGGCCGGATGCCTGGCACTGGATCCTCAGGCCAGAGGACAGCCGTCACTTCTATCAGGAGGTGCACGGGTGGCTGGCCCGCTGGCTGGGCGAGGTGCCGGCGGGGACTGCGGGGACGGTCGCGAGCCCCTGAGCCGCTGCGAGCCCCTGAGCCGCTGCGAGCCCCTGAGCCGCTGCGAGCCCCTGAGCCGGGCGGCACCGGTAGTGTGAACGGCGTCACTGTACGGCGCGCACCGCCGGATCGAGACGGTCGATTTTGAGATATGTGGACCGTCCGGCCAAGCCGATTCGATCTAACTTTGTCCTGTGAGAATCCGGGCGAAAGTCACAGCCCTGATCGCGGCGCTGTTCGTGGTGCTCGGTATCGCGCAGCTCGCCGTCCTCAAGGCCATCCTGCTGCCCAGCTTCGCAGAGCTGGAGCGGTCGGATGCGCACGTCGCCATGCGGCGCATCCAGTTCGCCTTCGATTCGACCCTGGAGCGGCTGGAGCTGTCCGCCACCGACTGGGGTAACTGGATCGACACCTACAAATTCGAAGCGGACCGCAACCGCGAATACGTGACCGACAACATCACGGACGTGGGGCTCAGGCAGCTCAACGTCAACGTGCTGTTCATCGTTGACCAGCAGGGCAGCTTCGTCCTGGCGCACGGCATCGACCTGCACAACTCCGGCCCGCTGGGACTGGACCTGCTGGCGGAGCCCGGTCTGCCGCCGGACTTCCCCTGGCGCGCCAACCTGCGTGCCGGGCAGAAGGCGCGCGGCTACCTGCGTACCAATCTGGGCATACTCATGCTGGCGGGCGCCCCGGTGCTCGACGGCAACGGTCACGGTCCCTCGCGGGGCATGGTCATGATGGGCCGACTGCTTACCGCCGGCGAGATCGCCAGCATCGGTTCCCAGGCCCAGGTGGAACTGACGGCGCAACCCTATAGCGGCGACTTCCTCGGCGACCGGCTGGAGGAGAACGGTAACCTCACGCATGTGTACCGGCCGCTGCTCGATGTCGATGGGCATCCCATCCTGACTCTGCGGGTCGAGCTGCCGCGCAACATCACGAGTCGCGGCGAATCGGCGGTCAAGTACGCCTCCCTGTGCCTGCTGGCCGCCGCCGTGGCCACGGTGATCCTGCTGGTGATGGTGCTGAATCGCGTCGTGCTCGCTCCCCTGGGCCGCGTGACTCGCCATGCGGTCGAGATGGGCATGGACAAGGATCTGA
>Ga0335083_10005873_pt1 | contig 15466 bp, 14 predicted proteins | sample Lox_Sample_42_FD_206716 | JGI IMG/M metagenome (GOLD analysis project Ga0335083, IMG submission 206716) | Soil microbial communities from Loxahatchee National Wildlife Refuge, Florida, United States - Lox_Sample_4.2 | ecosystem: Environmental > Terrestrial > Soil > Wetlands | place: USA... | reverse complement strand
CGCGTCCCCCACCACCGAGCCGCGACCCATCACGAGGTTGAACACGCCGGGCGGGACCGCCGTGCGCGAGATGATCTCGGCGAGCGCCCACGCACTGCCGGGCACGAGGTCGGCGGGCTTGAACACCACGCAGTTGCCGAAGGCGAGCGCCGGAGCGATCTTCCACGCCGGGATCGCGATGGGGAAGTTCCACGGCGTGATCATGCCGACCACGCCCAGCGGCTCGCGCGTGATCTCGACGTCGATGCCGGGGCGTACGGAGGGAACGAGCTCGCCGTGGGCGCGGATCGCTTCGCCGGCGAAGAACTTGAAGATGTAGCCGGCTCGGGCCGCCTCGCCGATGCCCTCGGGCTTGGTCTTGCCTTCCTCGCGCGAGAGCAGGGTGCCCAGCTCTTCCTTGCGAGCGAGGATCTCGCTGCCGATCTGGTCGAGGATGTCGGCGCGGGCCTGCACGCTCGCCAGCGCCCACTTCGGGAACGCGGCGCGCGCGGCGGCGATCGCGGTCTGCGCCTGCGCGTGGTCGGCTTGCGCGAACTCGTCGATGACGTCCGCCGTGTTGGACGGATTGATGTCGGGCGCGGCGCCCGCGCCTCCTACCCACTGTCCGCCGATGAGATTGAGCTTCTTCATGATCACTCCGTGGCCGAGATGTTCTTTTCGACGATGATCTTGCGGTACCGCTGCGTTTCGCTGTCGATCAGTGACTGGAACTGCGCGGGCGTGCCGCCCACCGGTGTGGCGCCCTGGTCGATGAGGCGCTTCGTCATGTCGGGCGAGGCGACGATCTCCTGCACGTCCCTGCTGATCTTGTCGATGATGGGCTTCGGCGTGTTCTTGGGCGCGAGCACGCCGATCCACGAGATCGAGTTGAAGCCGGGCACGCCGCTCTCGGCGAGCGTGGGCACGTCGGGCAGCGCCGGCGAGCGCGCGCTGCTCGTCACCGCGATGGGGCGCACCTTGCCGCTCTTGATCGCGCTTCCGCTCTCGAGGACCGTGAGGAAGGTGAGGTTCACCACGCCGCTCATGAGGTCCTGCATCGCGGGACCGCCGCCCTTGTACGGCACGTGCCGCAGCTTCGTGCCGGTGGCGTTCTCGAACAGCGACGCCGCCAGATGCGTCGAGCTTCCGTTGCCCGCGCTGCTGTACGTGAGCTCGCCGGGCTTCGACTTGGCGAGCGCAATGAATTCCTGTGTCGTCTTCACCGGCAGAGAGGCGTTGACCAGCAGCACGAGCGGCAATTCCGCGACGAGCGAGATGGGCGCGAACGCGGTGTCGGGGTCGTACGGCAGCCTCTTGTACAGCGACGGGTTGATGGCAATCGTCTGCGCGTTCGCCATCATGATCGTGTAACCGTCGGGCTTGGCGCGCGAGACGATGTCCGCCCCGATCATGCCCGCGGCGCCGGGCTTGTTGTCGACGACCACCGCCTTGCCCCACTTCTTGCCGAGCTCCTGCGCGATCCAGCGCGCGCCGGTGTCGGTGCCGCCGCCCGGCGGAAACGGGACGATCATCGTCACGGCCTTCGCGGGATACGCGTCCTCGGCGTAGACGGGCGCGGCGAGGGCGGCCATCGCCATCACGGCGAGCGCGATGCGAGCGTACTTCATGAATTCCTCCTCCTTTGTCTAGCTTACGCGTGTACCGCGGCCACCCGGCGTTATTCCTGCCTCATTCCGGCTGGATCTTCGCGTCGTGCGCGACCTTCGCCCACTTCGCCATCTCCGACCGTTGGAAATCCGCGAGCTGCTGCGGGGTCCCCCCGGCGGGCTGGATGCCGGCTTCCTCGAGCTTCTTCTTCACCTCGGGCGTGGCGAGGGCCTTGTTGTACTCGGCGTTGAGCTTCGCCACGACGTCCTTGGGCGTCTTGGCGGGCGCGAAGACGGCGCCCCACGTGCTCGTCTCGTAGCCGGGAAGGCCGGCTTCGGCCATGGTGGGAAGGTCCACCCCCGGAACGCGCTTCGCGGTCGTGACGGCGAGCGCGCGCACTGCGCCCGACTTGATGTGCGGCTGCACGGCGGCGAGCGTGTCGAACATCACGCTCACCTGGCCGCCGATCAGGTCTGGGTGGGCCGCCGTGCTGCCCTTGTACGGGACGTGCGTCATCTCGATGCCGGCCATGCTCTTGAAGAGCTCGCCGGACATGTGCGGCGCGCCGCCCAGGCCGCTCGACGCGAACGTGAGCTTGCCGGGGTTCGCCTTGCCGTAGGCGATGAGCTCCTTCACCGACTTCACCGGCAAGTTCGGGTTCACCACGAGCACGAGCGGAACGACGTGCGTGAGGATCACAGGTTCGAAGCCCTTCACCGTGTCGTACGGCAGCTGCTTGAACATCACGGGATTGATCGCGTGGGCGCTCGACACGAGCAGCAGCGTGTGCCCGTCCGGCGCCGCGTGCGCGACGAACTGCGTGCCAACGACACCCGTGGCGCCCGCCTTGTTGTCGATGACGACGGGCTTGCCCCAATCCTTGGTGATCTCGGGGCCCGTGAGGCGCGCGACGAGGTCGATGGCGCCGCCCGGGGACGCGGGCACGATGACGGTGATGGCCTTAGACGGAAAACTGGCCGCAGCTTGCGCCGACGCGGCGCCTCCGTGGGCGAGCGCGACGGCGGCAGCCATCGCGGCAACGATGGAACGTGTGAACACGAAACTCCTCCTTGAACTACGCGTTAGGTAACGAAATGCCGAGCTCGCTCGCGCATCGCGCGAGCGAGCTCCACGTGACGTCGTCGTAAGCGACGCCGTGCTTGCGCGCGGCCTCGATCGATTGCGCAGCCTGATCGCCCGGGAGGCGCACGGGGCGGTCGGCGCGGATGGGACGATTGGCGCGGCATTGCTCCGCCAGGAAATCCATCTGCTCGGCGAACGCGTCGCGCCCGGCGAAGAACTCGGGGTCGATCACCTGCAGGAACGTGCTGCCGCCCCAGCGCGTCGGCGCGTCGCGGCGTCCGTGCCCGGACAGGCCCTGCGACAGCGCCTCGATCATGAGCGCGAGCCCGAAGCCCTTGTGGCCGTATTCCTGTCCGCCCATCAGCTGGAGCGAGCCGGGCGGTTGCGCATTCTCGAGCACGGCGGGGTCGCGGGTGGGCACGCCGTGGGCGTCGAGCAGCCAGGGATGCTCGAACAGCTCGCCGGCGGCGAACTTCTGCCGCGTCATGGACGTGGTGGTGATCGATGCGCAGATGTCCACGAGCACCGGATGGCCGGCGATCGGATAGCCCACCGCGAACGGGTTCGGCGTGAACAACGGCTCGGTGCCGCCGTACGGTGCGACGCGCTTGCCGGCGGGATCGGAGTTGGCGATGATCGCGACCAAGCCCCGGTCGGCCGCCTGCTTCGCGAGCGCGGCGAGGCAGCCGATGTGGTGGCTCTTGCGGATGGCGACGGTGACGACGCCCGACGCGGCGGCGCGCGGCATCGCCGCCTCGATTGCTTCGTTCACGAGCCAGATCCCGGGCAGGTAATCGCCGTCCCACAGCATCGTCGCGCCGGAATCCTTGACGATCGTGGGCTCGCCGGTCACGCGCATCGTGCCCTTGCGGATCTCGGCGAGATAGAGCGGAACCATGGCGAGCCCGTGGGTGCGCCGGCCCATCATGTCGGTCAGCACCATCAGGCGCGCAATCGTGGCGGCCTTGTCGTCGTCCATCCCGGCGGCGCGGAACGCCGCGATTGCGAACTCAGTCAGGCGGTCGACGGGAATCGTTGGAGCGGACATCGCGTGCCTCCCGTTACTGGCCTTCGATCGACGTGCCGGAGTCCTTGACGACCTTCTCCCAGCGCGAGCGCTCCTTCGTGACGAATTCGGTCGTCTCCGCGGGATTCATCGTGACCACGTCGGCGCCGAGCTCCTTCAGTTTGTCCCTCACCGCCGGCGACTGCACGATCTTCACCAGTTCGGCGTTCAGGCGCGCGACGTTCTCCTTCGGCATCTTGGCCGGCGCCATCACGCCCTGATAGGTGCCCGATTCGAAGCCCGGCACGCCCTGCTCGGCGATCGTCGCGACGTTGGGCAGGAGCGGACTGCGCGCTTTGCTCGACACCGCGATCACGCGCAGCTGGCCCGACTTGGTCATAGGCAGCGTGGCCAGCATGCCGTTCAGCACGACCTGCGTCTGTCCCGCCACCGTGTCGGTGAGCGCCTGCGCGCCGCCCTTGTACGGCACGTGCGTCCACTGGATGCCCGTGGCCTGCGCGAGCTGCACGGTGGCGAGGTGGTTCGACGTGCCGGTGCCGGGAAGCGCGACGTTGAGGCGCTGCTTCTTCGAGAGCGCGACGAGCTCCTTCAGGTTGTTCGCCGGCACCTGCGAGTTGACGACGAGGAGGTGCGGCGAGTAGGCGAGCATCGCCACGCCCTGCAGGTCCTTGGCGAGGTCGTAAGGCATGTTCTTGTAGATCGACGGGCTGATCGCGAGCGACGGCAGGTCGCACAGCAGGACTGTGTTGCCGTCGGTCGATTGCGCCACGGCCGCGGCGCCCAGGTTGCCGTTGGCGCCGGGCTTGTTCTCGACGATCACCGGCACGCCGAGCGCGGCGCCCAGCGGCTGCGCGACGACGCGGGCGATGATGTCCGACGAGCCGCCCGGAACGTTCGGCACGATGATGCGAAGGGTCCGGCTCGGCCACGCATCGGCGGCGAGGGACGGTGCGGCAAGGCCGAGCGCGAGCGCGGTCAGAGCGGCGACTACCGTGCGGCGGGATTGCATGCTGTTCCTCCTTGTGGATGGATCGATCCGGCGCGAATCCCCCTCGCTGCCGTTACTTCTTTCGATGGTTCGACTGTCCAATGGTCTGCATGGTAGCGCTATCATTTCAGCGCTGTCAAGCCCCCGCGAAGTTATTTTTTTGGGCTTGCGACGTTTCCTAGGTGGTGCCGCGGTCGACGATCGCGAAACCAACGTCGATAACGCTGTCCATGCCGCTCTGGCCCTCGATGCGGCGCAGGATCAGCTCGGCGGCCTCGCGGCCGATGGCTGCGCGGTCGATGCGGACGGTGGAAAGCGCGGGGAAGGTGTGCTGGGCGAATTCGAGGTCGCCGAAACCCATCAGCGCCAGGTCCTGCGGGACGGCGAGCCCGCGCGATCGCGCCTCCTCGAGGGCGCCGTGCGCCAGGAGGTCCGAGCTGCAGAAGACGGCCGTCGGCCGCACGCCACGGCAGAGGAGGTCCGCGAGTCCGCGGCGGCCGAGAGTGAGGGTGGAGGGCGCCGGCACCGTCACGACCTCGACGTCGCCCATCCCCTGGGCCCGGAGCTCGGCCAGGAAGCCGCGCTGGCGAGCCAGCGCCCGCGCGTCGTCCGCCCAGATCATGCCGAACGCGCGGTGCCCGCGGGCCAGCAGGTGGCGCGCGACCGCTTCGCCCACCTGTTCGTGGGAGAAGCCCACCAGCATGTCGATGGGCGTCGGCGTCATGTCCCAGGTCTCGACGACCGGGATCTTCGCGTTGACGAGGCGCTGCCGCACCTCCGGGGAGTGGTTGATCCCCGTGAGGTAGATCGCGTCGGGGCGGCGGCTCAGCACGGCGCCCAGGAGCGCATCCTCGCGGGTAGCGGGGTACCCGGACAGGCCGAGCAGCACCTGGTAGCCGGCCTCCCACAGCCGGTCGGTCAGGGCTTGGACGGTGTCGACGAAGATCGCGTTGGTAATGGAGGGCACGAGCGCCGCGACCAGCCGGCTGCGCTTGGAGGCGAGTCCCCCCGCCAGAAGGTTCGGGACATACCCCGTGCGCGCGATGACCTGCTGCACGTGGGCGAGGGTGTCCGCGGTGACAAGCTCGGGGCGGTTGACCACCCGCGAGACCGTGATCGGCGAAACGCCCGCCAGCTTGGCGACGTCGGCGAGCGTGACGCTTCCGGTGGCGCGGGTGGAGGGGTTCGGTCGGCGCGGCTTGAGGAGTTGTGCGGGCTTGGTCGACATGGGGTCGGTGAAATCGGAAAGGCCATATGATAGCGTTAACAACATTGGGCGTCTAGGCCCACGCCGCGCGGTCTGGAACAATGCCTGCCGTGCCCCGCGCCGAACGCCTCCTCGCCCTGATGCAGGTCCTGCGCCGGCACCGCCGGCCGGTCAGCGGCGCGCGGCTCGCGGAGGAGCTCTCGGTGAGCCTTCGCACCCTGTACCGGGACATCGCCTCCTTGCAGGCGCAGGGCGCCACCATCGACGGGGCGCCGGGTCTGGGGTACGTCCTGCGTCCCGGGTATCTGCTGCCGCCGCTCATGTTCGCCGAGGACGAGATCGAGGCCCTGGCGCTGGGCTCGCGCTGGGTGTGCGATCGTGCCGACCCGCGCCTCGCCGCGGCGGCGCGCAACGCGATCGCCAAGGTCGCCGCCGTCCTGCCGCCCGAGTTGCGCCGCGACCTCGAGACCTCGGCGCTGCTGGTCGGGCCCGGGGCTGCGCGGGCGAGCGCAGCGGACCTTGCGGCCGTGCGCTACGCGATCCGCGGCGAGCGCAAGCTCACGGTCGGCTACCGCGACCGCGAGGGACGCGAGACGTCGCGAACGATCTGGCCGTTCGCGCTCGGCTTCTTCGACCGCGTCGAGGTCATCGTGGCTTTCTGCGAGCTGCGCGATGGCATCCGCCACTTCCGCACCGACCGCATCGTCACACTTTCGGCGCCCGGAGCGCGCTACCCGCGGCGGAGGCACGACCTCATGAAGGCGTGGCGGGCGCAGCAAGCGATGCCTGCTGACGGAAACTGACAGGAGCGGCTGCGACAATCGGCGGCACGAGTCCACGGGCTCGTTCCCACACACCCAAGGAGACCGCCGTGCCCGATCCCAGCCTCGTCATCCTCTACGTCGACAACCCGTTGCGCAGCGCCGAGTTCTACGCCGACCTGCTCGCGCGGCCGCCGGTGGAATCCTCGCCGACGTTCGCCATGTTTTCGCTGCACGAGGGCACGATGCTCGGTTTGTGGTCGCGTCACACGGTCTCGCCCGCCGCCGCCGACGGCGCCGGCGGAGCCGAGATCGCCTTCACGGTCGAGCGCGCTTGCGAGGTCGACGACGTTCACCGGCAGTGGAGCGCGAAGGGACTTGCGGTGGCGCAAGCGCCCACCGACCTCGACTTCGGCCGCACGTTCGTGGCGCTCGACCCGGACGGCCATCGCCTTCGCGTGTTCGCGCCAGCGTAGGGCAGACTGCTATATTTGGCGGATGCCGGAGCGGCCGACGCGCTTTTCCGCAAGCTTCCGCCGCTTTCTGTGGACGCGCCTGCTCGGCAGCGCCGCGAACCAGATCCTCATGGTCGCGCTGGCGTGGCAGATCTACGATTTGACCGGCAGCGCGTTCGACCTGGGCCTTGTCGGGCTCGCGCAATTCGTGCCGGCGCTCCTGCTCACGCTTCCGGCGGGTCACTGGGTCGACCGCGCGGACCGCCGGCGCGTGCTTGCCGCCGCGCTCCTTCTGCAGGCCGTGGCGGGCCTCGTGCTCGGCATGGGCAGCGTGGCGGGCTGGGTCGACCGCGCGATGATCTTTGCGATGTGCGTCGTGATGGGTGTGGCGCGCGCGCTGCAGATGCCCTCGCAGCAGGCGATCGTGCCGGCGCTCGTTCCCATCGAGCAGCTGCCGCGCGCGTTCGCGGCGTCTTCCACGCTGCTCAAGATCGCGGTGATCGGCGGCCCGGTGCTGGGTGGCTTCCTCTACGCCTTCGGGCCGCAAGTGGCGTACTTCACCTGCCTCGCGTTTCTCGTCGTTTCGATCTCCTACATCGCTACGATCCCGCGCATCCGCCCCGCCGGCGAGGCATCGCCGATCTCGGTCGCTTCGCTGCTCGCCGGCGTCGCCTTCATCTGGCGCAAGAAGCAGGTGCTGGGCGCGATCTCGCTCGATCTTTTCGCCGTGCTGCTCGGCGGCGCGACCGCGCTTCTGCCGATCTACGCCAAGGAAATCCTCGCCACGGGGCCTTGGGGCCTGGGCCTGCTGCGCGCGGCGCCCGCCGCGGGCGCCTTGGTCGTCGGTCTCGTCCTCGCGCAGCGGCCGCTCGCGCGACACGTGGGGCGGCGCATGTTCGCCGCGGTCGCGATCTATGGCGCGGCGATCCTCGTGTTCGCCGTGTCGCGCGACTTCGCGCTATCGTTCGCAGCGCTGGCGGTCAGTGGCGCCGCCGACATGGTGAGCGTGGTCGTGCGGCAGACGCTCGTGCAGCTCGACACCCCCGACGACATGCGCGGACGCGTGAGCGCGGTCAACAGCGTTTTCATCGGTGCGAGCAACGAGCTGGGCGAGTTTCGCGCCGGGACCATGGCGGCGTGGATCGGGCCTATCGCCGCGACGCTGGTGGGCGGGGCCGGAACGCTGCTCGTCGCGGCGCTGTGGATGCGAGGGTTCCCGGCGCTTGCACGGCGCGACCGCCTGTTCGACCGCGGGACTTAGCCGTCGTAACCGGGACGGATGTTCCCTGATGGCTTCAGGCGAGGAACGTTGGGTCCTTAGCGACCATCCAGCGCCGCATGGCGTCAAAGAGCATCTCGTCTTCACCGCCGGCGATCTGCGCCGCGGCGAACTGCTCGGCGGCTCGAGAAGCTATGTTTGCTGGGACGAGCCTGATATCTGACCTGCCGGCTTGCACCGCGACTTGCACCTCGCACGCACGCTGCAACTGGTAATGCAACTGGAACGCGTGGGCCAGCGTTGGGCCGCATGTCAGAAGTCCGTGATTTCTGAGAATCATCACGTTCGATGACCCGAGGTCGCGAGCGAGGCGACTACATTCGTCACGATCCAGAGTAATGCCTTCGAAGTCGTGGTAAGCGATGCGGTCGTGAAAGAACACTGATGTGAACGATAGCGGCAGCAGCCCATGCTCCTGACATGAGACAGCCTGCCCAGCGGTTGTGTGCGAGTGGATGACGGCGTGCGCGTCAGCGCGGTTGGAGTGCACAGCCGCGTGAACTACGAACCCGGCCGGATTGATTCGTCGCGGTGGTGTGCTGAGTACGCGACCTTCCACATCAATCTTGACGAGATTCGATGCGGTAATCTCCCGATACATTAGCCCGAAGGGATTGATAAGGAATGTGCCGTCCTCGCCGGGGACACGGACTGTAATGTGGTTGTAGATGAGTTCGTGCCAGCCAAAGTGGTCGAATAGCCTGTAGGCCAACGCGAGGTCCTGTCGTGCAGACCACTCGGCCGGTTTCATCTCCGGCGGCGACGGGTAGGTGAGTCTGCGATCCGAATCTGTGACGTTCATTGCGATCCCTCGCATCCGCCGATGGCGCAGGCGACAGATGTAAGTGCCCGCAATTGCATCGTAGGGGAGGTCAGACTGGCGCGTCAAACGGACCTCGTAGCCGTGGCCACGAGGAAACGCGTTGACTGCTATCGGCCCCAAGACCGGCCATCGCGCAACGTCACCCATCGGCAGTCGCTAACCGAGCCTAATCGAGCGAGAAGCGACGGATTCCGAATCGAGCCCGTGGCCCGACTAGCTGCTTTGCTGACCTACTTCAGCTTGTACGTTCCGACGTTGCGATTGCAGTAATCGAAGGTCTGCGTCCCCGGCTTCATGCCCGGAGGCGCCTTCACGTCCCGCACTGTACCCGTCGTCACCATGCCATCGTACTTGCCCGTGCCAGCGATAGCCTCCCTCTGAAGCTTTCCGTCGGCGTCGTACCAGAAGCGTGTCAACCGCTTGGCGCCATCCTTCGCAACGCCGACGCAAGCCGTACTGCCGTAGCGCTTCCCGTCCAAGGAAGCCGTCATGCCCAAGCACTGACTCTCGTCCCCGTCGAACATGCCGCCCGGCGGGTCACTGATCGACCTGCCTAACTCGCTGTAGCTCCATGCCGATTGCGTAGGTGAGTATTCAACGTATGTCACGGTGCGCGTAAAGCACGTCGTGTAGTCGTAGCTGCCCTCCTTGGCCAGGTCGGCGGCGAAAACAGACATGGAGAGGGCCACTACAAAGGCAACCAAGAAAGGGATGCATCTGGAATTCGTCATCGGCGCTACCCCTTGTTTCGTTTACGGACGCGTAGATCGGGCGGAAAAGTCGCTCTTGACGGCGGCGATTGCGCTGATCATTTGTTCAAACCGAATGTCTCCGTCAGAAATTCTTTGACAGCCGCTGTGGTCGCAGCGGCGGCCTTCTCGTCGTAGAGGAGCGTCCCGCCTTTGACGTTGCAGGAAACGGCAGGATCGTAAGGCTTGCCCGTGGCAGTTTCGACGAGCTGACCGCGGTCGCCTTCTGTCAGCGAACAGTTCACCCCAGTACGCGCCTGCGGCAGCTTCATCGGCTCCTTGAGGTAAAACCAATCGAAGCCGTGCTGCGCACCCGCATATTCGGTGAGTGTCACGTCTGCGCCGGCCTGCTTGAGGCGGGCGACATAAGCGCGGCAGGGGGCTGCGAGTTCGATGTTGTCTTCCGCGCCGTGGAAGATGCGGATCGGCTTGCCCGTCACCTTCGTGTCATCGCGATAGGTCACCCCGCAATTCCCATAAAGGGGGATGTGGGCGGCAAATTGAACATTCGGTGGCCCATACGCCTTCCAGAAGCGTTCGTTGCTCGTATACAGCGCAACAAGCCCACCCATCGAGAATCCCATCACCGCGATTCGGTTGGGATCGATCCGCGGATGCTGCGCCAGTTGCCCCAAAGCGCGATAGGCATCTACGATCACCCACAGAAAGGCCTCGTTCGACGGGTCCGGCGGCAGGCCGGTAAGGCCACGCCCCGAGAAGCTGTCAACGATGAATGTCGCCACCCCCATGTTGTTCAAGTCCTGCGCCCAGCGGTCGACTCCGGCGTTGACGCCGCCAGAAGCGTGCATAAGGATCACCGCGGACAGCTTGTCGGAGCCGGGGCGAGGGATGCGTAATTCGCCTGCTATGACTACGGGCGTCCCCGCCTCCCCACGCAGGAAGGCGTCGCTCGTAAGGGTCATTGACTCGAACGGCCGCACCTCGACACGTAGCTGCGCATGAGCCAAACCCGCGAGACCGGTGATGCCGAGGACTGTCAGCGCAGTTACAGCCCAAGACGACCAATGCTTCGAATCCGCTTGTGAATTGGTCATCACATTCCTCCATTGCGATGAAGCTGTCCAAAGGCTGAGCCTCCAGCTTGCATCGACGTGATCCGCCGGCACAGGGCTGCATGCTGCGCAAATTGAAGCTGTAGAGCGGGGAGAGATCCCCCCGAAGTGAGGCGAAACCCATGGTTCCTTCTATCGAGTAACCTGGGTTGGACCCTACGACGGAAAGCCGCAGGGGAATGAATTCATTCAACGCCTACCGATCGCCTGGCGTGTTGATCCAAGTCAACGCGGCTTCCGCGACCGATGGAGGCGACGAAGAAGATTGCATCATCCTTCCGTCTGTGACCACCGCAAACTGCGCATTTGGTGCGCGAAGTTAAGTGCCGTCCAGACGCCGCGGAATGCCACGCTTCCTATTTGTTCGCGATGACAGCTTTCGGCGATTACGAACGTCAGCAGCGGGCCGTGAGTTGAGATACTTTCGTGTCGGTCAACGAGCGGCCAGGTCCGGCCAGTCAAGGTTGCGACTTAAATTCCGCAGAAGCGGTCAGTCGGATCCGTGATTACTGGAACGGCGACCCGATGTGGGGTGTCGGCTCGATTCATCGCCAAGGGCGGCGTGTTGTTGGCCTGCGGCGAGAACTCATCTGTTCTCGCGTCGCGCTGGCCGGACATAGTCGTCGGCGTCGTCATCGCCGGGGTGTTCTTGGTTTCAGCGCTGGGTGTACCTGCGCGAGTCCATCCGCGTCATGCGAGCACCGCCGGCGCGGTTGGCCGACAACCTCGGTGACGATGGGCGACTCGCTCGCCACCTTGTCCATTGATGGCAAGCCCGTCCGTCGATAGCGATGATCAACGAACTACCGTGACGGTGCAGTTGGAGTACGAAACCACCCTTTTGGTGACTGACCCCATGAGCCAGCGAGTGAATGTGTTTTTGCCGCGATGGCCCATCACGATGTGCGATGCACCAAATCGATCCGCGTGATACAGAATTTGTTCGGCCGGGTGGCCGACGGCCACATCAAAAGCGGCCTTCACGCCGGCTTGCAAAGCACGCTGGCGCAATGCATCGAAGCCTTTGGTGAAGCGCTCCTGCCCGGATTCCAGCAGCGCCTCCGTCTCCACGTCTTCCGCCGGCTCCGGGGGCTGCACTACGGCGAGGACGTGTATGTGGCCGTTGAACGCCTTGGCCCACGTCAGGGCGTAGTCGAATGCCTTGGCGGCCGCATCGGAGCCGTCATAGGCACACAGGATGAGACCGTTCATCTCGTTTCTCCTTGGGTTCCCGTCGTCTCCGGCTGTAGTGACGGGGCGGCGGTGGGCAAGAGGTGACGCGGCAGGAAGAACGCGTTGGCGATGAGCGTCGGCACCACGGCGCTCGCCACGACCGCTGCGATGAGGTACGAATACTGCGCCTCGTTGATGATGTGGTGGGTGAGGCCAAACAGGGCGGAGATGCTGCCGAACGTGAGCCCGGTCGACATCATGAGCGTGGTGTAGATGCCCTCCTTCGTCGGCGAACCGAACACCTTGGTGGTTGGGTAGACGCCAAGGATCTTCGATCCCATCTTTGCCAGCAGCAGGATGACGAAGGCGCCCGGCGCGGCGACGAGCGCTGGCACCGACACGAACGACCCGGCGCGGATGAAGTAGAACGGCGTCAGGAAGCCAATGGTCAGGGTGCGCAGGCGCCGCACGAGCGCGTGGTCCTTGCCCACGGTGCCTGCCAGCACCATGCCCATCACGTAAGCCGGCAGAACGGGCTCGCTGTCGGCCCACAGAGCCAGCGCGCCGAGGCCGAACATGCACAGCAGCAGGAACTTGGCCTCAAGCTCGGAGGGCCGGTCTCCGAAGCGCCGGAAAAAGCGTGGCGTCAGCCACGGCAGCACGGCGAACGCGAGAATGGACACGACCACGAACACCAGCGTCTTCATCGTGAACGGCGAGAACATGAGGCCCAGAGCCAACACCGTTGCGAGGTCATTGACGAAGCAGGCGGCCAGCACTGTCTTGCCGTAGTGAGTACGATTGAAGCCGAACTCCAGCATCACCGCGTACACCACCGCCACCGAGGTGGTCGACAGTGCGATCCCCGCCAGCCAGCTCGACGACGGCGTCCAGCCAAGGGCGAAATAGGCGACCGCCGTGCAACCGAAGAAGGGCGCGAGGAACCCGACCATGCCGATGCCGGTCGTCTCCTTCCACGCCTTGCGCATCACGTCGGGGTCAAGCTCGGCGCCCGCGAGAAACGTCAGCAGCACCGCACCGGTCGACGACAGAAACTTGACCCACGACTGGTCGGTGCCGAGGACGGCGCTGCCGATCAGGGCACCCAACAACAGTTGCGCCACGGTGCCGACCACTATTTCCGACATCGCGGTTGCGATGCCCAGCCAGATCGAGAGCAACGTCGCCAGCAACGCGAGGCCAAGCCACAGTGCCGCCAGCGCGAAGATGTCCGTCATGCCATGCCTCGCATTAGGCTCCGTTGATCAGGATGCATTCCATTGGCGTACGGGTGCAGAAGTGTGGGTGTTCTCCGAGAGGACCAGCGCCAGCAGTCACCCACCTCCGGGGTCACAATGAACTCGACCATGGCTGGGAGAACCTCATGCAATGTAAAGATGACGGTTAGGACCAGGGACACGAAGTCATGCGAGGTTATGAGCGACACGCTCCCGCCGTAGAGCCTCCACCAAGATTGGCGGCAAGCGTTCCGAGCGGGATGGTGGGGAAAATCGGGTTGAGGGTAATTCCCCGATTCACAGCGAAGCAGCGAGAGAACGCCCAATGCGCCTCCTTGTCGGTTAGTCGACCGGGGCGGGCGGTTCGTGCAGTAGGGCAACAAAAATGCCTACGACCCGCACCGGAGCCCCGGTCCAGCATCGTAGGCATCATCAGCCTTGCGGCGGTTAGAGGAGGAATGCCATCTCCCAGCGGTGATTATACCCCGCCGCGGGTTTGGCAAATCGAACTGGGGAACAGGGCGTCAGCCATGAACGAACGCGGTGCGTCCAGCGTAGACGGCAGAGGCCCCGAGGCTCTCCTCGATCCGCAGGAGCTGGTTGTACTTTTCGACCCGTTCGCCCCGGCACGGCGCCCCCGTCTTCAGGTGGCCGGTTCCGAGCGCGACGGTGAGGTCGGCGATGAAGCTGTCAACCGTCTCGCCGCTGCGGTGCGACACCATCGCGCCCCAGTTGGCCCGATAGGCGAGATTCACTGCCGCGACAGTCTCCGTCAGGCTGCCGATCTGATTCAGTTTGATTAGCACGGCGTTGGCAACGCCCTCTTTGATGCCGCGCTCGATGCGCTGCACGTTGGTGACGAAGAGATCGTCGCCGACCAGCTCGATCTTGCTGCCCAGCTCGTGATGCAGCAGTTTCCAGCCGTCCCAATCGTCCTCGGCGAGGCCGTCTTCGAGCACTGCCAACGGATACTTGCGTACCCAGTCGGTGTACAACGCGACCATTGCATCGGCGCCGACCTTTCGACCTTCGGTGCGCAGGTTGTATAGCCCGTCCTCGTAAAATCCGCTCGACGCAGGGTCGAGCGCCAACACGATGTCCTCGCCCGGGCGGTAGCCCGCTCCTTCGATAGACTTGAGGATCAGCTCGACTGCATCGGCATTGCGCTTCAGCGCTGGAGCGAAACCGCCTTCGTCGCCGACACCGGTCGAGTGCCCTTCGTCCTTCAGAACCGTCTTCAGCCGCTGATACACCTCGGCTGCCCAGCGGAGGGCCTCGGCGAAGTTGGGCGCGCCGACCGGCGCGATCATGAACTCCTGCAGATCGGTTCCCTGCCAGTTCGCATGGACACCGCCGTTAAGTATGTTGAACATCGGCACTGGCACTCGGTTCGCAGTGGACCCGCCGAGGTAGCGATAGAGCGGCAGTCCACAGGATGTAGCCGCAGCGCGAGCGACCGCGAGGCTTACGCCGAGGATGGCATTGGCGCCCAACTTGCCTTTGTTCGGCGTGCCGTCGAGAGCGATCATCGCGCGGTCGATTTCTCCTTGATCGAAGGCGTCCATCCCAATGATGGCATCGAGAACCGGACCATTGATGTTAGCGACGGCGATCCGGACGCCTTTGCCGCCGTAACGTGTCCTATCGTCGTCGCGCAGTTCGACGGCCTCGTGAGCCCCGGTGGAGGCGCCAGACGGCACGGCGGCGCGGCCGAATGCACCGCCCTCCAGTACGACATCCACTTCCACTGTCGGATTGCCTCTGGAGTCGAGGATTTCCCTGGCTCGCAGGGACTGAATCAATGCGTTCATGTCCATCCTCTCGCCGGTCTTGCAAAGCTAGATTGTCCCGCGGAGCGCCGTGACATTCCTTGCCGTATTGCAACGAGTTGAGACTATTCAGGCAACCTTCGCCATGTTTGGCGATGAAACGATGTGACGAAGGATTGCAAGATCGTGCTGCGCTAGTGACCGCGGCGGGCGTGGATCAACGCTTCAATGCCAATACCACAACCCTCGCACCG